>Ga0137297_10263_pt2 | contig 38721 bp, 26 predicted proteins | sample RamsorincwithD2O_FD_97191 | JGI IMG/M metagenome (GOLD analysis project Ga0137297, IMG submission 97191) | Mouse cecal microbial communities from Vienna, Austria - Mucin amended with D2O | ecosystem: Host-associated > Mammals > Digestive system > Large intestine > Cecum | place: Austria: Vienna...
TCCGGATCCCAGGACGGATATTTTACTGGAACTAGAATACATTTTAAGGGGAATTGGGATGAATCGGACGGTGGAAGAAATGTTCAGCCAATTTGCAGCGCGTGCACATTTGGAGGATATTGAAAATTTTGTGGATATTTTTGTTACTTGTAAAAGGACAGGCGGGGATTTAATCGAAGTAATGCGCTCTACTTCTAACACTATTGGGGAAAAGATAGAAGTAAAGCAGGAAATTGAGACAATGATTTCCGGGAAGAAGTATGAGTTTAATCTTCTAATGGTTCTTCCTGTAGTAATGATTTTATTTTTGACAGTGACTTCCGGTGAATATATGGCTCCGGTGTTTAATTCAGTGGCAGGCTGGGCAGCCATGACTGTAGCAGTTATGATGTTTGGGCTTGCGTATTTGGTAGGTTCTAAAATTATGAAAATCGATATCTAGATAAGGGGAATGAGAGAAGTAAGGGGGATACGAAAAAGTCTTATGGTGGTAAAAGTTATTTGCGGGATTATTTGTGTGATATTTGTGGGAAATTTTTTTCTCTGCTATTTTATGTCTAGAAACCGCTATGAAGATAGCATGGAGTATGTAGATAAAGAAGAATATGGGTTGAAAGATTTTATCCCTATGGGACTTTGGATGAGCGGATGGCAGTGGCAGCAGAAGTTTTTTCCTATTCAGATGAAGTCATTTATGGCACAGCATAGGAACCAGGTTTATCAAAAAATCTTAGAACTAAAAGGGCCAAGAAACGCTGCATTTTTTCATTATATTCATAATGGATACCGGTTAGCTGCCGCAATGATAACCAGTGCAGGGGCATCAATCGTAGGGCTGATTATGGCTTTTCAGGGAGATCCGGCTAACGGCTTAATATTAAGCATAGTGGCTGTAGTAGCTTTCTTTGCGGTTCCTTTTTTGGTAGACAACAGCTTAAAATCCCAGATTGAAAAACGGCGGCTGGAGATTCGAATGGAATTTCCTGAATTCGTAAACAAGCTGACGCTTCTGGTAAATGCGGGAATGACAATTTCACGGGCGTGGGAAAAGATTATTAATGAGAATAAGAAAAATCATATTTTATATAGTGAAATGCAGTACGCCTTAATGGAAATTAAAGCAGGAAAGCCGGAGAGGATAGCTTACGAGGAATTTGCAAGGAGATGCCGGGTAAAAGAAGTAACAAAGTTTGTATCAGTAATTGTAATGAATCTGCGCCGGGGCGGCGGAGAGGTAATTCCGGTTTTACGGGAACAGGGAAATGAATGCTGGGAAATGCGGAAAAATGCTGCAAGGCAGTTAGGGGAAGAAGCTGGGACAAAGATTTTGATCCCGCTGATGATTATGTTTTTAGGAATTGTGCTTGTAGTGGCCACGCCTGCAGTTTTGGGAATGACCAGCGGGATGTAAAATAAAAAAAGCTTTGTTAGCGCTGGCGCTTTTAAATAGATTGAATTAAGCGGTCAGGCAATGAAATATTGCTTGAAAATAAAAAGAAAAAGGAGAGCAGGAGTATGGAGTTATTAAAGAAGTTTTATGAAGAAGAGGAGGGAATGGGAACAGTAGAGATTGTCATGATCATTGCCGCATTGATGTGTGTTGCGTTGCTGTTTAGAAAACAAGTGTTTAGTTTTGCTAATAGCATTATGGAGAAAGTTTTTAAGGCGGATACAATCAAGGATGTAAATGAAAATGGCTAAACGATCCTGTCCGCCGGAATATCTTTATGGATATCCGGCGGATGTTCCACAAAAATAAAGAAAAATTAGCGGAGCAGTTCACAATGAATCAATTAAAAAATAAACTTCTTCGATTAAAAAGACAAGACGGATATATGACTATTGAAATTACCTTGATTTTTCAAGTATTATTCTTTTCCCTGCTATTAATTTTATTTATCGGCATAGTGCTTTACCAGGAAGTTAACCTTCAAAGCCTGGCGGTAAAAACATCAGAGAGAGGATCGGTAATTTATAGTTCAAGAGTGGCGGATATGGACGCAGGCGTTAAAACATTGTCTGATTTTAAGTACCGTGATCCTTACCGAAATGTCCCCTTTATGGATGGAGGGAGCAAAGAAGATTATAAAGGATTATTAAACGCATACGTGGCAAAGAACCTTGGGAAACGTGATGTAGTTACGGGAGAGATAAAAAACAGCGGTAATTACGTTACCGTAGAAGATTATCTGATTGCAAAGAAGATCCGGGTAAATATTCAAAGTGATTATCAGATGCCGGTGGATTCGATTGTGAAAATGTTTGGGAAAAACGGCCCATTTTCAGTAAATACTACAGCAGTTTCCGCAGTGGCAGATTCACCTGATTTCGTGCGAAATGTGGACTTAGCTACAGATATCGTAAGGCAAAGTAAAATCTTTGGAAAAGTGGAAGAGGGATACGGTAAGATAAAAGATGCGATAAAGCAAGTGGAGGAATGGCTAAGGTAAGGGAAAAACAGTTAAACAGAACAGGGACGAAAGAAATGGGATGAAGGGGATTGGTATGAAGCTTTTTCGGAAGAAGAAGGTCAAAGGCGCTGTTTCGATTTTTTTGGTGATTATTTTGCTTCCTGTAATGCTGTTGTCAGCAGTTTTAATTGACGGCAGCCGCATGGCCAGCGCAGTTGCTATGACACAGGAAGCTGCAGATTTGGCGGCAGCCAGTGCGCTGGCATCTTATAATCAAGACTTGAAAGATGATTTTGGTTTATTTGCAATTAAGGATAACAGTAAGCTGGAAAGCATATATAAGGAAAGCCTGGCGGCTACATTAATGGCCTCCGGACTATCAGATGATGAAGGTTATTCCGAGCAGATTTGGGAAATATTAAAATCATATGCTGGTATGGAAAACCCTTATAAGGGAAAATCTTTTTTAAACCTTTATGATTTTTCTGTAGATAAATGTGATGTAACCCCATTATATAGCCTTGCGAATAAAGATGTGTTGGAATCTCAAATGGTGGAGTATGCAAAGTTTCGGGGACTCTATGTGATGGCGGATCGTTTTAACCTGCTTGGTGAATTGGAAAGTTTAAAGAAGGAAGCAGAGGAGCAGGAAAAAGCATCAGAAGTGATGGAAGATAAAATGTCAGTGGATGAAGCAAATGGACGAGCAGATAAGGAATTGGCAAAATTACGGGATTGTATAGAAGAGTTAAACTGTACGGTTGCTGATATTTTCGAACACAAAGAACCGGAATACATTGAAGCGTTAAAAGCAGAGATGGAGGTAATCCGGGTGAATCATATAGATACCGAAGAAAGCTTAAGCAGGGATATAATCCAGAAGTCGGGAGAATACGGACAAAGCAGGAAGCAGCTTCAGGAGGAATTGAAGAATGCGAATTCCCAGGCAAAGGGCGTAAAAAATTCGGCTATTTCTGCTAAAAGAGAATTGGATCGTGCAATCGACCGCCTGCGCAGGTTCCAGCAGGAAAATAAGGATAATGATTCAAACGATGTAATTAAACAGTTAGTGGAGGATGCGAAAAGAGATCAGGATATTTATCAGCAATGCATGGAAAAGATAGAAACGCTTTTAGCAGAACCTATATTAAATAAATTGGCAAACGATAATCAGTTAACCAGCGATGTGGGTGATCTTCTGGAAGATATCAATGAGGCGATTCATTTATATGAAGAGGAGCTTGTGGAAATGGAAGCAGAAGATGAAGAGGAAATGGATGAGGAAGGCGAGGGGGGAGGCGGAGAGGAAGAAGACGAGGAAATTACGGAATATTATTTTTATTATCTGAACCTGACAGACAGCAGTACGGACGTGGATGAGGTGGTAGAAGGCGGTTCCAATAAATGTTATCGGAATGCGGTTAATAAGGAAATAGAATATTTTAAGGGAAAGCAATGGGAAGGGATTATTCCTGCTTATAGCGGGGAAGGGCAAAATGCGCCAGATGAAGCGAAGAAAAAACTGACAGAAGATTTTGCTAAGGAGCAATCCCAAAAAAACGGGAGTACGGAAGATGGGCAGAATCCGGAAAGTTCCCGGGGAGAGGTGGATCAGGGAGTATACGATGCGCGTCCTTCGAAAACCTTTGACGCGACAGCAGAGGCAAACTCTTATGGAGAACAGGTTTCCGGAGATATTCAAAATCTTGTTGAGGAAGTTCAGCAGAATCAGGCTCAGGATTTTTATAACCGGGAAGGAGATTTATCGGTATCCAGAGATATATTAAAAAATGGAAGACACAGCATGATTTCAGATATGGGAGAAATGGCAAGAGATGATATTCTTTGCTTGTCTTATCTGTTTGGCACGTTTAAAACACGACTTACCGGTGTATCTAAATTTTCGAAGGAGAAAATGCCTCAATCAGAACAGGATAGCTTCTATATGCCAAAATGGCGGTATGTCCATGAAGGCGGGGAAGTGGATATGCGCTTTTCTCCCAAAAAAGAACGGAAAACCGTTTTGCGCAGTGAAATTGAGTACTTGATTTATGGAAACCGAACAGATCAGGCGAATGAAGATGCCGTGTATGCGACGATTTATGGGGAACGGCTGGCAAATAATTTACTGGCGTTATATTTGGAGAAAAATGTAGTTAATCCTACCTGCCATGCTGCTGCAGCTGCCGCCAGCGCAGCTACTCTTGGGGTGGTTCCTGAAATTGTTTTTTTCTGGATTTTTCTTACAGCCTGGGCTGTGGCGGAAACGTATTTGGAGATGAATTTTTTGATCTCGGATGGATATCGGGTTCCATTGATCAAAACGAATAAAAATGTGCTGTTAAAGGAAATTCCGGAACCGGATGAGGGATTGGTTTCTAATTATGGGGAGGATGGTGCATTTGTCACCTATGAAGATTATCTTTTAATTCTTTTGGTAATTAAAGGTGAACAAAAACGAATAATGCGTTCAGCAGATTTAATTGAAATGAATATGAAGTTAAAACAAAACGATTTTGCCATGTCTCAGGCATTTACCTATTTGCGTGCCCAGTCCGATATGTCGATCCGGTATCTGTTTGGAAGTGTACAGCCGTTCCAGGGGGATTATGAACGGAATGGTGTAACAGGCCGGATGAAATTTAAAAATACAATTTACCAGGGATATTAAAGGAGAAGCAGGTTATGCGACAAAGAAAATCAGGGTGGAAGTGCCTGCAAAAAGAAAAGGGCGTATTAACGATTGAAGCCAGCATTTCCTACTCCATTTTTCTGATGATTATTGTCACCATGCTGTATATTATGCGGATTGTTTATGCTTACGGGCTGATCCAGCACGCGGTAGGGCAGACGGCAAAAGAATTATCCATGTATACTTACTTGTACCAGGTTTCAGGAATGGAGGAGATCCGTTCTGGGGTACAAGGGGCGGCGGCAGGGCGAACAGAGCAGTTTAATAAGGACGCGGAAAACGTGGTATCTTTGTATGAGGCATTTTCCAGCGGAAATTATCATGGGGAAGCGTATTCCGGCACGACGGATCCCGTAGAAATATTAAAAAATGTAGGAGGGGCATTATTAGGCCAGGCTGCTAAGGAGGTTAACCAGCAGATGTTTGAGGCGATTGCCCGACCTATGGTTTCCGGATATATCGGAGTAGACTCGGATGGAGCATCGGCGGATGAGCGGCTGCGGGCGTTGCAGGTTGTAGGAGGGCTTAATGGCCTGGATTTTTCCGGCTCCAGTTTTTTTGAGGATGGAGTGACCGTTGATTTGGTGGTATGTTACACCATTGCTCCCATTATGCCAATTAATATTATGCCGGATTTGAATTTGTCTAACCGGGCATATGTGCGCGGGATGAGCGGAAAAACTGTATTTACCCCAAAACAGGAATCCCAGAAAAAAAGCGTTTGGGATATGGATAGTGATACAAATCGGGGAAAGGCTATCCAGGAGCAAGAAGGAATAAGGAACCTTCCTGATAATTTTTCCGTGTATTCCGCTTTTGAGCCATCTACCGGAAAGGCTACGGCAGAAGTTTCCATTGATTTAAATGAAAAAAGTTACCAGGATCAAAAGGGAATCGAAAACTCAATTCGGAGAAAATGCAATAAAATAGAAAACTACAAAAAAACGACTTATGGGGGAGTCACTTTAGATCCGGCGGAAATCAAGGAAAAAGAGCTGATTATTTATATTCCGTCTTCGATAAAAGGGAGGGATGTTGACCGGAGCAAATATGATGAGGCAGTGAAAACAATAAGAAAATCCTATCCGGATATCCGCATTGTAACGAAAGAGATCGATTAGAAAGCAGGCTTAGAGATGGCAGGGATGACAGTATTGGTTTTAGCGGCAGAATCCTTCCTTGTGGGGATGAGGATTATATATGCAGTAAATCGGATTTCTGGAAAGGAATATAAGTTAAATGAAGTGTGGAGGCAAAGATGGTTTTATAGAAGTGTATTCCTATGTATGGCTTTTTTAGGGACTATTGGGGTTTTTCTTAATGCAGGGTTAAGCAGGATCCGTTTGCTGGATTTAATTGGGACATATCTTATGCTGGCGGCAGTTGATTGGAAATGCAGGGAGGTTCCGGATCCGGTTGTCATATGTTATTTTGCGGGTCAAGTTCTTTTAGGGGTAGGAGATAAAGGATGGCCAATGGTATATGAAACAATGGTACATGGATTAGTATTTGGCGTTATTGTCTTGCTGTTTGCTGGGTGCTCAAAGGGGCGGTTTGGTATGGGGGATGCAAAATTATTAGGGATTACTGCCCTGACTACCGGGTGGAGATATGTATTTCAAGTAATGTGCCTGGCGTTTTTTCTGGCATTTTTGTATAGCATATGGCTTTTGGGTGTTCGAAAATCAGATAAGAAAACGGAATTTCCGTTTGTGCCGTTTTTATTCGCTGGTGTAGTCATTCAATTACTTTAATTAAAAGGATGGAGGAAGAGATGATAAAGCAGTTGAGTATTTCGTATGAAAGTGTGCAGCAGAACAGTTATTTGGCAGTTGCCTGTGGGAATGAGCAAAATGTTATTCATTATCAGCTGGAAATGATTACCAGTAATGAAGTTAGCCATTTCCTAAATTCTAGGAAGCAGATAAGGAATGGGGAGATTATCGTTTATTATCAAATCTCTTCGAAAATTCCTTTAGGACAAATGCTGGAAAGAAACAAGATACAGAAGGCTCAAGTGCTGTGCATCATGGAAGGAGCCATCCAGGCCATGAAAGATGCATTGGAATATCAGCTGAATCTTAAAGGCTTGGTTATGGACGCGGACTACATTTATGTAAACCCATCTACGTTTGAACCGCATTTTATCTATTTGCCGCTGGTTTCCGCTGATGAAACAGATATTTGCAGTTTCCTGCGTAATTTGGTTATGCAGGGGAAAATTGCCATGACCAATGATAATTTCATTCAAGTGCTTCTAGACATGATCAATTCACCGTCATTTTCATTGGAAGAAATGGAAGCGTTTATAAAACGGTTTCGAGATGCGGGGCAGGAAAAAGCGGGAAGCTGCAACTTTCAAATATCAGGAGATCTTTCTCTAAGAGGGCAAGGCAACATATCTGCGGTGCAGCAGCAAGGCACGCCTCCTAGTATTCAGAAAGATGATCAGGAGCCGACTATTTTGGTAAATCCCGATGAGCCGCAGTTAGAGTACCCCAATATTCCGTCGATACTGCCTCAACCGCCGATTTATGAACAGCCTCCCATTCCTCCTGCATTACCAAAAAGTGAAAAGAAAAAGAAGAAAGAAAAACCAGTTAAAAAGGGAAGCCAAGTTCCCGGACAGGAAGATGAGGGGGATTTTGATCGGGAAAGGGCAAAAAAGATATTTCTGCTGCCCCAGGCATTTGTTATGGTAGGGCTTGCTGCACTGATTTCCTTTGGCGCATTTACTGATAATGCTGGCCATATTGTGTTGAATAATATTTTGGCAGCATTGATCATTATCGCCGTAGCTGAGGTGGTTTTGTATCGTGAAGCCTATGTTAATAATAAGAAAAAAACGGTAAAAGGCAGCGGAAAAGGAAAGAAAAATTTGCCTGACCCGTCAGTACAGCCGCTGGTTATGCCAAATCATCCTAAGTACAGCAAACCGGTAGCGGTACAGCCAATGCCCCCGAAGTTTAATGGGGTAGAGTCAGGGTCGCCAATACCTCCAAAATTTAATGAGCCGGTTTTGGGGCAGAGGGAAACGCCTATGTTTAATGGGACGGCATCACAGCCAGTACAGTCTCAATTTAACGGGGCAGTGGCAAGTTCGATAGCGCAGCAGCTTGAAAATGGAAATGCTATGGCTAAAATACCAGTTTCTATGGCTGATGATTCGGATGATCCACAGGTAATGCAAAATACGGAAACAGAAATATGGGATGAAAGCCCGGCAGACGGGGAAATATATTTGGAATATTATGAGAATGGTATGTTTACCCGCGTGATATTGAATAAACCAAGGTTTTTGATTGGAAGGCTAAAAGGCCAGGTGGATTTTGTTGTTTCAAACACAAAAGTTGGAAAAATTCATGCGGAATTTTTGGTAGAAAATGGTGTGGTTTATGTTAAGGATTTTAATTCCAAAAATGGTACATATATTAACGGGAACGGAGAACGGATCCAGAGCAATATCCCATATCCCCTTAAGGATAAGGATAGGGTGTCCTTGGCCAACAGTGAATTTACCCTTCGCTGCCCTGTAAATTAAATTAGGTGGAATATGGCTAGAATTCAATACGGAGTGATTTCCGATCGGGGAGACAAACGAGAAGAAAACCAGGACAGCATTTTATGCCTGGATGGTCTGGCAGGGAAAAGGCAGGCGGCGCTGTTTCTCGTGGCAGATGGAATGGGCGGATTATCCCATGGTTCACAAATAAGTCAATATATTATTCATCAATTTCAGTTATGGTGGGAAAGCGATTTTTTGCAAATCACTAAAGATAAGAGAGTTAAGGAGGAAGATATTCGGGAAATTCTAGAACAGGAAATTTGGGAGATTAACCAGTCGGTTTTGCAGTTCAGAGAAAAGATGAGATGCCGGGCAGGTTCAACCATATCACTGCTTTTACTGTATGGGAGTAAGTATTATCTGTTAAACTTAGGGGACAGCCGGATCTACATTTTTCAAAAAGGAAAAATTTTCCTTCTGACAAGAGACCAGACGCTGGCAGCGCAGATGGTAAGGGAAAAACGAATGACTGAGGAAGAAGCAAAGCATTCTTCCAAAAACAGTGTGCTTACCATGTGTATAGGGATGTTTCCCATACCCCGCAGCTATTTTTTATCTGGAACGATAAAGCGGGACGCTTTGTTTCTTTTGTGCAGTGACGGATTATACCACCATTTAGAAGATAGGCAAATCCAGGAAGTATTAAGAGATAAACAGTTGGATGTGCAGCAAAAAGCAGAAGTTTTGCGGAGGTTGATCCGTCCTGGAACGGCTTCGGATAATGTATCTGTAATTGTGGTTTCAGTAAACCAGAGAGGAAGGTTTTTGGTTAGGAGGGGAGGATGGCTGGAGTGAGGAAAAGATAATGTTACATTATGTTATTGGTGATATCGTAAGCGCAAGGGCAGATATTATTGTTAATGCAGCAAACGGCATAGGATGGATGGGTGGATTTTTAACGAGAAAATGGAAATTTTTCGGTATAGCGGAAAGCATTAATTACGTAACTGATGGAAATGTTGAGAAAGAAATTCATCGAAACTATAAAATTTATTTGCCAGGGAATGTATTTTTCACCAATGGGTATGGAGTGGGAAGCATCGGAATTATCCATGCCGTAACGATGCTGATTCCTGGATGGTGGACGACAGAAAAAACAGTGGTTAAGCTTTTGCCGAAAGTAATTCAGATGTCAAAAGAAAAAGGAGCAAGGACAATTGCAATTCCTTTTCTTGGATGTGGGACAGGAAGATTGAAGAAGAAAAAGGTACAGAAAATTTATGAAACTTTTTTTCGTGAGTTAAGGGAAGATATCGATGTTTACGTGTATGATTTGAAAGAGTGAATTGAAATGCAAGATTTAGGGTTTATCATGCGGTTACTTGCAGTAGCAGTTGCTATAGCCGGGGCATATACAGACTTGTCGGTAAGAAAAATTCCAAATAAGTTAACGATGTCAGCAACTTTGCTAGGATTTGGGAGTAATTTGCTATTTTATGGATGGAATGCTTTTGTTAATAGTGTGTTAGGCTTTTTGTTAGGATTTTCCTTTATTTTATTATGGATATTGGGAGCGCTGAAAGCAGGAGATGTGAAGCTGTATATGGCTATAGGTGCGGTTGGCGGATGGAGATTTTGTTTGAGTGTAATGATCATTTCAGTTTTATTAGGAGGGATTGTATCATTCTTTATTTTGTTGATCCGAAAAGAAGGAAGAATTGCTTTAAAAAATGTATGGAATTATATTGTAAATATGTTTTTATTACGGAAATTTTATCTATATAAGCCAATATCAGAATCTTCTTACTTTAGTTTTGGAATATATATTGCAGTTGGGGCGATGATAACAATATTTATAGGAAATAAAAATGGCTTCCTATAATTTGATTGACGGAGCAAAAGACGTGCTTTTTATCAGAAATTGATGTGCAATTCCTGATAAGCTATATTCCAGGAACCGTTGCGTGAACCCTGTCATTAGATTACGATGCTTCGCATCTTTTATTGAAATTTGCTCTACAAATTCCGATAAGCTATATTACGGGTGAATACATAAAGTTTGAAGGGATTAAGATATTTTATAGGAGGAAAAAAGAGGTGATGGCAGAAGTTATTGAATCGTTAAAAATAGCATTTTTTTCAGCACAGGATATAGATCGTATATTGAAAAGAGCTGTTATATTATATTTTGCAGTTTGTTTAACACTTAAATTTGGTGGTGGAGAAATTTCAGATAAAGCTATATTACCTGTGATTTTCGGGGGGATCGGTTTAAATTTTTGGACTTATAAGCTGAACGGGCTCATCAATAGTGTATTAGGGATTTCTTTGGGGTTTTCGCTTATTATTTTTTGGATATTGAAGGTGATAAGATTAGATACTGTAAAATTATATATGGCTATTGGTGCAATGGGAGGATGGAAGTTTTGTCTGAATGTAATGTTTACTGTATTGCTGATACTGATCATAGGTTTTTTGCTTATTTCATTTATACCTTCAAGTAATTCGGAAGAGGAAAATGTGGAAGAGAAGATTGCAAGTCTAAAAAAGATTTTGGCTAGCGAGCCAAAAAACGTAGATATATATCATGAATTGGCGAATATTTACATTGAAGAAGCTTGGTTTGACCCGGATAAATTACTTATTGAAGAAGCTATGGAAATATTGGAAAAAGGTTATAAAGAACTACCAGACAGTGATTTAAAACAATCTATTAGAGATATTTATGAAGCAGCAGTATCCTATGCCGAATTAGAAGATAATGATTTACTGATTAAATATTATATAAAATATGTCCAATTTTTCCCAGAAAAAATTGAAGAATTGGCAGATGTTTACTTGAAAATGGGAAAATTTGAAGAGGCAAAAGATTTATTGAAAAGTGGTTTAGAGAGAGTAAAAGAAAAGGAAAAAATTGAAAATAAATTAAAAGAGATCAAGGAAATTGAAATTAAGTGTGCAAGGAAAAAAGAAATAAAAAGGAAATATATGGATAAGATTTATCGGTTGATACAGTATATTGATAAACATAATGGGCAGTTAAATAACAAGGTATTAATGGATGAAGGTTTTAATAATATAACGTTAAGGTTAGAAGAAGCAATTATTGAAAAATATAATGGAAAAGATATAGGTATTTATCCTGGAGGCTATATTTACTATGGTAGGATGGATAATGAAAAAAGAGAAGGAAAAGGAATTTGGATATTATGTGAAAAAATTGGGAGGGGAGGTAAATATCCGTATTATTTTTTGTTTTCAGGAAATTGGAAAGATAATTATCCAAATGGAAAAGGGGAATTGTTTCAAGTGACTTTTAATGCAGATGGCACATTAATATCAGCAATTAAGGACCAAGGGAAGTGTGTAGAAGGTTATTTAGAGGGGAGAGTTACAACGGTAATATTTGATGAAAATAAAGAAAAGAGAACGTTTTGTTATAAGGCTAATAATGGAAAACCAAAAACTATAAAATCTAGAAGATATAATCAAAAGATTATTGCATATGCGAAAGAAGACAAAAATTGTGTTTGGAAAGCGACAGGGAAAGAAGTTTTAGGGGTTTATGGAGCAATGAAATATTAAAATATGTATTAGAACACAGGGTAATTCGAAATATGCTATAGAGTATTATGATGATATTTTAGAAATTCAATTAGATAATAGAAATAGCGGGTGGACAGATTTGAGATGTTATGGCAAGTAAAATTGTGAGGATAAGATTACAGTATGCAGTAGATTTTGGTGGAAAGGGGGTATTAACTGATTGGCCAATCTTCATCTTCATGCACTTTACGTTAATAAAATTAAGAAGGGAGAACATATGGGTATAAAAAAGAAATTAGCAAATTTGTTAATCTTAACAATGGTGTTTGAACTGTTATTCTCTAGTCCAGGTATAAGCGGTTTTAGCATATTTGATTTTGGATTCGGGATTCAGACAGAAGCCAGCCAGGAGAGTAAAGCTTCCAATTCAGAGATAATTCCTGACCAGGGCAAACCAAATGATGGGCAAGGGAAAAACGATCAGGAAGAACCTGGTAAAAAGGAAACTGGAAATAGTGAAAAAGATAAAGGCAAAGACAAAGAAACAGACACTGCATCAGTAACCGCTTCTTCATCCCAAATTACAAAACCGAAGGGCCAGCAGACAGAGAAGCCGGAGGAAGAAGGCGAGGATAATCAGGAACATATCTTGGAATTGGACAAGTCCCAGATTATACATGGGGAAGAAATCTGGTTTAGCATCACAGGCCTGGGCTGGAAAGATGAGTTGATTCTTAAGGCGGTAAGCCAGAATACTTCTTCGAACACGGATAAAGCAAAAGAAATTGAACTGAAATTTCGGATACAGATCTGGGATATGGTAAATTTGAAAGAGGAAGGGACTTTATATACCGATAATCTATCCGTAGGGAAATGGGATATTTTCGCTTATATCAAGGGCGATGACGAGCCTATAGCAGAAGCGGAATTGGAAGTTAAACATAAAGAATATTCCGTTACCTTCCTGAAAATGCTGACCAAACAGCTGGGAGAGAAGGATCCGGTAAACCTGCCCTATGGAGAAATCGCTGTTGCCGATAAAGATGGGAAGCAGATAAGTTCTTATTTGAACGATATTGAACTTCAGCGGGAGCCTGGTGAGGATCCCGGCATTTATAAAATTACCGGGATAAAGGGCAAACAGGAAGAAATTAAGTATACGGTTGTAGATAACGAATTCGCAAGATTAGAGATCCAAAAGTTAAAATCAGTAAACCGAAATGCTGCATATTACATGGATGCCAATGTTAACCGGGAATTGTCGGTTGATTTAATCGGCCATAAAGATGTAAAAGGAGAGTTCAGTGTCCCGCAGGATATTAAGAATCCCAAAATAACTATCGGGGCAATCGGAGAAGATGTGCAAAAAAATCTGGATGGAGAACCGGCAATCAATGGAAATCAAGTATTGGTTAAACTTCGCACGCCGATTACGATGAAAAAACTCCCTATTCCGTTTATTATCCAGTCAGATAATTATCAGGATCTTACCTTTACGTTAGATTTGCGTGTGGACTATCTGGAAGAGCATAGCAAAGAAGAAATCAAGAGTTTCTATCAGGCGCATCCATTTCGGCTGAATGGAAAGGTTACGTTTGAAGATGAGCCCAGTTTTTCACCGTATAAAGCGGGACGGGTGTCAAAAAACAGTGAGACGGACGGATTAAATGCGTTAAATTTCGTCCGTTATGTCGCTGGGATTTATCCGGAGGTAACGGCTAAGGATGAACTGGTAAACTATGCACAGACAGCCAGTGTAGTTCTTGCAAGAATTGATGAGCTGACCCATTATCCTCACCAGCCATCGGATATGCCGGATGATTTCTATAATGTAGGCGCAAAAGGGGCAGGAAGTTCAAATCTTGCATGGCACAGTGCAGGGATGAGCTTAAGCTATACCATAATTGAAATGTATATGGATGACGGAGACTCTAAAAATATTGACCGTGTAGGACACAGGCGCTGGTGCTTAAATCCGGCGATGCGCTTTACCGGTTTTGGGTATTACAAAAATTATAGCGCACTTTACGCCTTTGATTCATCTGGATATGCGGAAGCGACAGCAGGATACATTCCATGGCCGGCAAAAACTATGCCTTATGATTATTTCCGTGGGCCATGGTCGGTGCAGTTTTCCCCGGATTCTTATTCCGTAGATGACAATGTGAAAGTAACGCTTACCACATCTTCCGGAGAAACTATGGTATTTAGCTCGGGAGAATCGGATGGCTATTTCTCTTTTAATGAAGTCAATTATGGTGATGGGCCGGCAGTGATTTTTAAGCCGTCTTCTAATATTGGAAGAAATGAAACTGTCCAGGTTCAAATTACCGGTCTGCACCGCCCGGATGGATCGGAAGCCGAGATTAATTATACAGTAGAATTTTTCTCCATGTCTGGCTCTGGCGGAAGCGGTGGTTCTGGCGGAGGAAGTTCCGGCGGGGGCGGCGGTTCTGGCGGAGGAAGTTCCGGCGGAAGCGGCGGTTCTGGCGGAGGAAGTTCCGGTGGGAGCGGTGGTTCTGGCGGTGGAAGTTCCGGTGGGAGCGGTGGCCCTGGTGGCACAACTAGCAGAACTGGGAAGGGCGTAACACATACCGATTCGTCTGCTTTTACGCTGAAAACAATAAGCCCATATGTATATAGCGGTATTTGGTCATATGACGGGTTAAAATGGCATTTGCTTTTAGATAACGGTTCATTTGCAGCGAGCAGATGGGCTTGCCTGAATGGCTGCTGGTATATATTCGATCAAAACGGCTGTATGCTGACCGGATGGCAGAATGTGGATAATGCCTGGTACTATTTGAATGCAGACGGAGCGATGGCAACTGGATGGATATTAGATAAAGGGAAATGGTACTATTTGGGCGGCAATGGCGTGATGCTTTCCAATACGACAACCCCAGACGGTTACGTAGTAGGGAAAGATGGGGCATGGATAAAATAGTTAGTTTTTAGTTGGCTTTTTAACATTAAGGAGCTGTTGCAAAATTAAGCGCTCCATCAATATAGGCTGTAATTTGAAAAGAATTAAAATTTACATATTGTGTAGTATCGCTGTTAAGCAACAGCTCCTAAAAATGAAAGGATTTATCAATGAGATGGATAACGGATGAGTTATTGTTTTACGGAGGTATCGCAGTCGCAGCCAGTTCGTTGCTGTTTGCATCTGTTGGACTTCTTATTTTGCAGATTAAAAGAAAGTACTTAAATGCCCAGTTGGATATGGAATATGGGGAAAGGGAAAATCGGAAGTGAAGAACAAAAAAGGTGGAATGGCAGAGAAATGAGGAAATTGAAAAGAGGAAAAGAGGTAGAGTATGGGGGAGTTAATTGCCTCGACATATAAAATAGAGAAAGAATTAGGTTCCGGCGGTGGAGGAATCGTTTATCTGGCATATCATATGCGGTTAGGCAAGCAGGTGGTATTGAAAGCAGATAAACGAAAAATCTCAACCAGCCAGGATTTGCTGCGCCGGGAGGTGGATGTATTAAAGGATCTCAACCATCCGTATATCCCCAGGGTATATGATTTCTTTGTTGAAGGAGAAACGGTTTATACGGTAATGGATTATATAGAGGGAGAAAGCCTGGATAAATTGCTGAAAAGAGGTGTGCGGTTTTCACAGCCCCAAGTAATTAAATGGGCAAAGCAATTACTAGAGGCGCTCTCTTATTTGCATAGTGAGATTCACGGTTCTCCTCCCAGAGGTTTTGTACATAGTGATATTAAACCGGCAAATTTAATGTTAACACCAAGCGGTGATATTTGCCTGATTGACTTTAATATTGCCTTGGCATTAGGGGAAATCCATACGATTGGCCGAAGTGCCGGATATGCATCGCCAGAGCATTATGGGTTTGATTTTACATCGGAAGATGAATTATCCGACACAGAAAGCATAATTCCTGAGACGGAAACCATGGATATGGAAGGAGAGATGTATGGCGGACGGACAGAGACAGATGTAGAACTAAAAATAAATGGATATTCAGCATCCGCTCCAGGAAATGCCCATGCAGGCAAGGAAAGAAAGAAGGTCATTATCCCTGATGTAAGATCGGATATTTATAGTACTGGCGCCACGCTGTACCATTTTTTAAAGGGCGAACGCCCGGCAAAGGATGCAAGGATGGTGGTTCCATTATCAGATAGGAAAATTAGTCCCCAGATTGTGGCTATTATTACGAAGTCCATGCGACCCAATCCGGATTTACGGTATGGAACGGCAGCAGAAATGCTGTATGATTTTGTTCATCTCCGTGAACATGATCCGCGGGTAAAAAAACTGAGAAGGGGTTACTGGATTTCCGGAGCGGTGTTTTCGGTAATGTTTGCAGCTGGGGCGGCATCGGCATTTATTGGGTTAAAGCGTATGCAGGCAGCAGAAAGCTGGCTTAAGCTGGCAGAGTATTCTAAAAATGCGCTGGCGGAGGGGGATTCGGCATCAGCAATCCAGTATGCACTTTCAGCCCTTCCGCAAAAAGGCGGCATATTGGAGCCTGGATGCAAGGCGGAGGCACAGCGGGCACTTACCAATGCATTAGGCGTGTACAAATTAGCAGATCAGTATCAATCCTGTGGTATGGTGGAACTTCCTTCAGTTCCATTTTGCCTTGCGATTTCGCCAAATGGGAAGACGGCATCCGGTGTGTATGCGTATTCTGTGGCAGTTTTTGATACAGCTTCTGCCAAAATACTGGCAGAACTTCCGGCGGAAAAATCTGCCTTATCCGAAGTTAAGTATTTGAACGATCACACGATTATTTATGCCGGGGACGGCGGCATAAGTGTTTACGATATTGAGCGGAAAGAGGAACTATGGAAGGGGAAACCGGCCACATCGATCTCGGTTTCAGCGGATGGAAAGAGCGTGGCGGCTGTATATAAGAATGAAGGTTTTGCTACAGTCTATGATGTATCAAACGGGAAAATAAAATGTACTGTGGATTTTCATGGGAAAAAGCAGAAAGTGACGGTAAATGACAGTTTTGCCAATCCCAATGATAATTTACTGGCATTAAACTCTGATGGCACGATGCTGGGAGTTAGTTTTGAAGATGGTTCCTTGTGGGTTTATCACCTGGAAGATTCTGAAAAGGATATCGAGCTTTTTGATAATACTTCTGGCTATACCCATTTCGAAGGCGGGTTTTATCAGGAATATTTTGCTTTTTCGGCAACCAGGCAGGGAGAATCTGTTTTTGCAGTAATTGACACCATTCAGGCAGAGCAGACTGGCGGGTTTGAATCGAAGAATCCATTCAGCGTCCAAGCGGATGGACGGGGGATATACGTTCAAACAGAGAATATTCTGGTAAAGATCCATCCGGTTACTGGAGAGCAGACTCCCCTTGTCACTACTGCAGAGAATATTTTAAGTTATGCAATAGGAGGGGCGCAGACGCTGGCTGTATCCCAAAAGAAATTTATGTTTTTTGACGAAAATGCAGAACTAATATCCGAAGAGGAAAAGCAGTACCGCGGTGATTTACTGCAGCTTGCAGAGGGGACAGCTTTGATAGGGAACAGAGATTCTTCTGCTGTCCGTATCTTAAACTTTGAGAGCCATCCGGATGCAGAGGTATTTTCTTACGATCCATCTTACGTACATGACGAAGCCAGGATAAGCCAGGATGGAAAAACAGTAATGCTTTTTGATTATGAAGGGTTTCGGTTGTATGGCATAGGGGGAGGGCTAATCCAGGAAGTTTCCATACCAAATGCGGAACAGGTATATGATCAGCAGTATATCCGGGATGAGGAAGGTTCTCGGCTTGAAGTGGTTTATAATGATGGGACGGTTTTGGTATATAGCGCAGAAGATGGAAACGTGCTGGATGAAGGGGTGCGGGAAAAGCCAGATCCATCCCCTGATGAAGAGTTTTTTACCGATAGGTTGAGGATAGACTCGCCCCTTCATGGGACACCGACGGCGTATGACCGGAAAACAGGGCGGTTAGCCTGGCAGTTAGGGAATGAGGATTACCTTACTTATATTACGCAAGTGGGAGAATATATTGTTGCACAGTATGTAACAGCAGATAGCTATTATTATGGGCAGCTTTTAAATGGAAACGGTGAAGTGTTGGCAGATTTGCCTTATCTTTGTGATGTGGTTGGGGAAACATTGATTTTCGATTATCCCACAGGTAATATGCGGAAATCCCACATTTACGGAATAAATGAGCTTATGAAAATAGCTCAGGATAAAAATAAAGGAGGAAACGGAGAATGAGGAAGTTTAAGGGAAAGTTGTCTCGGTTTTTGGCGTTGGCGTTAACGGTTTCACTGCTGACACTGCCGGAGATGGCGGTGTTTGCTTCAGCGAATCAAGGAGTGTTGGGGAGTCCGGGAAAGATTATGTCTGCAGAAAGATTTAGTCACGCGACAGGGTCAGATGCGGGAATGGATGAGGGGACTTTAGAGGATTCCAAGGATGACGTTGAAAATGGAGAAGGTGAAGAAAAGAAAGTAGCGACATGGGCGAATGCATTGACTGGGGCTGTATCTAAGGCGAAATCTGGGGAGAGGGAAATAAAATTAGATGGAGCGAAGGTGGAAGAGGAAGCGGTTAATACGTTATTGCCGATTGAGGAAGTGGATGCTTATTTAGTGTTAAGGGGATATTCTAATGAAGAACTTAAAGTAATGCCGGTTGAAACTGTTCTAGGAATGCTTAAGGATAATAATAGGAATCCAATTCAGATTCCAGAAGATGCTAGAGTGCTTCTTGTTGATAGTGGAGAGGAATATCGGGAGATTGATCGAAATGGAACGATTGATTTATCTCCACAGGGAAAGATTACAGCATTTAAAATAACATTGCTTATTGGAAGTGGTAAACAGCTAGATCGTGAGAATATTCGATATAATATTATGGTATATGTTTCGGATGTAATTTCAGAGAAAATTTCGTTATCGTTTTATACGGATGGAAAGAGAGCTGATGGAAGTTATGGAAAAACATATCAAGGAGGAGATGGGGTATATAGAAAAAGTCATGTATTAGATGAAGTTGATATCCCTGTGTATGCTGTATTTTGTGAAACAGATTTATATGGCGAAGGAAAGACATATAATATTTCAATTGGATCTCAAATAGCAGCACATCATAAGGATATCCATGTGGATGTTTATCCAATGAAAAAATTTATGGACTATTATCAAAATGGAAGTAAGCTTGATGGAGCTATAACTGATCAAATATTAAACCAAGACAAGAATATTCTAAAGCATATAGGTGGTTATGAAGGGCATTATGCAGAAAGTGGTTCGGAAAATTTTTTGGATGCTGACAATTTCTTTTGCATTACATATACGGATGTTGATACAGGAAAACTAATTGGATATTTTGGGCTAATATTTACGATATGTTCAGATGTAGAAAAGGCGATAGGAAATGTTTCTTTATACGAATCCGGAGAAATGAAAGTTGCAGCTAAGGAAAAAATCATAAGAGGGAGTGTTGGCGCGAGAATAAAACTTAATCTTGAATCAGAGTCAAATGGGATAACAATAGATTATACATCGCCTACTGATACATATAAATTGATGAAAGGGTGTCCGCGTGAAGGAAAATATTATTATACTTTTAATGAAAACAGCCATATAGAAAAGGTGGTCAAAGGTCAGTACAGATCGATTAAAGAAGCAGACGCAGCAGGGGCAGAAGATATTACAAGTCAAGTGTTGCCAAAAGATAAAAGCAAAGTTCCATATGGGTATTTAATTGACAGTGAAAGATGGCAAGAACGTGATGGAAGTACGGTATCAATTACCTACAGTGAGGAGTTTACAGTATTTTTTGATGATTATACGGCTATATCATTCAAAATAGTACTTCGTCATGATAGCAATCTTGATGAAGGGAATGCTGATGAATATCCTGATGAAAATAAGCCATATTTATTTTTTGATGTTACTGGCGCAGAAGGATATGATGGGAAGAATATTGATTTTATAAGTGATTTTGACGATTCTTATTGGAGTTATGGTTATCGAACATTATTTTTAAATGATATAAATGCGGATCTGACTCGGATTAAACCTAAATTTCTTTGTTCTGAAGGGGCAAAAGTTTATGTCGGCGAAGAACAAAAATCAGGAATTAGCGAACAAGATTTTTCAGATGGGCCAGTATATTATACAGTTTATTTTGAGGATCAACTGGAAAATTATCCGGTATCTTTTGTAAAAAAAGAAGTTGGATCTAAATTATTTGTCAATGGACCTGATGAACGTACAATATTTTTAGATAATTATTATGGGGAAAATCATGATATAGTAATTACAAATGTAGGAAATGATGAATTGACTGGATTGAACGTAGAATTGATAAATCCAGTTAATATAAGGTTGGATGATTACTGGATTATAGGCGGTAAACGCAATGATATATTAGCGGCTTTTGATACGTCACCAAATTTAGCAAAAATTCGACTATTGCCAGATGGGGAAGGAGATGTTGAAGGGACTTTAAAAATATCCGCTGACGGACAAGATGATGTTTATATTAAATTAACGGGTCATGCTGGAAACCCCGAGATTATCACGAGATTTTTAAAAGATGCAGTTGAATATGTTCCCTATTCTTATATGGTTGCCACTAATAATATTTATGATTGGAATGGGGTTGAATTTAGTATAGAGAAGGGACGATTGCCAAGTGGATTACAGTTGAATCCTTTAACGGGTGAAATTTATGGTATTCCGCAAGAATGTGGTGAATTTCAAGTTAAAATACGAGCAAGCTATAGTGCATTCGAATTTTCACCATCTTATGCAGATTTCTGGTTGACGGTAAAAGAACCAACCAATGAGAACGTATTTTTGGCATCAGATGAAGGATACGAAGTGATGCAGCCTATCGGAACAGAAACTGCGGAAGGAACTTATGAGTATGTAATTAGAAGCTATAGTGACCAAGTGTTCATTTCAGCTGGTGAATATAGCAGATTCGTTGATCTGTGGCTTAATGGCGAACGGCTTACAGATGAGGTGGATTATACAAAAGAAAGCGGAAGTACCAAAATAACGGTTAAGAGCCAAACTTTTAAGGATAAGGCTAAAAAGGGCTCAAATACCATTGCGGCAGAATTTCGCGAAAGTGATAAAAGCAATGAACTAAAGCGTACAGCCCAGAATTTTACGATGGATATTCCAGAGTCTGATGAGGAAAATAAAACTCCGGATACGGAACAAAAACCACCGGAAAATAATGATTCTGCCAATAAAACTCCAAGTATTGGAATCGGTTCAGGCTTCGGAAACGGCGGAGGTTCTGGCGGCGGGAGAGACTCCAGCAAGGGGAATAATACGGCCAACATTGTGCCTAGTCAAACAGATATTAGTCTTTACAGCGATGATTCCTGGGTAAAAGATGAAATCGGCTGGCGGTGTAAAATGCCGGATGGGAATTGGATTACCAATACCTGGTTCCGCCTTCCCTACCAGGGGACAGTGGAATGGTACTATTTCAATGAGCAGGGATATATGGTAACAGGGCTGCTTGCCCATAATGGCTTGCTGTACTATTTGAACCCGATTTCTGATGGGACACAAGGAAAGATGATCACCGGCTGGAGAAAAATAGATGGCAAATGGTACTATTTTAAAGAAATCGATGATGGCACGATAGGAGCAATGATGTCGGATGTATGGATTGGAGAATATTATGTAAATTCCCAGGGAGTCTGGGAAGGATAGGCGTGTAAGGAATTATTATAATTATGCATTAGCCATGGAATTGAAAATATAATTCCATTTGATGGATTAATGGCCGGTAATGCTAATTTAGTTATTATCGGCCTAATTAAGATAAAAGACAGTTTAGAAATTAACAGGAGGTTGCCTATAGAAATTGGGATTACGATTGACAGAATAAGAGATGAAAATAATTAAAGCTATAGTTTTTTCGTAAATGTCATATAAAAATTCTATATTTTCGGAAAAATGAGTTTAGCAAAATAGTTCAGGTTAAAGCAAAAGGAGGCGTTGGAAAATGAGGAAGTTTAAGGGAAAGTTGTCTCGGTTTTTGGCGTTGGCGTTAACGGTTTCACTGCTGACTTCACCAGGGTTGGCAGTGTTTGGTGCGGCAGGTCATAGGGGATTTGGAAGTCCAAAGGGTATGGCTGCTTTTGAACGGTTGAGCAGAGCAACGGGATCAGATGCAGGTAAGGATGATGGTGGTGAACCGGAAAGGGAAAAGGGAGAAGAAAAGACAGCAACCAGGGCGGATGCTTTGACGGGAGCTGTGCCGAAAGCGGAGCTTGGGGGATTAGGAGAGATTGAATTAAGCGGGGCAAAGATAGAAGAGGAAGCGGCAATGACGCTGTTGCCCATAGAAGAAGTGGATGCTTATGTATCATTAAATGATCTTTCAGATAGGGAACTTAGGAAAGTATCAGTGGAAACAATTTTAGGGAGGCTTAAAGACAACAATGGAGAAACGATACAGATTGCGGATGATGCAGAAGTAGCATTACTTGGCTATTATGATTACTATGATGGCTATCGAAGGGTTAATCGGGAAGAAACGTTAAATTTGTCACCATATATTGATAGTTCTAAACCAGAAAGGGGGCTGAATAGGGGGAGGATAGAGAGTATAGAATTAATTGTTGGAAGTGGAAAACAGTTAGATGTTGCTAACGTTCGATATAATGTTAGCATATATTTTTCAGATCTAATTGAGGAATCTCTTGCTTATTATTTTTATACTAATGAAAAGCAAGAGGATGGGAGTTATAGGAAAAGATATTTTACAGGTCGTGATAGTAATATATACAATCGAAAGATTATGTTAGATGGAATTGACATTCCAGTTACATTAGCACAAGTAAATACGAAATTTTGCGAGGATGGAAAGGAATATTATTTACGGATAAGTTCAGATATCGCTTTAGAACATATAGGTGTCCATGTAGATATTTATCCTATAAAAAAATTCGTAAATTATTATCAAAATGGTGTTGCTCTTGAAGGTGCAATAACTAATCAAATATTAAAAGACAAAACTCGAGACGGATATGGCGGAAATTACGTGAAGCCAAATGATTCAGAAGAGTTGTTGGATGCTGAAAATCTTTTTTGTATTGTGTATACGGATGCTAATACTGGAAGAGTAATCGGATATCATGGGATATTGGTTGTAGTTGTTCCCCCGCTTGAAGAAAAAGCTAGAGGTAAGATTTTTTCTTATGAAAATGAGCAGATGAAAAATATTACTGAGAAAGTAAGTTCTGGTTTACGGTATAATAGCCATAAGATTTCGAGAAAGTTAAATCTTGTATCAGAATCTAACGGAGCAGAAATAGAATATCTAAATGAACCAGAAGAAGACTATGAACACTATTCTATGATAAAAGGATATCCCATTCAGGATACATACTATTATGTTATAGATAACGGTGAACATATTGAAAAGATTGTAGTAGGGGAGTATGAAACGCTTGAAGAAGCAGAGCGTGCAGGAGCAGAAAATATTACTGCGCAAGTGATTCCGGGTGATCGCAATAAACTACCGTATGGATATCCGGTTAGCCCAAATTATAAAATAAAAACGAGGATATTTGATGGGGATTTTACAATTTTCTTTGATAATGGAGATGTGCTATGCAGAAATCTGGCGATTTACTCTCGGAAAGAATCAGAAGCTGTTCCGGATTTTAATGTAATTGGTGTAGAAGGGATTGACGAAGATAATGTCTACATAGTTAATGGTTATGATTTTGATTCACTGTTTGATTATGAATATAATGAAGCGTATCAAATATTATGGATAGATGATGAAAATGTGGATTTGACAAAAATAAAAATTGATTTCGATTGCAGTGATGATGTGCGAGTATTCGCTAATGGTGAGGAACAGAAATCGGGGATAAGCGAGCAGGATTTTTCAAAAGGTGCAGTTTATTATACAGCAGTTATCGGTGACGAAATAAGAAATTATTATGTTTCAGTTGTGAAAAAAGAAAAAGGGAAAAAGCTTTTTGTAAACGGGCCAGATGAACGCAGTGTATTTTTGGATTCTTATTATGGTAAACAGCATGATGTTTTAATTGCTAATGTAGGAAGCGAAGAATTGACAGGGTTAAAGGTAGAATTGTTAGATGCAGTCAATATAAAGTTAGATGACTATTGGGCGATAGGAGGCCAGCATAATGATACGCTGGCTGCGTTTGGAACATCAGGCGGACTGTTTAATGTGGCAAAGGTTCGGATTCTTCCAGATGGTGAGGGGGATTTGTCTGGCACGTTGAAAGTTTCAGCTGATGGGCAGGATGACGTGTATGTTAAATTAATCGGTCATGTTGGGAATCCTAAAATAATTACGGAATCACTAAAAGATGCGGTTCAGTATGTTCCATATTCTTATATGGTTTCAACCAACAATTTATTTGATTGGAATAAAGTCACTTATGAAATGAGGGAAGGAAAATTACCGGATGGACTGCAGTTGAATTCAGCAACGGGCGAAATCTACGGTGTCCCGCGGGAAAGCGGTGAATTCCCGGTTAAGATACAGGCAAGTTATACGGAAAGCAAATCGCCCTCATCTTCCAAGGAGTATCTGCTTACGGTAAAGGAGCCAAGCAACGAAACTGTATTTTTGGCATCTGATGAAGGTTATGAGGTGTTGCAGCCCATTGGTACAGAAATTGCAGAAGGCACTTATGAATACGTGATCAGAAGCTTCAGTGATCAGCTTTTTGTCTCCGCTGGTGAATACAGCCTGTTTGTTGACTTGTGGCTGAATGGCGAAAGGCTTACTGATGAGGTGGATTATACGAAAGAAAGCGGGAGTACAAAAATTACCGTGAAAAGCCAAACATTTAAGGATAAAGCTAAAAAGGGCTCCAATACGATTGCAGCGGAATTCCGTGAAAGTAACAAGAGCAATGAGTTAAAGCGCACGGCACAGAATTTTACATTAGATGTTCCGGAAACCAATGAAAACCCGTCAGGGAATAATCCTCCGAATATTGGCGGAAGCACAGGCTCTGGCGGGAACGGGGGATCAGGCGGCGGAGGTTCTAGCCGCCGCAGTAATGATGCAGCCAACACTACAGCTAACCAGACGGATATTAGCCTTTATAGTGATGATTCCTGGGTAAAGGATGAAATTGGCTGGCGCTGCAAGATGCCAGATGGGAATTGGATCACCAATATTTGGTTCCGGCTTCCGTATCAGGGAACTGTAGAGTGGTACTATTTTAATGAGCAGGGATATATGGTGACGGGGCTTCTTGCCCACAATGGTTTACTGTATTACTTGAACCCTATATCCGATGGGACACAGGGGAAGATGATCACTGGGTGGAAAATGATCGATGGCAAGTGGTACTATTTTAAAGAAATTGATGATGGTACGATGGGGGCTATGATGTCTGATATATGGATTGGTGAGTATTATGTGAATTCCCAAGGGGTTTGGGAGGAATAAGTAAATACTTAGGAATTTTTTGAATAGGTCAAATTTAGTGATAAGTTAAAGAGAATTGATTGAAAGGAGATGGCCGATAATGCTGTCATAAACATTATCGGCCATATTTTCCATATAAAGTATGCGGCAATTTTGTATATGTTCTTGATTTCATCTATCCTAAATGAAGCCGTGCTTTTAAAGCATCCTGCAATACCTGGGAGAAGTTAACATTTTGTTCTAAAGCCGCCTTGTTAAGCCAAGCTGGAATAGAAAGAGTCTTTTTTACGGATTTTTTAAAATGGTTTTTCGCATATTCAGCCACATCTACAGTGATAATATTGATAAAGGCTTGCTCAGGTGATACTTCTAATTCTTCAGTAATTTTAGCTATGTTGATCTGTTCAATAGGAGAGGCTTCTGGTATGGCATCCCCGTCTTTTTGGAGCCAGTACAAGTAACCGGCTAGGCAGTCAACTGCCATGGCAAGGGCTTCATCTAAAGTATCGCCACAGGTGGATAAATGGTTCAGATCAGGGAAGATGACAGAGTATCCATTTTCCTCCTTGAGAAAGCAGGCAGGGTAAGCAGATAACATATAAATACCTCCAAATAAAAGATAAGATTTTTTAAACAGAAAAGATTATTTTAATCCGGCTTGTTTTAAAATTGAATTTTCAGTATCTTTAGGAATGTTCTTGTAATGGAAAAGGATAGTAACTTTTCCAGGTTCAGGAGGATGGAAATAGTGTTTATGGGAACCTTCCTGGTATTTTTGTTTTACCTCCCATGCATCTGCATTGTAGCATAGAATATGTGTAATTGCAATACGTATTAAAAATGAGATAATATGAAAACAAAATAAATGGATAATAGGTACGTTGGATCTAAATGCCACCAAATTTGATTTTCTTTAGATTATTACAGCTATTATAAAAGGGGGATTATACGATGAGAAAAGGTAAATGTGATCATTGAATCATAAAGAATGAAAAAGAAATTCAAATAAACACAGGAGGGAAGAACAGAATGAGTAAAGAAAAAGTGAATCAAGCAACACTAAAGCGACTGCCATTTTTAACTCGGAAATCATCAAAACGATTAAAAACAGCAATCGCCGCGACTTTAATCGTGGCAATATCCACGGCGAATCTTATACCAGTCTCAGCCACAACTGTAGGAAGGCCATCCAAGAAAAAGAAAGCCATCGAAATAACATTTCAGGCTGGTGAGGGAGGATATTTCGCAGGAATTTCCGATGAGGATTTGGTTTCCACAAAGTCTAATGCGTCAAAATCAAATGGATTAAAATCCGGTACAGATCGAAAGGAATGGGTACAATCCTTTTATGATTTAGAAAAGGATGATGAAGGATATTTTACCAATCTGCAGTTAGCGGCAAAGGAAGCGGAAGATGCCGGAAAGGAACCTGTTTGGCAGTCAATTGAGAACCAGGCAAATTCGGCTGGAAATGATAAGTATGTAACTGACAAGGAAATGGATGTAGATGCCGATGAAAGTGAAGAAAATCACCTGGCATTTGCCGGATGGTATTACTACAACCATGAATATCCAATCCTGGTAAGTGGGTATAAGGAAATCTACAGTGATTCTACATTAGTTGGGGAATGGTATAATCCAAATCAAATTGAAGGAGAAATTGCGGATAATTACCAATTAGCTGCTATTGGTTTAAATGATAGGAAATTAACCATCAGCAAAATAGAAGATGGACAAAGTTCTGATGAATTGGCACAATGGATAGATAAAGCGCTTTCTGCAAAAAGCTTGGAAATGGACGGTAATGGCATATTTGCCTTTAAAGGCTTAATTACCGGAAAGGGAAAACCAGTAACCATTACCATGACGGTTCCTGAGGAACAGTTGGATCCAATGGCATCCATTTCGGTAATTCATGAGAAATCCAACGGGAATCTGGAAGTGCTTCCTACAGATATTGTCAAGGCGGACAGCGGTGATGAATACAGGATGACCTTTGCGGTGAATGAGGGCGGTTCGTTTTATTTGGTCAATACCCAGGAGCGGCGCAAGGTCTTGGATTTTGAAGGTGAAGAAGTTTTTGATGATTTAGAGTTGGTGAACAATGAACCGCTGCAGGCGGCTGCAGAAACAGTTAAGAGCGGTGAATTTGGCGATGGCTTGTCATGGAAACTGGATGATGATGGGACGCTTACGATTAGCGGTAAGGGGAAAATGCCTGATTGGGATCACACAGAATCAGAAAAGATTCCATGGAATGCTTTAAAGCGGGATATTGAAAAAATTGTGATTGAAGAGGGGATAACGACAGTCGGCAGATGGGCGTTTTATTTTTGCATGAACCTGGTTAGTGTTGAAATCCCAGGGAGTGTGACTAGTATTGGCAGTGGTGCGTTTTATGGATGCGTGAGCCTGGCAGATATTAATCTTCCTGACAGCGTAATTACTATTGAAAGCGGAGCATTTACGGATTGCAGTAACCTGAAAAATGCAGTGCCTTTGGCAAGAGGAGTTTGTGACGGCGGATTAAAATGGGAGTTAAACCAGGAGAATGTGTTAACCATCAGCGGTGAGGGGCTAATGCCCGATTGGGACTCTTTTGCTACTCCATGGTATTCGCTTTGGTCAGATATTAAAAAAGTTATTATTAAACCAGGAGTAACCAATATTGGAAAACGTGCATTTTTCGGATGTACGAATTTGGAAAGTGCAGAAATACCAGGAAGCGTAACGGATATTGGGGAAGCCGCTTTCCAAAGATGCGATAACCTGAAAAATGTAGAGATGGCAGATGGCGTGGCAAATATTGGAAGTTATGCGTTTTCTGTCTGTAAAAACCTGGAAAAGATAAAGCTTCCGGAAAGCATGGTAAATATTGGAAGCTATGCATTCAATGAATGTGTCGGCTTATCTTCTATGGAGCTTCCGGATCAGGTAGCTAACCTTGAGAGTTATGCATTTAATGGCTGCAGCGGCTTAACTACCATAAAGCTTTCGAAGGGTATGACAACCATAAAAAGCAACTCTTTTTCTGGCTGTACAGGTTTAACCAGAATAACAATCCCAGAGAATGTTGTTGATATTAATAGCTACGCATTTGATGGCTGCAGTGCTTTGGCAAATGTGGAATTATCTAATAATATCCGTTACATTAAGCGATATGCCTTTTGTGGGACAGCGATTACTTCTGTGGTAATTCCAGAATCTGTAGTTTTCCTGGGTCAGAGGGCTTTTCCAGAGGGGACAGACTTTACTTATCGTAAACTGGAAAATGAAAGCAGCAGCCCTATCCCTGGAACAGGGAAAACCAGGTTTATCAGTACAGAAAATGAACATGACCAAAATTATGATACATATGGGCGGGTGATTAATTCCTATTTATTTGAAGGTGGAGATGGGCGCTTTTACCGTGCAGAATATACACACGCCCAAGTGATTATTGAGCAGTATAATGCGGATTATACTTTTGCAAAAAGCTGGAGCGTTTCCAGGAAGATGTCAAAGTTTGGCGGTTTTTATGCGGGAGCAGATGCCTTTTACATGGTATTTGGACAGGATAATTTAGGGGAAAATGATGAGACAGAAGTAATCCGTATTGTAAAGTATAGCAAAGATATGGAACGCTTGTCTTCGGTGAGCTTGTATGGAGCGAATACCATAAGGCCTTTTGATTTTTGCAGCCTTCGTATGGAGGAAAAGGGGGATTATCTGTACATCCGCACTGCACATGGTATGTATAAATCAGGCGATGGAATAAACCATCAAGCTAATTTGACGATCATAGTGAATCAGGAAAGCATGATATTAGCCCATTATGGCGTGCTTGTAACAAGCAATGAAGTAGGGTATGTTTCTCATTCGTTTAACCAATTTATTAAAATTGACGGTGATGTTATGGTTACTGTGGATCAGGGAGATGCTTATCCGCGGGAGGTTGTAATGACGGTTTGCCCAGCTGATGACGTACTGTCTGAACCGATTACATCTACGCTTCTTTCAATACCAGGGGAAACAGGCGATAATTATACCGGTATTAGTTTAGGCGGGGTAGAATATTCGGACAGCAGTTATTTGGCGGCTGGGAATACTGTAGATATGGGCAATTTTGGTTACAGCGACACAAGGAATATATTCTTAATCGTGGTTAATAAAGATGATTTAACCGGGGAACCTGATTATATCCGGGTGACAGATTATGAGGAGGGAGGAACATACAGTGCATCCACTCCGCAGTTAGTGAAGCTTTCCGATAACATTTTTGCTGTAATGTGGGAGGAAATGACAGGTTCGTCGAGCACAAGCGGGAAGGTAAAGATAGCGTTTTTTGACGGCAATGGAAATTGGTTAAACGATGGAAATATTGATGATTTTACCGGGAGCTTGTCCGACTGCCAGCCGGTAATATTAAATGGCAATGTGACGTGGTATGTAACAGATGGGAAAGACCTGACGTTCTATATGTATCCTGCGGGATTACCTGATTCTGCACAAGGAATCCAGGTGGATAAAAAGACGCTGAAGGGCCCAAGCAGCAGTTCCGGCGGCGGTGGAAGCTCTGGCGGCAGCGGCGGTTCCCGCGGCGGTGGAAGCTCTGGCGGCAGCGGCGGTTCCGGTGGAGGTGGAAGCTCTGGCGGCGGTGGCAGAGTGAGTGGTTCATCAGGCGGCCCAGGCGCATCAGGAGGGAACTCCCCAGGCTTTGCTCCGTCACTTACCGGCAGATGGATAAAGGATAACATCGGATGGTGGTTCCAATTATCAAGTGGAGGTTATCCCAGGAACCAATGGGCACGGATCAATGATGTGATTTACCGTTTTAATGAAAAAGGATATATGGCCGAAGGCTGGTTTTTCTTGGATGGCAAGTGGTATTATTTGATGCCAGGCTCCGGTGCGATGGCAACAGGTTGGATCTATGTTGCCAATACATGGTATTACCTAAATATGGACGGTTCTATGGCGGTAGGCTGGATTCAGATTTCCGGCAAATGGTATTATTTAAGAAGTGATGGAGCAATGCTGGCAAATACCGTAACTCCTGATGGCTATGTTGTAGGTGTGGATGGGGCATGGATAGAATGAATGAAGCCGTGCTTTTAAAGCATCCTGCAATACTTGGGAAAAGTTAATATCTTGTTCAGTCCGGCTTGTTTTAAGATTAAATTTTCAGTGCCTTTAAAATTCCTGCTGCCTGGATCCGGATGTATTTACCAGGCGTCCCTATCCGCCAGCTCCAGCTGTTGGAGCAGCGGCAGCGGGATATTAACAAAGCCAGAGCCATAACCGTCTTTGCCTTGGCAAAGGCTCTTGGGTGCACGGTGGAAGCGTTGATGGAGAGGTAAAAGGGAAATGATAGAAGTATTATTTGCAGGCAGTGAATCGGCATCCATGAAGGCAGCGAAAAGCACAGTCATATATAGTAAGGCAGATGGACCTACATCTGTCTTTATTGCAGGGAAAAAGAAACCGCCTAAAAAGGAACATTCTGGTTGGTTAGAGGGAAGTGCCGATGATGTTGTCTGTTTTGGCTATATGCTGGATATTGGCAATATACAGAAAGATATTGAAGGGCATTACCGGAAAAATTTAATTTTTTCTATGCTAGACATGGAAACTGAGGAAGAAATACAAAATTATGCAGATAGCTTTATGCAAATGCAGCGGCTAAAAATTTATTTAGAAGCCGGAGAATCTATTCGGATATGGTATAGCAATGCACCTTATTCCCGGTGCGGTTTGTATCATTTGTGCAATATTTTGCACTGCTATGAGAATGAGATTCATTTGGTAGAGCTTCCTGAATATGTGGTTCATGGAAAAACAATCGTTTTTTATCGAAACTGGGGAGAAGTTGCGGCAGAAGAATTTGCCGGTTTTCTGTCTGGCGAGAAGATTCTTTCTAAAGACGAAATCCAAATGTATGCGTTTTTATGGAATGAGCTGGTAGAAGAGAACAGCCCGCTTCGTGCAATGGTAAATGGAAAAATGATCGGTGTTCCTGAAAATTTCTATGACTTTATGATTTTTAACAGGCTTACAACAAAACCAGTAAAAGAATGCAGATTAATTGGCGATATTATCGGACATAATCAAATCAGTATTGGAGATTGGTGGTATGCAAAACGCATCCAGCATTTCATAGAAGAAGGGCTGATTAAGGTGTTGGAAGATGCTAAAAGACCTTATGCAAGATTGATATGTCTTGCAAATCAACATTTTTATACTAATGAAAAGCAGGAGGATGGGAGTTATAGGAAAACTATATAGGCGGGTGTTTGGGAAGTTTTTGAGTAGGCAAAAAGTGATCAGATAAAAAGATTTGATTAAAATATGACGGGGGTGCTGCAAAATTTGGCGTCTCCACAATATATAGCGGAACTTATGGAAATATCCAGCTTATATATTGCAGAGCGCTGTTGTTTTGCAGCGCTCCTATATTTTCTGTTAAAAGCATATGACGATATGTTTTTCCGTGATGAGAAATTTCGTTTGGTAGAGGAACCGGTAAAAGCTTCAGTACTAACCCTGTCTGCTGAATGTTGGGAGAAATCGGAAAAATACTATCTGTTTGATTGAGGATCCTTAGATATTTATTTTAATTGGATTTCGTCCTGTTTTTTGCTTTGGTAATATCCAAAACATATCATAGTCCAAATCCCAGGCACAACTGCATATCCGGCATTAACTTGTCCTTGATGATCAAGTACATAACAACCACCTATAAATGTTAAAGTCAGAAAAACAATTCCTAAAATCAAAGCTATTTTTTGGATCCGCCCTATCTTTTCTATAAGAATGACTTTTACTATCATACAAACTGCCAATAATACAAGCGTTAATAATCCATTTATCAAAATGCTAGTATACCATGGAGCAGATTGCATAGCATATAAATACGGATATTTTCTAAAATGCCAGTATTTATATAGACCTGAGCCAATGAATATACCAATAAACGAGCCCATGATAATATTTAGTATCTGATTTATCTTCTTTTTCATGGCTATCCTCCTCAAAAAAATCTTTTATATCATACTATATTCAAAATCTTCCCACGCCGCATCTGACCATGCCTTAATCATCAAAGTCCACCTCATGCACCGTACCGCCTGTGGCTTCCATTTGCGCTATAGACGCCTTAAGCCTGGTCATATTTTCCTGCGAATAAAAGGGATCAACAGATACTTCAAACGGTATCCTTTTTTCTCTTCCCAGTTTTTTGAGATAAATATTTATAGCCGTAGATAAAGACATACCAATATCAGCACAAGCCTGCTCTGCCATTTTCTTTACATCATCCTCTATACGTAAACTAATTTGAGCCATTATATCACCTCTCTCTTATGATATATCTAATATACTCTATAACGTAGCATTTGTAAAGCATTTTGCTATACATATATTTGTTAAACACGGCTTGTTCTTTGGTGTCGTTAACTGTATCTATTCATGTCAAAATGTTGCCCTGCTATATTGGTAAAACCTCCTTCAAATCTTCTATCTGCATAGGCAATGAAAGATAACGTCCATAATCTAATGGAACTGCCGTTGCATGAGCTATAAAATCCGCTAAATTATGGACAAAAAAATTAAAAGCATATTGATTATCCCAGAACATCTATCTTTAATGAAGTCACTCCATGGCATGGCCTGTGCAGGCTCCCAGCTGATGATGTTTTCCACGGGGAGAGGAGCGCCCCAGGGCTTCCCCATCATGCCGGTGGTCAAGGTTTGCGGCAATCCGGTGACGTACCGCCATATGGAAGGCGATATGGATATCAATGCAGGCTTGATTGTGGAAGGAGCCAAGACCATCGAAGAGGTGGGGGAAGAGGTTTATCGGAAGATCGAGGAAGTGTTAAGTGGAGGCATGAGCAAGAATGAAAGCATCCAGTACTACGGCTCCATTGAGATTTATACGAGAGGGCCTGTGATTTAACGGTATGTGGGCGGAAGGGAAAATTTTATTTCCGCGGGCAATGAGTCAAGTGCCGTGCTAGCACGAGCATTTGGCGAATGCCGCGAGGGTCAAATACCCCGCTGCTCCGCAGCGCTGCAAGTTTGATGCCCTGTTGCTTGCCGTGGGGTATTTGGCTTTTTCTCAGGAGGAGCTCCTGCGTTTGGTTTTGGCTTTTAGGGTTTTTAAGGGGAAGAGGTGGGTTGGGAGCCTTAAGGGAATTACTCGATTTTAAGCATCCGGTAGCCGATGCCGATATGCGTTTGGATATACTGGGGCGAGTCGTGGGGCTTTTCCAGTTTTTTGCGGAGGGTGGCCATAAATACCCGGAGGGAGCCCACGTCGTTTTCCCAGCTGTTTCCCCACACGCTTTGGGTAATGAATTTATGGGTCAGAACCTTTCCGGTATTTTGGGCCAGCAGGCAAAGCAGTTTGTATTCAATGGGAGTCAGGTGCATTTCCTTGCCATTTAAATAAGCACAGCCGGAAGCGTAGTCGATGCGCAGCTGGCCGTTAACGTAGACCGCCTGGGGGCTGCCGTTTTGCATCAGAGCCAGGCGGCGCTGAGTTGCCCTGAGCCGTGCCAGCAGCTCGTCCACGGAAAAGGGTTTCGTTAGATAGTCGTCCGCCCCGGCATCCAGGGCGTCGATCTTATCGCTGTCTTCGCTTCTGGCGCTGATGACGATGATGGGCACTATAGACCAGTTGCGGATTTGCCGGATAACTTCTACGCCGTCTATGTCCGGCAGCCCTAAATCCAAAAGGATAATATCCGGGTTATGGGAAGCCGTTTCCATCACGGCAGTGTTCCCGTTTGCCGCGATAATAAAGCGGTAATCATGTGCTTTTAGCGTGGTGGTAATCAGGTTGCGCACAGGGGCGTCGTCTTCTACGACCAGGATCAGGAATTTATTCATGTAGCTTAACCTCCTCAAGGGGAAGCAGGAAACGAAACACAGTTCCATGGGGCTTGTTGTCAGCCACGGATATGGTTCCTTTGTGGGCGTTTACGATTGCCTTGCAAAGGTACAGTCCCAGTCCCAGGCTGCGTCTGTTGTCTGCAATTTTATTTGTGCCGCAGTAAAACTTTTCAAAAACCATTTCTTTTTCGTTGTCGGGAATGCCGCTGCCGTTGTCAGCAACCTGGATTTCCGCCATGTTGTTGTTTCGCTTTGCGGTAACGGTGACAGAGGAACCAGGCTCCGTATATTTTATGGCATTGTCCATCATGTTAATGATCACCTGTACTACCAGCTTTGCGTCTGCCCGTACCAGCAGCAGTTCATCCTGGCAGTCTGCCCGCAGGCAGTGGTGCTTTGCCTTATGCCGCATATGCCTCATGGCTTCGTCTACGATGTCGCTTAAAAGCTCCGTGGAGGTATGCAGCACCATGCGTCCGTCCTCAATGCGGGTGGCGTACAGCAGGTTTTCCACCAGGTTGATCAGCCACATGGAATCGTCGTAGATATCGGAGTAAATCTGCTTTTTCGTTTCCTCGTCAAAATTGTCCCCATTGCCCATTAAATTGCTGGCGTTTCCGGAAATCGTGGTAAGGGGAGTGCGCAGATCGTGGGAAATGGTTCGCAGCAGGTTTGCCCGCAGCTGTTCATTTTGTGCCAGGATTGCCGACGCTTCTTTCTCGCGCACATTCTGCTCGTTCTCCAAGGCCAGCGCACATTCTCCCAGGATAGACAGGAGGATGCCGTGCTCCTGGGCTTCCAGGGGATTATTCTTTGCCGCGATTCCTACGACTCCGTAAATTTTTTCATTGACTCCCAAGGGCAGGTAGAGGTATTTGGCATTGGAAAGGGTGTCGGTGGTAGCGCCGGCAGAATGGTTATTTTTCAGAACCCATTCTGCTGTTTCCAGCTCATGGCCCAGCTCATAGGAAGGCATGGGGGTTCCCTCAGGCCAAAACAGGCGGGGCGGCGAGAGCTGGCCGTTTGCCGCGGTGAAGATAACCATATCCCGGTTTAACAGCTTTACGATCTGTTCTGCCGCCGCATGGATGATTTCCGGCTTGCTCCTGGCCTTGGACAGCAGCTGATCGGTATCAAAGAGGATTTTCGTCCGGTGGGCGATTTTTGCCGATTGGCCTGCCTGTTCTTTGTAACGGAGGGCAAAAGTTCCGGTGACATAGGCGGTAAGGAACATGATAATAAAGGTCACTGGGTATCCGGTTTCATATGCCGTGAGGGAAAAGCGGGGGTGGGTAAATAAAAAGTTAAAGATAAACACGCTGGCAGCGGAGGAAACAAGGCTGTATATCTGGTGGGAAGTGGCGATGGAGGTCAGCAGCACGCCAAGGATATATACCATGATAATGTTTGCCTCGGTAAAGCCTAAACGATAAAATCCAAGGCCAAGAAGCGTAGCGCCGGTTAAGATGGAAACGCTTTTAGCCGTGTTTTTCAGGATGGCGGGCAGGCCGTGGGGGTTTGCCTTTTTCGGCCGGTAAGAGGCTTCTGCGCTTTGATCCGGGATAATGTGGATATCGATTCCCGGCACATAGGAGATCAGCTGCTCCGTCAGCGTCTTTTTTTCCAAAAGGTGCTTCCGGGTAATGGTGCTTTGCCCCAGCACGATCTTGGTAATGCCGGAAAGGCGGGCGAATTCCGCGATCTGATACGGCACATCTTCTCCGTAAACGGTTTCGATATGGGCGCCAAGCTGCCCAGCCAAGCTTTGGTTGTCCCTAAGCCTTTGCCGGTTTTCCTCAGAGGCTACGGCAAAGTCAGGGGTTTCCACGAAAAGGGCGGTAAATTGGCTGCTGAATGCCCATGCCATCCTGGCGGCAGTGCGGATGATTTTCGCATTGGATGGGGCGGAGGATAAGCAGACTAAGATATGCTCATCGGTGCGGAAACTGTTTTTGTGCTGCTGGTCAGACAGCCATTTTACCCGGTCGGCGCAGCGGCGCAGCGCGGTTTCCCTCAGTGCCGTCAGCTGTTGGGCAGTAAATGGGGAAGCCTGAGCGCCTGGCCTGCCCAGCCGTTCAATCAGCTCAGACGGCTCGATATCAATCAGCTCCACCTGATCGGCCTGGTCGAAAACCGAATCCGGAATCCGTTCCCAGGAAGATATGCCGGTAATTGTGCTTACGGTATCGTGAAGGCTTTCGATATTTCCCACATTTACGGTGGTGTATACGTCGATCCCGGCTTTTAACAGTTCATGGATATCCTGATACCGCTTGCGGTGGCGGCTGCCGGGAATGTTGCAGTGAGCCAGCTCGTCAATTAAAAGCAGATCGGGCTTCCGCTTTAAGGCAAGATCAAGGTTGAATTCCTTTTTGCCGTTAACCAGGAGGGGGTTAAGGATTTCTAACCCATTAATCTCAGGCTCGTCTCCAGAAAGGTTTGGGGCAATATAGCCGATCAGGACACTTACCCCTTGGGTTTTGGCTTCTTGGGCGGCTTTCAGCATGGCCAGCGTTTTTCCACTGTTTTTTGCATAGCTGAAGAAGATTTTTAAGTGTCCCCGCCGCGTCTGCCACATAGCGATCACCTCCCGGCTTAAAAGATTAGGCAGCATGGTAAGATAAATTATGTAAAGGATTTTACCACAAAATGGCATTTTAATCCAGTGGGTTTATTCCCGCAGGCAATGAGCCAAGCATCGTGCCCAGATGCCATTTGGCGGATGCCTGCTGAAGCGGCTGGGGGATTTACGCCCTGCTCCCAGAGGTTAAATATGGAAGCATTTCTGTACGGCCTTTTGTTTCCCTAAAACTAATATGGATTTGTCCCGGCTGAGGGCCATATCTGGGATAATGTTCATGTTTAGCTTTCCGTTTTCCCGGATTCCCAGAATATTAATCCCGTATTTTTTCCGGATGTCCAGCTGGATGATGGTTTTGCCGTTCCAATCGCTGGGGATGGATAATTCAATAATGGAGTAATCCTTATCCAGTTCCACGTAATCCAGGATATGCTCAGAGGAGCAGCGGGTAGCCGTCCAGGCGGCAAGCTGTTTTTCAGGGTAGACCACCTCATCTGCGCCGTTATGCAGCAGAAATTTTTCCTGCACGCCCCTGGATGCCCTGGCGATCACTTTTTTCGCGCCCAGTTCTTTTAACAGGGAAACGGTTTCCAAAGAGCTTTGGAAGCTTTCGCCGATGGTGACGATACAGGTGTCAAAGCTGCTTACGCCCAGGGAGGAGAGGAATTCCTCATTTGTGCTGTCGCCGATTTGTGCGCTGGTTACATAGGGAAGCACTGCGTTTATCCGATCTTCCTGGATATCCACGGCCATTACCTGGTGGTTTAAATCATTTAGTTTCATGGCGATATGTCTGCCAAACCGCCCGATTCCAATCAATAATATGTTTTTCATTGCATCTTCCTCCTTATCCAACGGTTAATTTTTCCTGGGGCAGCCTTGCGGTATTTCCAAGCCTGCTGCCGGATACGGCGGCAAAAATCAAGGTCAGGCCGCCCACTCTTCCAATGTACATCAATAAGATTAAAATGATCTGGGAGATTAGCCCCAGCTGTGTGGTTATGCCAAGGGTCAGCCCCACGGTGGCGACGGCGGAAGCCGTTTCAAACAGGCAGGCCAGGAGGGGCAGATGTTCTATGCGGCTGATGGCAAAGCCGCCGAAAAGGAACAGCAGCATATACAGCGTTAAAATGGCCGCTGCGTTCCGCACGGTTTCATGGTCGATCCGGCGTCCGAAAAAGTGGGTGTGTTCCCTTCGGCGGAATACGGAAACGGCTGTGGAAAGAAAGACTGCCGCAGTAGTGGTTTTCATGCCTCCGGCAGTGGAGCCGGGGGAGCCGCCGATAAGCATCAGCAGGATAGTGACGGCAATCCCTGTTTCGCTGAACCGGGCCAGGTCAACGGTGTTAAATCCTGCCGTCCTTGGGGTTACGGACTGGAACAGGGAGCTTAATACGCGCGTCCCCAAAGGGCTGCCGGAAAGCTCGAAAAAGAAAAAATACAAAGCCGGGAAGAAAATCAGGAAAGCTGTTGCGGCAAGGATAACCTTGCTTTGCATCCTGTATCTTCGGATGCGGAATTTATTGGCCTTTATATCCTCCCAGGTGATAAAGCCGATGCCGCCAGTGATAATTAACGCCATGATGGTCAGGTTAATGGCCGGGTCGCTGGCAAAATAAGTGAGAGAGGAGAACGGTGTCTTCTTTCCCATTAAGTCGAAGCCTGCATTGCAGAATGCCGAGACG
>Ga0137297_10292_pt1 | contig 38683 bp, 36 predicted proteins | sample RamsorincwithD2O_FD_97191 | JGI IMG/M metagenome (GOLD analysis project Ga0137297, IMG submission 97191) | Mouse cecal microbial communities from Vienna, Austria - Mucin amended with D2O | ecosystem: Host-associated > Mammals > Digestive system > Large intestine > Cecum | place: Austria: Vienna...
TCATAGTCATACCACAGCGGCATACAGATCTGATTCATATACTCAAAATCTTCCTGGGAAAAGGGCGTGATCACCACATTCTCTTTCTCCAGCCTTTTCCTGGCCGTCTCCTCGGCCTCCGCCCACCAGACCTTCTGCAATTCCCACGATTCCAGGGCCGTCTCTCCTATGATCTTTAGATCCTCCTCGCCTACTTCCTGACAGCTGATCTGGCTCATGACCAGAAGATCCGCTGAATAGGTGTGATTGTCCTCCAGAAAATAGGGTGCCACCTTGTAGAAGGATTGCTCTAAATAGTTGACAATCGAGTTGTCCGCCCCATCCACCGCTCCGGATTCCAGAGCCGAATACACTTCCGAATACACGGTGACCACTGGCTGCGCCTCCAGAGCTTTGATCATAGCCATCATCAAGTTGGATTCCTGTATCCGGATCTGCATGCCCTTCAGGTCCCGGATGGAACTGACAGGCTTTTTCCTGTTGTAGAAACACCTGGTTCCGGCGTCATAGTAAGTCAGGCCGTACACGCCCTTTTCCTCCATGGCCTTCCCCCGCAGAATCTCCATGCCGATATCCCCTCCGTGGACCTTCCAAAAATGCTCGGTGTCCTGATAGATATAGGGCATCTGGAGGGCATTGTAACACGTTACAAAGTTGGCCATGGTTGGAACGTCAGCCTTGACAATATCGATCCCGCCGTACTGCATCTGTTCCAGACAGGACACCGTGTCTCCCAGCCTTCCGTTATTGTAGACCTCTATGACCACCCTTCCCTCGGTCCTGCGTTCCACCTCCTCCGCAAACCACTCCACCGCTTTTGTGGTGCAGTAGCCATCTGGATGGTTGTTGGCAAGAGTCAGAGTAACTGTCTCCGGCAAAGCCCCGGCCTCCGGTTCCCCGGCACATCCTGATACGGCGGCTGCCATAAGAAAAAAAACCGTTCCCATCGCTGCCAATGTCTTTACTGTAGTATTCATTTTTAGTCTCCCACGGGAGCCGATTTCTTCCCTTGTTTCTATTATAATCCAAGAACCACAGATAGGCAAGCATTACCAGAGTTTCATTCCGCTTTCATCATCCGGTATCCTACGCCAATGTGGGTCTGGATATACTGAGGAGAATCCTCCCCCGCCTCCAGCTTCTTGCGGAGGGTGGCCATAAATACCCGCAGGGAAGCCACGTCATTGTCCCAGCTCCTCCCCCATATGTTCTGGGTTATGTAGGTATGGGTCAGCACCTTTCCCACATTGCGGGACAGAAGGCACAAAAGCTTGTATTCCATAGGGGTCAGGTGCAGCTCCCGGCCATCCAGATAAGCGCAGCCCCCGGCAAAATCCACCTGCAGCTTTCCGTTGACAAACACAGAACTTCCGGACTGATTCTCCTTTGCCATATAGGCCAGCCGCCTCTGAGTGGCCCGAAGCCTGGCTAAAAGCTCTTCCACCGAAAAAGGCTTGGTCAGGTAATCATCCGCCCCCGCGTCCAGGGCCATGATCTTGTCCGAATCCTCGCTTCTGGCGCTGATGACGATAATAGGCATGTTGGACCAGGACCGGATAGTGCCGATCACCTCCACTCCATCCATGTCCGGAAGCCCCAGGTCCAAAAGCACCATATCCGGGTTGTGGGAGGACGCCTCCATCACAGCCGATCTGCCGTCAGGCGCCACCAGATAGCGGTAGTCGTTGGTTTTCAAGGCAGTCACCATTAAGTTGCGCACCGGAGTGTCATCCTCCACAACCAATATCAAAGGTTTATTCATGCAGTTCCACCTCCCCCAAAGGCAATGTAAATGTAAAAACAGCCCCTTTCGGCTGATTATCCGACACAAAAATGCTCCCTCCGTGGGCATTGACAATGGAACGGCACAGAGAGAGGCCAAGCCCCAGGCTTCTGCGGCTGTCCGCCACCTTGTTTGCTCCGCTGTAGAACATGTCGAACACCTTTTCCTTCTGATCATCGGGAATCCCCGGCCCGTTATCCGATATGGCCACTTCAACCATGCCGTTCTTCCTTTCCGCACGGATCTGAATAAGAGACCCCGCGGGCGTATACTTAACGGCATTGTCCACAATGTTGATGATCACCTGGACGATAAGCTTGGCATCGATCCTGGCGAAAATAAAATCCTCCCCGCTCAGCGCCTGGATCACATGGTCCCTGCTTCTGCGGTCCACATGGCACAAGGCCTCTGATATGACCTCGTCCATCAGCTCCGCGGACTGGTTCAGATTCATCCGGCCTTCCTCGATCCTGGTCACCGCCAGCAGGTTCTCCACCAGGTTGATCAGCCACACCGCGTCGTCATAGATATCCCCGAACATCTGGCGGCGGGACTCATGATCCAGCTTCTCATAATCAGACAGCAGATAGCTGGCATTGCCGGAGATGGAGGTGAGAGGCGTGCGCAGGTCATGGGAAATGGCCCGCAGCAGGTTTGCCCGGAGCTGTTCATTTTTCGCCAGGATAGCGGCTTCTTCTTTTTCTTTGGCGTTTTTAATATTCTCCAGCGCCAGGGCGCATTCCCCCAGAATCGACAGGACCACGCTGTTCTCAAAGGAGTCCAGCCCCTTGTCCCCCATAAAGATTCCTGTAACCCCATAGACCCTCTGGTTTACCCGGATGGCCAGGTACAGGCACTGCCTGTCTGACAATGTATCTGTGCCGGCCCCCGCGAGCCTGTTGTTTTTAAAGACCCACTCCGCCGCCGCTTTCTCCTGCTCCCAGGTCAGCTCCCGGCCCTTCTGCACACCCTCGGAGTAGACCCGGGGCTCAGACAGGCCTGTATCCTCGGATAGATACATGACGATGTCTCTTTTCAAAAGCTTGAGAAGCTGACCTGCCGCCGCACCGGTCACGGACCAGGCATCCTTTTCCTTTTGGAGAAGCTGATTGGTCTCAAACAGGATCTTTGTGCGGAACGCCGCCTTCGCGGACTGCCTGGCATTGTCCTTGAGCCTGGCGGCAAGGGAGCCTGTGAGAAAAGAGGCCGCGAACATGACGCCGAAGGTTACCGGGTAGCTGGGATCATGAAAATAGAATGTAAACCTGGGGATGGTAAAGAAGAAATTAAAAACCAGCACGCCCACCACGGACACCGCCAGGCTGCACAGCCTGTTGGAAGTAATCACGGATACAATGAGCACGCCTAATATATACACGTTGATAATGTTTGCCTCTGTAAATCCCAGGGAAAAAAAGAGAGAGCCCACCAGCGTCGCCCCCAGGAGAACCAGGGCGCTCTTTACGCCATCCCACAGAGAGACAGCCAATATCTGGGACAGCTTCTTCTTTGGCCTCTGATAGCTGCTTTCCGCCTCTGTATCCGGGATGATGTGGATGTCAAGGCCAGGAGCGTTTTTGATCAGCCGCTCCGTCAGCGTCTGCCTGTCGAGAATTCCTTTCCTGGATACGGTGCTCCGGCCTATGACGATCTTGGACACATCGGACAGCCTGGCGAATTCCGCGATCTGGAAGGGCACATCCTCCCCGTGGGTAGTCTCGATCCTGGCCCCCAGCTGCCGGGCCAGACCCATATTGTCCCGCAGCCTCTTTCTGTCAGCTTCCTCCATGGCGGGAAAGTCAGGAGTCTCCACAAACAGGGCCGTCAGATTCCCTCCAAAGGCTCCAGCCATCCTCGCGGCTGTCCGGATGGTCTTCGCGTTGGAAGGTGAGGATGAGAGACAGACCAAAATATGCTCATCCGCGTGATATCCGCCATTCCCTGACCGGGCACTGCCCGTAAGGCGTTCAAGCCGGTCCGCTAAACGGCGCAGGGCCAGCCTTCTCAAGACAGTCAGTACCTCCTGTGTACAAGCACAAGAGCCGCCTCCGGCCCCCTCAGACCCTGCCCCTCTCCCAGGCCCCAGCCTCTCCAGAAGCTCTTCCGGCTCAATGTCCACCATCTCCACCTGATCCGCATGGTCAAAGACCGAATCCGGGATCCTCTCCCTGACCTGCTGTCCTGTGATATCAGCTATAACATCATTGAGGCTCTCAATATCCTGCACATTGACCGTGGTATATACATGGATTCCCGCCTTCAGCAGCTCCTGCACATCCTGATATCTCCTGGTATGGCGGCACCCCTGGGAGTTTTTGTGAGCCAGCCCGTCTATGAGGATCAGCTGAGGTTTCCGCGAAAGAGCGGCATCAAGGTGAAATTCCCGGATAACCCGATCTCCCTGACGCAGCTCCAAAGCAGGCAGCTGTTCCAATCCCTCCAACAGCCCCAGAGCCTGGGAGCTTAAGCGGGGCTCCATATATCCCGCCACCACATCCATCCCCTGCTCCTTTGCCTGGCAGGCGGCCCAAAGCATGGCCCGGGTTTTCCCCGCTCCGTCCGCGTATCCAAAAAAGATCTTCAGCATTGCCCTTCTCCCATTCTTGTTCCTGTGAAAGATTGGGTCTATAATATCACTTTTTTCAATATTTTTCCACCATAATCTTTACCAGAGCTTTTGATCACCATGGAGGCCCCGTCCAAATCCATATCCTGCCTGCCAGCAGGCTTTCCATTTCCTGCCCGAAGGTCATTTTTCTGATTAACCCACCGGGAAAGCTTTTCCTGCCGCCTCTTCACCCGAAAGAGATCCACTCTCCTCATGATCCGGTATCCCAATCCAGACATTGCCATCAAAGCAAAAATCAACATCATTTCTTTCACGTTAATACCTCCTTCATCTGATTGATCAACTGATTTTCTAACCCACTGTTATATTTTCCTTGGGAAGCATACACACTTCTTTCCTCTTGCCGGACAGAACGGCAAAAATCAAGGTAAGACCTCCCACACGCCCGAAAAACATCAGCAGAATAAGGATGATCCGGGAGGCTGTTCCCAGCCCAGGCGTGATTCCCAGAGTCAGTCCCACTGTCCCAATAGCCGACGCGCTCTCAAACAGGCAGACCGACATGGGAAGTCCTTCCAGAACGCTGAGCGCCAGGCCTCCTGCCCAGAACAGCACCGTATACATAAGCAGGATGGTGGACGCGTTTCTCACCACATCGTCACAGATCCGCCTTCCAAAAAAATGGGGATGCTCCTTTCTGCAGAAAGTAGCTGCCGCCGCTGCCGTCAGCACCGCCGCCGTGGTGGTCTTCATGCCTCCGGCTGTGGAGCCGGGGGAGCCGCCAATAAGCATGAGGGCGATGATGACAAACCACCCCGGTTCGCTTATGGCTCCCAAATCCACTGTGTTGAATCCCGCTGTCCTGGGCGTCACTGCCTGGAACAGGGAACCTAAGACCCTCTCCTTAAGGGGCAGGCCAGCCAATTCACAGAAGAAAAAGTAAAGCGCCGGCAGGATCAAAAGGATGGCTGTGGTACAGAGGATAACCTTGCTCTGCATCCGATATCTGTGGATGCGGAAACGATTTACCCATATGTCGTTCCATGTAAGAAATCCGATGCCCCCGGCTATGATCAGGAACATGACCGCCCCATTGATCACCGGATCCCCTGTGTAAGCTGTCAAAGAAGAAAAACGGCTCCTTGTGCCTAAAAGGTCAAAGCCCGCGTTGCAGAAAGCCGATATGGAATGGAAAACGGCCATCCACAGGCCCCTGACCCCGAAGTCCCTGACAAACACCGGGGCCATGACTACAGCTCCCGCCAATTCCATGACCATGGTGCTCTTTATGATAAATCCCGTCAGCCTGACGATCCCGCCCACCGCGGGAGCAGAGATGGCCTCCTGCATGGTGCTGCGCTGCATCAGAGAAATCCTTTTCCCGGAGATCATGGCAAAGGAAGCCGCCACAGTGATGACCCCCATCCCGCCGATCTGGATCAGCAAAAGGATCACCGCCTGGCCGAAGGCTGACCAGGTTGTGGCTGTGTCATGAACCACAAGCCCGGTAACGCACACCGCGGAGACAGCGGTAAACAAGCTGTCCAAAAAGGTGACTTCTGCCCCTGCTCTCCTTGAGACGGGAAGCCACAAAAGCATGGCTCCCAATAAAATCACCCCGGCAAACCCCATGATAATGATCTGGGAGGAAGTTATACGGCGCTTGTACCCTTTCCGCAAGTCATATCCCTTCCCCGCCGCCCCCCAGGGCAGCCCGCATCCCCACCCATATCCCACATTCCACGGCCTTCCTGCCGTTATACGGCTCACTGCCCTGTGGGTCCATGTATGATCGAATCCGCTCATATGAAAACTCCCCTTTTGTCTCACTTTCTTATGTTTATGATACCTTATGGAGTCTAAAGAGAGTAAAAGAGTGTTAGTCTTGACATTAAGATTGTATAAAGATAACCCTTCATGCGCCCGGCAGCGGACGCGCCACCACCCATAAAAGTCTGGCGGGTGCGGTTGGCATACCTGAATTCATGCCGCCTTCGGCGGCGGACTTTCAAAATAAAGACGGAAAAGCCTCTTCAGGACTTTTCCGTCTCAGACAGATATTCCGGTCTCGTCACTTTTTTGTTTCCATGGCCTCCAGCAGGGCATGGAGGCGCTCCACCTCCCTGTGTTCTTCTTCCAGAGCTTTTGTCTTACTTTCCAGCGCCTTTGTCAGCTTTCGGATCTCTTTCTTCTGCTGCTCAACCATATATTCCACTGTGTTGGCATCCAGAATGCTCAAGGCTTTCGAATACATCTCGATCAACTCCCTCTTCTGATATCGAAACTCAAACACTTCCTGATATAGCTCCCGAAATTCCGGATAACACCTCACCACTTCCAGGATATCATCCGGCCTGTCGGAGCCGATAAACGTCAGCCACGCCTCCAGTTTGGTCTTCAAAAAAGCTGCTGGTACACAAAGCATATGTACCCCGCGTACCAAACAGCTTTTCTCTATTTTCCCAGCTTCATCCCTGCCCGCAGCAGCCTAAACATCCGGTCAGCCGCATTTCTATACAATTCTTCCGCCCGGTCCATAGCCTCCTCGACCTCCATGGCCCCGTTAATGGTGGAAAGGATGCTCTCCACTCCAAACTCGTAGATCTTCTCCGCCCCGTCTCCCATACCGCCCACTATAGCCACTGCCGGGATTCCTTTTGCCCGGCAACGCTGTCCGATTCCGCTGGGCACCTTTCCGAAAGCTGACTGCCAGTCCATCCGGCCTTCTCCTGTGACCACCAGATCTGTCCCTTCCAACAATCCGTCAAAATCCATCAGATCCAGCACAGTCTCAATGCCAGACTTTAACGTGGCCTTCAGGAATACACACAGCGCCGCTCCCAGTCCTCCGGCCGCGCCAGCACCTGGGATCTTATCTACATCCATGCCCGTTTTCTCCCGGATCACGGCAGCATAATTCTTCATACCTGCCTCCAACTGGTCTAATATCTCCGGCGTGCCTCCTTTCTGCTTTCCAAATGTATAGGCAGCTCCATCAGGCCCTGTAAGAGGATTGTTCACATCGCACATGACCGTAAATTCCGCCTCTGCCACAGCTGGATCAAGTCCCGCCATATCTATATCTGCCACTTTCAATAAGTCAGAGCCTCTTCCCTCAAGTTCTCTCCCCTGGTTATCCAGGAACCGGATCCCCAGAGCCCTCATGGCCCCCATGCCTCCGTCGTTGGTGGCGCTGCCTCCGATGGCGATGGATATCTTCCTGTATCCCCGCTCCAGCGCATCCCGGATTAGCTCTCCGGTCCCCCGGGTGGTGGTGTTCAGAGGATTTCTCTTCTCCGGCGGAACCATGGGAAGACCGGAAGCCGCCGCCATCTCAATGATGGCACAGTCCTCATGAAAAACCCCATATGAGCTTTCCTCTCCCTCCATCAAAGGCCCATGAACCGTGATAAAACGTTTCTCCCCCTTTGTCACCGCAATCACCGCATCCACTGTACCCTCCCCGCCGTCCGCAATGGGAACCTCCACAATCTCACAGCCAGGAAAAATATTGTTTGCTGACGCTGTCAATAACTCAATAATCTTCTCTGACGATAATGTCCCCTTAAATGAATCTGATGCAAATAAAAATCTCATACGCCCTCCTGCGGTTTCCGTTTTTCCAGTTGTTATTCCTATTCGATTTTATCTTTCCTCTTTCATTGTAATGGAGATCATAAGGTCTGACCAGCATTTTTTACAGTTTTTCCCTGAAATACCACTGTTCACACACAACCCGCCAGCCAGGCCTCCTCCTGCTTTTACCTGCCACAGCGCCCCTGTGAACATCAACCGATCAAGTCCCCGCTTCCTCCAGTTAAACATTCCCGCTATTGACACCTCCTGCTTTTAGAACTATACTCCTAACTGTATTTAAGAAACACAAGAACAGGAGAACAAAAATAAATGAACACCAACACTCTAAACCTTATTGCCGATCTGTCCAACGCCTTCGGCCCCTCGGGCTTTGAGGACGATGTATACCCCATAGCCATGCAGTACTGCCAGGGATTCGCTCAGGTGACCGATGACTGTATGCGCAACATCTACATCCGCCCCAGAGATTTTAGAGGAGACCGCCCCATATTCATGTTAGACGCCCACTGTGACGAGGTGGGCTTTATGGTTCATTCTATCCGGCCAAACGGCTCCATCCGCTTCATCAACATCGGCGGCTGGAACTTAAACTGCCTCCCATCCAGCAAAGTCCTGGTCCGCGACGGGGAAGGCAGGTACATTCCCGGCATCATCGCCTCCAAACCAGTCCACTTTATGAGCGGGGCTGAAAGAAACAGTGCCGCGGCTCCGGCTATTTCCGACTATTCCATTGATGTGGGAGCCACCAGCGCCCGGGAAGCCGAGGAGGTCTTTAAGATACGCATAGGAGAACCCATTGTCTCGGATGTCCAATTCCAATATGACCGGGAGAGGGATGTGATGATGGGAAAAGCCTTTGACTGCCGTATAGGCTGCGCTGCCCTCATAGAGACCATGAGCCGCCTTCACGGCCAGAAGCTGGATGTGGATATTATGGGTGTTCTCTCCTCCCAGGAAGAAGTAGGGGAAAGAGGGGTAAAGGTTGCCGTAAACAAAGTACGGCCCCGAATCGCCATCTGTTTCGAAGGCTGTCCGGCAGACGACACATTTACGGAAGGCTACGCCATCCAGACCGCACTGAAAAAAGGCCCCATGATCCGCTTCATGGACCGGTCTATTATCTGCAATCCCAGGTATCAGCGCTACACCCTGGACCTGGCCGCGAAACAGGGGCTGGCGGTCCAGTCCTCTGTCAGGGAGGGCGGCGGCAACAACGGTGCCATGATCCACAACTCCTTAGATGGGATCCCGGTGATCGTAATCGGCATTCCGGTGCGCTACATCCACTCCCACTATGGCATTGCCTCCCACTTTGACTTTGAGGCAGCGGTACAGCTGGCTGTGGCGGTCATAAGATCCATGAACGAATCGGTCATAGAAAGTTTTTGACACATAATGTGCTGAATGTGTATATCTCCAAGGCAAATCCTCTGTAATCGAGCGGGGAAGACCTGCCTTCCCCGCTTGCGCGCCAGGCCCTGCCAGTTTTGCTGACAAAGTTTATCTCAGGGCCGTGCGCATAAATAAATGACCAGCAAAGACTTATCCTGTGATCACAACACAGACTTCAGATACCGGATGGAGGCTGTAAAGTCTTCATCTGTCTGAGGCTCGCATTTCGCTTCCAGGGTGATGGTTCCCTGGTAACCGTCCGCCTTCAGAGCCTCCACCTGGCCTTTGATATCCGTCAGTCCCTGTCCCAAGTGCTGCCAGTACATCCGCCCATCTATGAAACGCCCATCTTTTAAGTGTACATTCTTAATATAGGGTTTCAGCTTCTCATAGCCCTCTTTAAAGTGCCGCTCCTCTGCCTCGTACAAATTCCCGGTGTCCCAGATATACCCAAAAGCGGGATGAGCCACTGCCTTCAAAAGCCTCAGACAGCTGTCGCTGGTGTCTGCCCAGGTTCCCGGAAGATTTTCCAGCTGCACCGTGAAGCCCCTGGCCGCCGCTGTTTCCACAGCGCCCCGCAGGATCTCCACTACTCTCTTAAACTCATCTGCTGTCTCTTCCTGTTCCCTCACAATGCCGAACACGATCAGGGTCTTCACACCAATGGTTTCCGCCAAGTCCATGCTCATGGGCAGCAAGTATTTCTGGTAGAGAGGCATCAGGTCATGGCAAACCCCACACTTAAACAGCCCCGGCGACACGGCGGAAAACGTTATGCCGTACTCTTTTCCATACTGTTTCATCCTGTCCCAGGCCTGAGATTCGCAGATGGGAAAACGCTTGGCCTCCACCATGCGGATCTCAAAATTCGTCACGCCTTCCCGGACAGCGGTCTCAAAGATCCTTGGAAACGCCCCTGGTGACCGGTCTGTCAAAACCTCATCTGTAACCGTTGACAATCTCATATATTTTGATCCTTTCTGTCTTTCATCATCACTTTTCCAGATTTTCCGCCATTTCCCGCATCCACTGAATATCCTCTTTTTCAAGCTCCAGTTCAGCGGCTCTCACATTTTCCCGGATCTCTTTCTCCGCGCAGGCGCCGCTGAGGATGGTGACGCAGTCTCCTTGGGCCAAAACCCACGCCAAAGCCAGGCTGGGGATGGTGCACTGGTACTTGTCGCAGAGCCTGCCCCAGCTTTCCGTCATGTCGATGACTTTCTCCATATTGCCGGCCGGAACCACTTCTTGTTGCACTGGGCTCCCTGGGGCTTGTAATCCTTGGTATAGGTTCCACTTAAAAGTCCCTGCTCCAGAGGGGAGTATGCCTGGAGCACAATGCCGTTCTCCTTGCAGAGAGGCAGCAGTTCTTCCTCGGTCTGGCGGTCAAGGACACTGTATTTTGCCTGGATGATATCCAGATCTCCGTACTTTAAGTACTCCTGATAACGGGTCTCGGCCGTCTGCAGGTCTTTGACTCCTGTTGTGGCTCCCACATGTTCCACGGACACCGAGGCCACCGCGTTGGCATATTGCCCGCAGATCAGAAGATCCTGGCCCCGGAGATAAGCGCTGATAAACCCAGAGGCAAAATTGTCTCCTACCCCGGTTGTGTCGATACAGTTGGCTTTCCCGTAAGCCGGAACCAATATGACCTCCTGACTGTTCTTGATCAGACAGCCTTCCTTTCCTGATTTGACAATCACATTTTTCACTCAGTATGTATGCCATATCGGAAGCCATTTCTCCGACGCCGCGGACAAGCGGGCCCTGTACATAGAAGGGATGAACCGCATCCACCTCCAGGAACGGGCCCTTCTTTACCGCATGCTGGAAGGAACCAAAGAAATCCCCGGCCTGCGCCATATCCCCAACGTGGAAGTCTATGTGGATATAGAGGATCGTGGAATCCCTGGGACTGGAGGGCGCTATTCGGGTATCTCCTCTTCACTGCCATGGGGTGGAAGATATAGACAAGTTCTTAAAGATCACCAGAACCATCGCGGAGTCTGTCTGACAAACCACAAGCAAAGGCCGGGAACCACTTATAGGATTCCCGGCCTTTTTCCAATCTCTCTATTTTATTTCCCTTCGTAAGTAATGACAGAATCCACCGCGTACCCCTTCAGCTTCTCCCGTCCCTTAAGCCCCGCCAGTTCCATGACAAAACAGATCCTGACCACCTGGCCGCCCAGCTGCTCGATCATCTTAATGATAGCCTCAATGGTGCCTCCCGTGGCGATGAGGTCATCCACGATCACCACCTTCTGCCCAGGCTTTATGGAATCCTTATGCATCTCCACCACAGCGCTTCCATACTCCAGATCATATTCCATGGAAATGGTCTCCCGGGGCAGCTTGCCTTTCTTCCTCACCGGCACAAAGCCCTTGCGCATGGCGTAGGCCACAGGCACGCCGAAGATGAAGCCTCTTGATTCCGGTCCCACCACCACGTCAAAATCCACATCCTTTAAGAATTCCATGATCCCGTCCATGGCCAGACGGAGCCCATCCGGATCCTGCAATATGGTGGTCACATCCCGGAAAATAATCCCCGGCTCCGGAAAATCCGGAATACTTGTCACATAGTCCTCTACTTTTTTCATCTGCCTTCCCTCTCCCTCAAGTCTTTTACGCTGTCCCGGACGATCAGCTTGTTGTCCAGGAATATCCTGCTGTTATCTATGATACCATCTTCGATCCGTTTAAGCAACACCCGGGTTCCCTCTCTGGCCAGATCTCCCATATTCCTCTCCACTGTGGTGAGGCGCATGGTGCCGTACCCGGACATGTCCCAGTTATCAAAACCAATGAGGGAGATATCCCCCGGCACCGTAAGGCCGGCCTCGTTGATGGCAGCCCTGGCGGCAAAGGCCAGCTCGTCATTGAAGCACAGGATAGCGGTGGGTCGTTCCTCAAGCTCCAGAAGCTTCTTAGCCGCCCTGTAGCCGTTGGCGTACCGGTACTCATCCCCTTCCACGGGAATCACATCCGGATTCATCCCGTGGCGGGTCACGGATTTTCTCCATCCCAAGTGCCTCAGACGGGTGGAATCCACCCCCGGAAGCCCTTCGATCACCGCCACCTTCCGGTGTCCCCGGTCCAGAAGGTAGTCCATGGCCCTCTCCATGGCCGTCACCTCGTCTGTCACAACATTGGGCACATCATAGTAGACGATACGGCATATGGCCACCATGGGGATTTGCTTCTCAAGAACCTCCTCTATGAACCCGGAATCCTCCGACCACTGGGAGAGGACGATGATCCCGTCAAACAAGGTGGGGTTTAAGGTTCCCGGCTCATGCATGTCGATGCCCTTTACCGCCACATTGTACTTGCTCCCCACAATATCATAGACACCTGTCAGCACGTCGTGGAGCACAAAAGGGGAAGTCATCTTGCTGATCCTGGAAAAGAACAGCCCTATGGTGTGGGACTTGGAACGTTTTAAGTTGATGGCCGCCTGGTTAGGCACATACCCCATTTCCCTGGCAATATTTAAGATCTTCTGCCTGCTCTCTGATTTTCCCGCTCCCACATCGTTGAGCGCCCTGGATACTGTGGAATAAGACACTCCTGCCTTTTTCGCGATATCCTTGATCGTAACCGCCATGCCGCACCTTCCCCTCACTGCTGTCTTGATTCCGAAGCCAAACATTATTACTTTAACATTTTTCAATCAAATGTTCAATATGCTGTGTAACAATTTTTTCTCCCCGCTGCCCTTCCACTGTCACGTTTTTCAGCACCAGAGTGTCAATGTTGGCGGCAAAGACTCCCATTTTGCTCACCGGCTCCACCCCTTCCAGCATGGCGGGGATATCTGCCTTCACCTCCCTGGCGTAGCTTATCCTCACATCCTCCATCTCCACCTGCTGGATCTTCTTCTCTGGAAGGCCGTAAAGGTAAGCGCCCGCCACATGGCAGTTTGCCGCCTCTATACGGCGGAACTTAAGGGTCCGGATATCCGGTGTCCCGTCGTCTACAGGGAGAGGATCCTTAGAAGACACATATGTGCTGAAGCCGTCAGGGTCACAATAGTAGAAGCTGTTGACCACAAAGGGAGTCATCACATGATCCATGCGGATATTTTCAAAAATAATCCCGTCAATTACCGCGTCTTTCCCCCGCCCCCTCCTTGTCTTGATCCGTAGTCCGCGGTCTGTGTGTAGAAAAAGGCAGTCTCTCACTGTCAGATTTCTGATTCCTCCCGCCATCTCGCTGCCCAATGTGACGGAACCGTGTCCGTCTCTCATGCGGCACTGGCGGATAAGGATATCCTCGGATGGCACCTTGTACTTGGATCCCATATAGATTTTTCCTGACTTTACCGCGACACAGTCGTCTCCCACAGAAAAACGGACTCCCGCGATCTCCACTGCCCGGCAGGATTCCGGATCAAGGCCGTCTGTGTTGGGCGAGTCCTTGGGATTTGTTATCGTCATATCCAGAAAACGCAGGTCATGGGAAAAATAGGGATGAAGATTCCAGCTGGGGCTGTTTTGTACCTGAATCCCCTGTATCACCACATGGCCGCAGGAGTTTAAGAAAATCATCCTTGGCCGGAAAGCCCCCTGTCGGGTTTTGGGATCATGCCACCAGTTCTCCTGACTGGCATTGCCGTCGATTACCCCCCGGCCGTAGATCTCCACATTCTCCACATTGATTCCGGTGATAACTGCCGCGAAACAGTCCAGAGGATTTCCTTCCCATGTCCCCAGATTATACTCTTCCTTTTCGTCATAACTCTCGATCAGTCCCGGCAGGACAGGAAAACGCTTCCTGTCAGTATCCGCGGACAGCACCGCCCCCTCTGCCAGCTCCAGACGCAGGCCGCTTTTCAAAAAAAGATTGGTGACCCGATAAACGCCTTTTGGTATCAGTACCCGACCCTTCTTTGGACAGCTCATGATAGCAGCCTGAATAAAATGAGTATCATCCGAAACCCCATCTCCCTTAGCTCCAAAATCCCGGACATCAAGGGTGACAAACTCATAATCTGTCTTCACGGTGATCTCTGTTTCTTCCCCCGCCTTCACCCGGATCGCATACTCCGTATCTGGCTTCAGGCCATAGACACTGTCAATGACCCTCCTTGTCTTTTTATAAAAACTTCCGTTTATATAAATCTCCCTGTCCAGGTCCGACTCATAAACACTCTCGTCATCCATCTCCAGAGTCACACAGCGGGCTGTCTTAAAGATTACCTTCACTTCCATATCACACTCTCTCCTCTCGTCAAAATTTCTTTCCTTATTTTAAAAGGGGACTCCCTTTTCCCGGGAATCCCCTTATTGTACCCAAACCTATTGTTACCCTTTCACGCCGCCAGCCGCGATTCCATCAATAAACGAATCCTGAGCGCAGAAGAACACCACCAGTGACGGAATAATGGAGATCAGGGACATGGCAAGGATTCTGTTCCACTGAAAGCCCACATCGCCATCCATGGACATGCGCAGGTAGATGGAGTTAGTATATTTATCCATATCAGAGATGTAGATCAATGGTCCCATAAAGTCATTGGATGTCCACATGAACTGGAACAAAGCGCAGGACACCAGTGACGGCTTCAGCATGGGAACGATGACATACCACAGGGTCTTTAAGGAGTTGCAGCCATCGATCTTTGCCGCTTCCTCCAATTCCTTTGGCACGCCTCTTAAGAACTGAATCAACATGAACACAAAGTACGTGTCCGCCGCGAACAGAGACGGAACTACCAAAGGCAGATAGGAGTTGGTCCATCCCCATTTGTTGAACATAATGTACTGAGGAGCGTTGAGAACTACCTGAGGCAGGAACAAGGTAGCCATCATCAGGGAGAACATGATTCCTTTTCCCTTGAAATCAAATCTGGCGAAACCATAGGCAGTGATGGTCGCTGAGACGATGGTAAATACAACTTTTGGAAGCACGATCTTGTAAGTGTTCAGCATGGAGGTAAGCAGATTGATCTTGCCGCCATAGCTCTTAAACGCGTTGTCATAGCCGTCAAACACCGGATTCTTCGGCCAGAACCAGGCGCTTGTAAAGATCTCGGAGTTGGTCTTAAAGGTAGCGCCCACCATCCAGATTAAGGGATACACCATGATAAATCCCACTGCCACCAACAGGACGTAACGGATGACGGTACTGATCTTTCTTCTTTGTTCTCTTGTCATTTTTCTTTACCTCCCGTCTTCGTCAGAATAGTAAACCCACTTTTTCTGGCTTACAAACGCCACTGCCGTCAGCACGCAGACAATGACGAACAGTACCCATGCCTGAGCGCTGGCCATACCCATCTTGTGGCGCAGGAAAGCATTGTTGTAGATCAGGATGGAGATCAGGGTAGTAGCTCCGTTAGGTCCGCCCTTTGTCACCAGGAATGGTCCGTTGAACTCCTGGAACGCCTGGCACAGCTGAGTGATCAGGTTGTAGAAAATAACCGGCGTGATCAAGGGAACAGTGATCTTGAAGAACTGGGTCCATTTCCCCGCTCCGTCAATGGAAGCCGCTTCATAAAGATCCTCGGACACGCCCTTCAGGGCTGCCAGGAAGATGACCATGGCGGAACCGAACTGCCACACCCGCAGCAGAACGATAACTGTCAGAGCCCCATTGGCGCTTGCCATCCAGTTGATCTTCTCCGCGCCGAAAGCCGTGATCACGGTGTTGATCAGACCGTCGGTGTTAAACACGGCCCGCCACAGGATGGCGATGGCGATGGATCCTCCCAAAATAGAGGGGATATAATAGGCTGTCCTGAAGAAGTTCACGCCCTTCAGTTTAAAGTTCAGTATGTACGCGATGAAAAGCGCGAACGCCAATTTCAGCGGCACATCAAAGATCGCGTACTTGAAGGTTACTTTAAATGCCCTTAAGATATCCTCATCTGTAAAAATAGTCTGATAGTTCATCATTCCATGCTTGCTGATGCCTGTAAACAGGTCATAGTTGGTGAAGCTGTAATACAGAGAAGACGCGAAGGGATAGACCTTAAAACACAGAAACCCGATGAGCCACGGCACGATAAACCAGAAGCCAATGTTCTCTGTCAACACTTTGCTAAAGCTTTTTTTCTGCTTCATGCTGTTACCTCCTAAATTTTTCCCCCGCGCGGGGTCCGCGCGGCTGATAGTCCCATGCTGCCGATACAGGGCTATCTCTTTAATTCCTCATCATACTGTTCATATTTTTCCCACAATAATACCTTAAGGTTCCCCGCCTTTTGGAGAGCATATGAAAGCTGACTTTTTTGAGAATCGGTCAGGAATCCGAATCCGCCTTCCTTCTCTCTTCTCTCTAATATTTCAGACACCGCTCCCTTGAAAATACTTCCCAGGGCCTTATAGTGCTCAAATATTTCTTCTGACATCAGTTCTATGGTGTCGATCAGCAGCGCGAGACAGTCTGTGTCTAAAGTACCCAATCCCTGAAAATACCCGACAATATCCTTGTACTTCCCCTTATCCTTTACCGCTTCCCTTACATCCATAAATACCTTTCCTCTTCTTTATATAAGCCGCCGGAGTCAGTTCCGGCGGCTTATGAACATCGGATTAATTAGTTGCCAAGACACTCATTAATGCCCTTCATCAGGTCTTCCGCCGCCTTTGCCGCATCCGATTCTCCGGCGCTGAACTTGCCGAACACCTTGTAGTAAACGCCGTCTGGATTGGCCTTTAAGTCGTTGTGCTCGAACTTAGTGTCAAGAGGGAACTTGGAGAAATTCAGCACCTTGGCATTGGCTTCTTTTACCAGAGCGTTGCCCAAATCTTTCTCGTTGAGCACTGTCACCGCTGCCGCGGAACAAGGAATACCTCTCTCTGTAGAGCAGATCTCTACACCCTCCGGATCATTTAACAGGAAGTTGATCAGCATAGCCGCCTCCTTGGGATGAGCGGAAGTAGCCGCCACCGCGAGACCCATGGAAATCTTGGTGAAACCGCCGTTATGATCGCCGAATTTGATGAACTCGCCGATAACAAACTCCTGGCCAGGCTTGTTGGTACTCTCCTTGATGGCCTGCTCAAACTTGGAAGCAGAAGAATCCCACTCCAGGATCCCGGCATACTTGCCGTCGATCCACTTGGCGTTCTTGTCCAGAGAATCCGCCATATCGCCGTTGATCACCGCAAGGGTCGGGATCACATGGCCGTCCTCCAGCTTCTTTATAAACTCCATACCCTGGGTAATCTCCTCAGCGGTGTACTGGATCTGGTTATCCTGCACCCACGGTTTGCCGTACACAGACTCCAGATAATATACCAGGAAAATCATGCGGTCATATTCGCCCAGTGCCAGCGGATAGTAATCCTCATTAAACGCCTTGAAAGCCTCGCCTGCCGCGAAAAGAGAAGCCTCGTCAGTAGGCACTGCCACGCCTACCTCGTCGAAAGTAGTCTTATTCCAGTAGAACAGCCTTCCGGTCAGGGCCACAGGCACTGCCATCAGCTTCCCGTCAGCCTTACACAGCTCCAGGCTGTCGCTGGGGAACTGGGTTAAATCAAGAACATCGGAGTAATCCTCCAGGTTCGCGAAATTAGTGCCGTTGCCGCTGTAGGACTCGATCCAGTTCCAGTTGATCTGCATCACATCCGCCGCGTTGCCGCCCATGATATTCAGAGCCTGTTTCTCCTCCCAGCCTGACCACGCGCCGTATTCTGTGGTCACGGTGATATTAGGATACTTGGCCATAAACGCGGCCACTGCCTTCTCAGTCGCCTCATGTCTGGAATCTCCGCCCCACCAGGAAAACTTCAGTTCCACTTTCTCGTCTCCGGAAGAGCCAGAAGCGCCGGAAGCGTCGGTGTTTCCGCCACTGTTCCCCCCTGAATTTTCGCCTGAGCCGCTTTCGCCCGCGGAAGAGCCGCCACATGCCGCAAGTGATACAGCCATTACTGCCGCAAGTGATAATGCCATTACTTTCTTAATGCTTTTTCTCATGATTTCTTCTCCCTTTCTTTTTATTTCCGTCAGCAGAAGATCCGATACCTGTCCGCGGACATTTCACAACACCACTTCCGCCAGAATCCGAACCCCGCCGCTTTCGGTACTATAAATCCCATGCCCTGCCCCCTGCGGCAGAGTCACTTATGTATGCCCCCTCAATCTAACCGGGGATCCTCTGCCATGACACCTGACCCGCCAAACCAAACTCTTGGATCCAGTCAGACCCGCGTAATGCTGATAGAAATCTGCTAATTTGCAAAGGTTTGCACACATTTTCAAAAAATTATGCATATTCGCCATAAGAAAGAACTTTCATTTTAATTATTATGAACAAATATGCAATGTTTTTTTGTATGTTTCCATTCTAGCATCGTTACCATCATCTGTCAATTGGTCAATACGTATAGCTTTAAGATATTTTTTTGTCTGTTTTGACTAATTTTATTAATTTTGTTTTTGTGGTATTATGTAATAGATTGCAAACGTTTGACCGTTTTTCTTTTATTCAAACTCACCATATAGAAAGAACGAGGTACCTAGTTATGGAAATTCTGGACCGCTATATAGACCAGCTTTTGAAAAAGAGCAGCCCCCAGGCTCCTGTATGGAATATCGAAAAGATCAAGGAGGGGAAAAAGCCCTCATGGAACTACATAGACGGCTGCATGATCAAGGCTGTCCTGGAACTGTACCATATCAAAAAAGATCCCGAATATCTGAAATTTGCTGACCGGTTTATTGACTACTTTGTGCGGGAGGATGGCACTATCGCCTCCTATGACCCTGAAGAATACAATCTTGACAATATAAACGCGGGAAAAACTCTTTTTGACCTCTACGAACTCACTGGCAGGGAAAAGTACCGCAAGGCCATTGAAACCGTGTACAGCCAGCTCCGGAAACAGCCCAGAACCTCCACCGGCAATTTCTGGCACAAAAAGATCTATCCCAACCAGATCTGGCTGGATGGACTGTACATGGCCCAGCCTTTCTATATGCAGTATGAGCTTACCTACAACCAGGGGAAAAACTGCCTTGACAGCTATCAGCAGTTCCTGAATGTCTACCGGCTCATGCGGGACCTGCGCAATGGCCTGTACTATCATGCCTACGATGATTCCAGGCAATCCTTCTGGTGCGACAAAGTCACAGGCCTTTCCGACAATTTCTGGCTTCGGGCCCTGGGCTGGTATGCCATGGCCCTCATCGACACCGCGGAGATCATGCCTCCGTCCATGGCCGGGGAGAAAGCTGAATTATCCCGGATCTACCGGGAACTGATCGACTCCATGGTGCCCTATCAGGATGAGGAGACCGGCATGTGGTATCAGGTGGTAAACCGGGGAGGCATTGCCCCCAACTACTTGGAGACCTCCGGCTCCGCCATCTTCGCCTACGCTATTATGAAGAGTGTCCGCCTGGGACTTTTAGATCCCTCTTTCTTCTCCTTCGGCAAAAAGGCATTTGACGGAATCTGTGGGAAATACCTGTCGGAAAAAGACGGGGATCTGCAGCTTGGCGGGATCTGCCTGGTAGCTGGTCTTGGAAATAAAGAGAAGAGAGAAGGAACCTTTGACTACTATATGAGGGAACCCATTGTACAAAATGACGCCAAGGGAGTCGCGCCGCTGATTCTCGCCTATGTGGAGACCTTATTCGCTGCCCGGCGGCAGCCCTAGAGCCATGCCCTCTGGCCCTTTTCCTTTTATCCCAGCAGCAAAGCGGAGGCTTCAGGATACCTGACCCTGAAGCCTCCGCTTTTGTTTTCTGTAATATGCCACAGGCCAATGCTGTCCGACGGCCTGGTTTTAAACAACACTCTTCACTGCCCGTAAAGAACGCTCCCATCCCCTGGTATGCCCTACTGCCTGGGATGGGCGATATTGTAGGCCACACGCACAGGGTCCTCTCTCTGCACATAGGCCGTGTAGGCCTGAGTGGTAGACATGTCCGAATGGCCCATCATGGCCTGAACGGCGTGGATATCAGCTCCCCCGCTGATCAAGTGGGCCGCAAAGGAATGCCGGAGGGTGTGAGGCGTGATATCCACATCAATCCCCGCCTTTTCCCCATAGCATTTGATAATCTTCCAGAAGCCCTGGCGACTCATGGAGCCTCCGCTGCAGTTAACAAAAAGCCGGGAAGATTCCCTTCCCTTCAAAAGCGCGTCTCTGGCTTCTGCCAGATACCTCTCCAGGGCCTGCCTGGTAACCTTTCCAAAGGGGACTGTCCTCTCTTTATGCTGGTCTTTGCAGGTAATAAACCCTACCGACAAGTTCACATCCTCCAGCTTCAGGCTGATCAGCTCCGAAACCCGGATTCCTGTGGCATAGAGAAGCTCCAACATGGCTTTGTCCCGCAGCTCCTTTGGGGAATCGCCCTTTGGCTGATCTAAGAGGCTGGTCACCTGTTCCACGGACAGGATCTTAGGGGCCTTCTTCTCCACCTTGGGGGCCTTCAAAAGCTCTGCCGGATCCTTCGGGATACGCCCCTGGCAAAATTCATAATGGAAAAACGCTTTCACGGAAGCCAGGACCCTGGATATGGTGGTGGAGGCCCTGCCTGCCCGCTCCAGATACAGGATATAAGAATTCAGGATGGTCCTTGTCACCTTCTCCGGCTCCAGGATCCCGTTGTCCGCCAGGTATTCGGCCATCTGACTTAAATCCCGCCCGTAAGATACTTGTGTGTTCTTGGAGGCCTGCTTCTCCCGCGCAAGATATTCTGTGAATTCCTTTATCTCCAGTTCCATTCCCCGTTTCATTTGTCCTCATTCCCCAAAAATGGCCGTTTTTTAGTCTTCATCTACCATTATAGCCACTTTTTAGGCGAAAATCAAACATATTTTTCCCACTTTTCCTGTTTTTCTTGTTTTTCGTGTTACCGTTCACATGGGGCGTGTCAACGCGGCCGCATATACCTATTTGGAATCGCCCGGGGCCATGGATCGGAAGGACCGTCTCGCCTCACAGGATCAAGTCTGCCAGCGCCGGATTGATCCATACTTCCAAAAAGCTTCCCGCGGCCGCCAAAATCCCCACCAAAAGCCACACCTTGACCTTTCTCAGATCCTGTCTCTCCCTCACCGCCATGGTCCACACAGCCCAGACTCCGAGATAACACAGTCCATGAGGAAGTACAGACGCCAGCCAGCACACGATCCCCATAACCCCTTTTTCCAGGGTAAATACAGTTATGATGGCCGCCAGGACAAATCCGCCTCCAAAAGCCAGGAGCAAATATCCGGGCGCCGCCAGAGGGGTCATGGCCACCATGCCTCCAAAGCCGGCCTCCCAGAGCCGCTGTCCCAGCACATATCTCCACAGAAGCCGCCTCTCCTCTTCATCCATATTCCGCCCTGTCCCCCAGATCCCATCAAAATAGCCAATCTGCCCAAGCAGTTCCCCGCCCAGCAGATTGGCCCATATGGTTCCGGTGAGAACACCGGCAGTCATGCTCAAAACCCAGAGATTCCAAAACGGAATCCTTCCCATTCTCTTCATAGCGCTGCCCCAGTCTGCCATATATTGCCGCCCTGGTAACTTCTGCCAGGGACATCAAACAATGCTTTTCATGTTTTCACAATATATGCGGCGGGCTTTTCCTTTATTCCTTCCTGTCAGCCGCTCCTTGCCGCCAGTCTATCTTCCGCTTCCGTACTTTACCGCGTAGGCGGTAATCGCGGCCACGGTCTTGGCATCTGTCATCTTTCCGGCATAGATCAATTCCAGGAGATCCTTAAGCTCCCACGCCTCCACATCGATCACCTCATCTTCATCCAAATGCTGATGAGACGGGATCAGATTCCTGGCCACAAAAATGTCAATCGCCTCATCACAGAACGCCACCGTTGTATTAACGCTCATGAGGTACTCCAGTTTATCTGTGCGGTATCCTGTCTCCTCCTCCAGTTCCCTGTAAGCACACTCGATCTTGGGCTCATCAGGGGCATCCAGCTTGCCTGCCGGGATCTCAAGGGTGTTCCGGTCCAGGGCATTGCGGTACTGCCGCACCATGAGGATCTTCCCGTCATCTGTCACAGGGAGCACCGCCGCCGCCCCGTCATGATGAATGAAGTCCCAATGGGCTTCATGACCATTGGCCATCACCGTGTCCTCATAGATCTTGAGGATCGTTCCCTCATATCTCAACTCTCTCTTTAATCGAACCACACTGTCCGCCATGTCTCATACCTCCGTTTTCTCACACCGCTGCCCTCTATTCAATCCACACTCCGGCGGAATCCACCCTTCTCCCGCTGCCGTCAGGGATCACCTTGTCCACCTGCATGTCTCCATTAACCGGATCACAGTAATAGGACTTGCCCTGCCAATCAATCCATCCGGTGACCATATAGCCTCTGGAATCAAAATAATACCACTTTCCGTCTATCATCTGCCAGTTGTTTACCGTATAGCTGCTGTCCTCGTTGCGGTACCACCAGCCCCCGTTGTCATGGATCCAGCCGTACTGGCTGTATTCCTTTGGAACCGACTGTCCCGGCTCTGTCATGTTGGAAGGGATATCGTTGTTATACTGAGCCCGCAGCCGTTCCGCTGTCTCGTTGTCAATGTAGGAGGTTTCCTCCGCCTGCTGCCATTCGCTTTTGGTGCTCTCATTTTTCATATTCACCGCACGGACCCGAAAACCGTAGGTTCCCTCCTTGCGCATGAGATTTCCAAAATCAATCTTTGTATCTGTCACTTTCTGAAGCTCCCCAACAGCCTTGTCATTGCGGTAGAGGCGCACCTCATAATACCCGGCGTTCTCCGCCTCAAACCAGCCGGCCCCTGTCTGGGAGGTCCACCAGACGTCTTTGACCTCTCCTACCCGCTCCTGCATGGACTCCAGTGTGATGGTCAGAACCAGGGTGTAGGAGTCCACCTTCTTTCCGCTGACATAGGTTCCGCCTTTGATCTTCACATTATCCTTTACCACAGAAAAATAATACCCATCCTCGGCGTTGAGCGTAACCGTGATCTTGGGAGTATCTGTGCTCTTCCACCGGCCTCCCTCATTGAGGATCTCCACTTCGCCTACATAGTAGTTAGCTTTCTTTGTGGTGATCTCAATATCATCCGTGGAATACTCTCCTCCTACTTCCAGATTGTTCTCAATCTCCAGATTAATGGCCGTGATCTTCTTGCTGGCCGCGAATGTCTGGAGGGGAACCGCAGTGGCTGTCACAACAAAGGACAGCAGGAACACCATTATCTTTGTTATCTTTTTCATGGCCCACCCTTCCTTTCTCTCTCTTTCTTTAACTCTATTCTTTCTTTACCCAGATGTCAACAAAATTTTTTCTTAACGAAATCCTTACCGCGCCGCGCCAAATCTTCTGCCCGGCGGATAATCGAGTAGGGGAAGTTTCCCCCCTGCTCGCCGTGCCGGGGCGGGGCCGCGCAAATGACCACATTTCCTTTCCGCCCCTTGTACATAGAAAAAGAGACCATGTACGGAACACAGTCTCTCCTTTTTTCTATTTTGCATAATCGGTAACTCTCGATTCGCGGATCACGTTGACACGGATCTGTCCGGGATACTCCATAGACTCCTCTATCTTTTTGGAAATCTCCCTTGCCAGCAACACCATGTCGTCATCATTGACCTGTTCCGGAATCACCATGACCCGGACCTCACGGCCTGCCTGAATGGCAAATGACTTGTCCACTCCCTTAAAGGAATCCGTGATTTCCTCCAACTGTTTCAGTCTGTTCGTATATGTCTCCAGGGTCTCTCTCCTCGCGCCTGGCCTCGCGGCTGATATGGTATCTGCCGCCTGGACGATGCACGAGATAAGACTCTCAGGTTCAACATCGCCATGATGGGATTCTACCGCGTTGATGACTGTGACAGACTCTTTATACTTTCTGCACAGCTCCGCTCCCAGTTTCACATGGGAACCCTCCATCTCATGGTCAATGGATTTACCAATATCATGTAATAAACCGGCTCTCTTTGCCATGCGGACATCCACGCCGATCTCCGCCGCCAAGAGTCCTGATAACTGGGCAACCTCAATGGAATGCTTCAGAGCATTCTGCCCATAGCTGGTCCTGAACTTCATCTTTCCCAGAAGTTTCACCAGTTCCGGATGGATACCGTGGATGCCTACCTCCAGAGTCGCTGCCTCCCCATCCTCTCTCATATTGACTTCTACTTCTTTCTGCGCCTTCTCCACCATCTCTTCGATCCTGGCCGGATGGATACGTCCATCCACGATCAGGCGCTCTAAGGCAATCCTCGCCACTTCTCTTCTCACCGGGTCAAAACCCGACAGCACCACTGCCTCCGGGGTATCGTCAATAATCAGTTCTACCCCTGTCATTGTCTCCAATGTGCGGATATTCCGGCCTTCCCGTCCAATGATCCGGCCCTTCATCTCGTCATTGGGAAGCTGTACCACAGAAACCGTAGTCTCTGCCACATGGTCGGCGGCACATCTCTGGATCGCCGTCACCACATACTCCTTTGCCTTCTTCTCAGCCTCTTCCCTGGCCCTGCTCTCCATATCCTTGATCATCCTGGCGGTGTCATGCTTCACATCATCCTCCACGGACTTCAACAGATATTCCTTGGCCTGTTCTGAGGTGAGTCCCGAGATCCTCTCCAGTTCCTCCTGCCTCTTGTTCTGCAGTTCTTCCGCCTCTGCCAGCTTCCGGCTCAAATTCTCTTCCCGGGCTGTCAGGCTTGTCTCCCTGCGCTCCAGGGTTTCGGACTTTTTGTCCAGGTTCTCTTCTTTGTTCAGTACTCGTCTTTCATACCTTTGAAGCTCCGCTCTTCGTTCCTTGGTTTCTTTGTCTAACTCATTCTTTGTCCGTATGGACTCTTCCTTGGCTTCCAGGAGAGCTTCACGTTTTTTTGTCTCTGCGGTTTTTAATGCCTCATCTATTATCTCTCTCGACTTCTCTTCCGCGCTGCCGATCTTGCTTTCATACGTCTTCTTCCGGTATGCGGTAGCCAGTCCCCAGGTAATAGGAGCCACGATCACAATCGTAGCTATCACAGCTATTATCGTCACAGGAGCACCTCCTTATTCAGTTTTCATTGTACAACAATACAACACTACAATTTTAAACTGTTTTATACATTATGTCAAGTGTCCAAGTCTATTTCCATACGGAGTTGTATAAATTGTGTTACGGTTCCACCATGACGGATCACCCCGCTGATCCGTCATGGGCCAATACCGTTATGGAGCCAGAGCATAGGCCCCATCGCCGCGGGGCATGGGAAACCAGCGTCAGCTGTCAGGATATTCCTCCATGGCCCCGTAGATCTCGTCAAAGGAAAAACCCTTTCTTGCCAGGGACGCCGCTATCCGGGCCCGCTCCTTAGGCGGAGTGACTCCCTTTTCATATCCTTTCTTTCTCAAATGCTTTAGAATCTGCTCTCTCTCATCCACAGGCTGCTCCTCCAGAAGACGTCCTATGTCCTCCCGGTCAAGCCCCTTGTCTCTCAATTCAAACTCTATCTGTTTCCTGCTTTTTCTGCTACCGTAGACCCGTATGTAGTTTCTTCCATAATTTTCATCATCCACAAACCGGTATTCTTTCAAAAATCCCACCGCGTAGTCTATTGCCGCCTCAGGGTAAAATCCCTCTCTCAGCTTCCGCCGGATCTCCTGCTCCGTCCTGTCCCGGGCCTTAAGCAGGTAGAGACACCTCTCCTTGGCCCTCTTAAACAGCACCTCTCTCAGGATCTGATCATAGACAGAGGAGGGCAGCTGGCCGCCCTCCTCCACCTCATACTTTCTCAGTTCCCCCCTGTACAATACAAAGGTAAGCTCCTCATCCGTCAGAACCCTGCTCCTTCTCTTGTCCAAAGGGACTATGGCCACTATCTCCATGGCTCTCCTCGCTTTTCTATGGAGTCTCTCAATGATCTGGCCTCTGGAAAAAACAGCTTTGGGCCAAAACCGCTGCCGTCACTCAACACCAGGGGCTCCCCACAGGCCCGGCTATCCTGTCAGGCCTCTGTGTTATCCTCCTCGGAGGTGGGCATAACCTCTGTCGGAGCATTGTCTTCCGCCTCGGCGGGGCGCTCCGCCGCCTTGCTTCCCCTGGTCTTTTTCTCAGGCTTCTCAGGCTTTTCCGGCTTCTCCGCCTTTGCGCCGGAGGGCTCCCCGGCTCCGTCAGAATTCCCCAGGCCGTAGATGCTCCGGACCTTGTTCTCCACTTCCTGGCATACTTCCGGGTTGTCTCTCAGATAAGTCTTGGCATTCTCCCGGCCCTGGCCGATCTTTTTGCCCTGGTAAGCGTACCAGGCACCGCTCTTCTCAATAATATTCTCTTTTTCTGCCAGATCCAGGATATCCCCTTCCTTGGAAATGCCTTTTCCAAACATGATGTCGAACTCCGCCTCCTTAAATGGGGGAGAGATCTTGTTCTTCACCACCTTCACCTTTGCCCGGCTTCCTACTATACCGCCTGCCTGCTTTAAGCTCTCCCCTTTCCGCACCTCCATGCGGACCGAGGCATAGAACTTTAAGGCCCTGCCTCCTGTGGTGGTCTCTGGATTGCCGAACATGACTCCGATCTTCTCCCTGACCTGGTTGATGAAAATCACGCTGCAGTTGTACTTGCTGATAATACCGGTCAGCTTCCGCAGGGCCTGGGACATAAGTCTGGCCTGAAGGCCCATATGGGAATCCCCCATCTCCCCCTCAATCTCCGCCTTGGGCACCAGGGCTGCCACGGAGTCCACGATAACAATATCCACTGCCCCGGAACGAACCATGGTCTCCGTGATCTCCAGCGCCTGCTCCCCGTTATCCGGCTGGGAGATGTAGAGATTGTCGATATCAACCCCGATGTTCCTGGCATAAACCGGATCCAAGGCGTGCTCGGCGTCAATGAAACCAGCGATCCCGCCTCTCTTCTGGACCTCAGCCACCATGTGCAGGGCCACGGTGGTCTTACCGCTGGATTCAGGGCCGTAGACTTCTATAACCCGTCCCTTGGGGATGCCGCCAAGTCCCAGGGCGATATCCAGGCTCAGGGAACCTGTGGGCACTGTCTCAATATTCATATTCTTGCCAGAATCCCCAAGCTTCATCACCGACCCCTTGCCATAGGCCTTCTCAATCTGTGTAATAGCGCCTTCCAGTGCCTTTAACTTCTCTTCTCTATCCATAAATAATCCCTCTCTTCTTCAAAACTCGAACAAACGTTCTTTTTCATTATCATAATATATATATCCCCAAATGTCAACCTAAATCTGTATTTTTTATCAACCCGAAAAATCCCGGCGTTACGGTTCACACGCGTTCACAGCAACTGGCAAAAATCCGCGAAAATCGCCTGCGGCCATGGGATTTTCTTTCTCTAGTCCAGTTTATCATATCGTCAGCGCGGAAAGCGCGCGAACCTGCCTGAACAGCAGCATCCGGCCGCTGTTCACTCCACAACAGACCTGCCGTGAACCAGCAATATCAAACCAGCCGGCGGTCCCTCTGACACCCATAGGCTTCACCCCATTCCTTTTTGACATTCCACACCTGAATCCGCGATGAATCATCACCTGAGAAACAAGAATTTCCTGAATTCCGCAAAAAGACCCTTTTGCGTGAAATCGTATTACCAGTATAACCTCCGCTCAATTGGACGTCAAGTTTTTTCTTTTTCGCCGGGACAGACTCCGAGCGGACCATTACTCCGGGGTGATCTGTTACGGAGTGAACAGTAAGCAAAAGATTCCACCCGCGCCACCGGATGGGAGGCACAGGTGAAACATACAGGATCCAAACGATCACCCCGCGGGTTCGGTCAGATCCAGGGCGCTGTAGTCGATCCTTCTCTCCTTAAAATAATACTCTTTATCCCGCTCACCTATTTCCCGCAGAACCCCGCACGGATTTCCCACCGCCACCACGTTGGAAGGAATATCCTTTGTGACAACGCTTCCGGCTCCGATAACCGTATTGTCGCCAATGGTGATGCCTGGCAGAACAATCACGCCCGCGCCAAGCCAGCAGTTTCTGCCGATCCGGACAGGCATATTATATTGGTACTCCCGCTGCCTAAGCTGGGGCAGGATCGGATGGCCCGCTGTGGCGATGGTCACGTTGGGGCCCAGCATGGTATGATCCCCAACATAGATATGGGTGTCATCCACCAGTGTCAGATTAAAATTAGCATAAACTCCTTTTCCAAAATGTACATGGCCGCCGCCGAAATTAGAGCGCAGGGGCGGTTCTATATAGCACCCTTCCCCGATTTCAGCAAACATCTCCTTCAGCATAGCTGCCCTCTTTTCCCCTTCTGTAGGCCGGGTCATATTAAAATCATAGAGACGGTTAAGCCGCCTGGCCTGCTCCTTCATGATCTCCGGATCACCAGGGAAATAAAGCTCCCCTGTGTGCAGCCTGTCTTTCATTTTGCTCATTTATATCTGCCTCCCTTCCTATTCTCGCGGATAAATGGTAAATCAGAGGCTGTTTTCCTCTGTTTCCCAGATATCATTATACACGTAAAACACCCCGGCGCAAACAGGATTTTCTATTGATTGTCCATTTTCAATATGTTACATTAATAATCTGAATTTCCATCAAAAGAAAGCGAAGGTTATTTTATGAAGATCAGCCAGGTTTCCAAAATATTTGATATTCCTGCCGAAACACCGCGTTTTATTGAACGGGAAGGCTTTGTCCATCCCTCACGGAGCGGCGACGGCCACAACATGGGGGGCCGCGGGAGGCTATATCATAGGAGTCGGCTCTATGGGCGCAGGCAGCAGCCTTGGCAAAATGGACCCGGTTGCTTTCGGCGATGCCCTTCTGGTCAATGTGGAAGGAGAAAAGGTAGGGCCTGCCAATGAACATTATACAAAACTGTATGAGGTAAATATCTCTCAGTCAGACGGTCAGACATACAGCATCTATCCAGCCGATATCTCAGAGTACTCCAAAGGAGGAACGTTGGAAGTCATGGTGCCTATTATCACCGGCCCGTTCTATGGCATGGTCCACAGGGCAGGCACCATCGCCGGACTGGCAGTGGATGAAGAGATGCGTGTGATCCGGGAAGACCAGACTGTTATTGAAAATCTCTACGCTGCCGGCGAATTGATCTATGGAAACTGGTTCAATGGCAATTATCCCATGAGCGGTACTGGTCTGGGAGGATGCGTCAGCAGCGGGCGGATCGCGGCTCATACAATCCTGGCAGATCATTAACGCGGAAAAAGGTGTGGTTGAACCGCCTGCCGCGATATAGCGCGTCACTTTCATAAGCCCCTGTGCCACTGAGATCACGGGGGCTGTCTTCTTACCCAGTTCTGCCCTGTGCCTCACCGCCCAGGCCAGGTTACTGTTCACAGGTGCCCTGTGAACGTAACAGCATATGCCCATTTAAAATCGCCTACAGCGATGGGGGCATATGCTTTGCTCCCATAACAGTATTGGCCCATGGCTGTCTTTATGGGACAGAACGGCGCGGGAAAGACAACATTTTTTGATATCTTCGGTTTTTTACATGACTGCCTCTCCAGCAATGTCCGGTCTGCTTTGGCAAAACGCGGGGGATTTCAGGAAGTTGTTTCCCGTGATCAGACAGGAGACCTGCGATTTGAGATTAAATTCCGCCCCTCTCCAGGTGAACCGGTGATTACCTATGAACTTACAATCGGATTAAATGAAAAATCAGTCCCTGCTGTCAAAAAAGAAGTCATGCGGTTTCGGCGAGGGCAATACGGAGCGCCTTGGAAAATTTTAGACTTCGCTAATGGACAAGGCGTTGCCGCTGAAGGTGATCCGCAGTCTTATGAGGACGTGCAAAGGGCAAACCGGGCCCCACAGAAAGTATCTGCCCCCGACATACTCGCGGTAAAAGGATTAGGTCAATTTGAAAATTTCCCTGCTATGGCTTCCCTCAGAAAGTTAATCGAAGACTGGTATGTATCTGATTTTCATATAGAAAACGCCCGGGGCAGGCAGGAGGCCGGATACAGTGAATCGCTTTCCACTACAGGAGACAATCTGGCGCAGGTCGCTAAATATCTGTATGACAATCACAGGGAACGATTTGATTCTCTTCTGAAGGCTATGAGAGAACGGGTACCCGGAGTGACCAATGTAGAGGCCAAAGTGACAGAGGATGGATATGTCATCCTCCGATTTCAGGATGGCCAGTTCAAAAATCCATTTTCCTCTAAATTTGTTTCGGATGGAACAATCAAGATGTTTACGTATCTGGTTTTATTGAGTGATCCAACCCCCCATGCGCTGCTTTGTGTTGAGGAACCCGAGAATCAACTGTATCCTGAGCTCCTGCCCCAGCTGGCAGAAGAATTCAGGCACTACTCAAACATAGGTGGGCAGGTTTTTATCTTAATTATACCAGAACATCAGCAGATAGAAGGCGCTAAACGGATCGCTCTGTATATGGATATTGAAAATAATACTTCCGTCAGTTTTCAGTTTTTCGTTAGTGGTGTTCAGCGTTTAGCAGAGCAATAATGCCGCTGAATAGATGAGCATTGGGCTTGCTTTGTCAGACGCATGAAGGAAAATCCGCTATCCAAATGGGGCCGTCGGTAACATCTCGCAAAAGACCCAATACTATCCTTCAGCCCCAAAGAAACTTATTTACGCAATCCTCTCTACCTGGGCAAACGCCTCCCAAAATCTTTCCATACATACCTTTGAGCCAGTGGACACCCTAACCCAGCCTTTCAGAATCCCACTGCCGTAATCTCTGACCCACACGTCTTTCTTCTTTAATTCCTCCACAACCACCCGAGAGTCCCTGTGAGGCAAAAACAGCACATAATTTCCTTCCATGGATAGGGTTTTATAACCTGCCTGTCTAAGCTTTTCTGTTATCCATATCCGCCCCTCTTTCTCCGTCCGCGCAAGACTGGCAATCAACTCCTGATTGTTAATTACTTCCATGGCAAATAAAACAGCAACCGTATTTACATTAAATGTAGATTCTGCTTTCTCTATGTATTCAATCAGCTTCGCATCCCCTGATACATACCCGATCCTCAGTCCTGCCATGGAAAATAACTTTGAGAATGTCCGCAAAACTAGGAGATTATCATATTCTTTGATCAAAGGCATAAAGGTATGTCCATAAAAATAGTGATATGCCTCATCAATCACCACAACCGCCCCCGCTTCCTGTCCCCGCTCAACCACTGCCCTCACAGCCTCATTGCTGTATGTATATCCAACAGGGCTGTTAGGGTTTACGAGAATAATAATCCCTGTATCCTGATCAATGGCATCCAATATTTTGCCGGCTTTAATGGTGTAATCCTCTTCATAATCAATCGTCTCATGTCTCATGCCAAACATATGGGCATACACACCATACATCTCAAAAGTAGGCGTTACAGTCAAAAGTTTCTTTCCCGACTGACCAAAACACTGAAAAATCAGCCTCATTGCCTCATCAGAACCAGCAGTAACAGAAATATTCTCAAAGGCAATATGATTGTGATCAGCCAACAGTTCCATGAGTCTGTCCTTTTCTGGATATTTTGCAATATATTGAGAGGAGATATTTGAACTCACCTTATGAACAATCTCTTCTGGCAGACCTTCCGGATTTTCATTCATGTCAAGCCGAAGGACACCTGCTCTCTGTTCATGAAACTTTACCCGGTACAGGTCTTTTATATTTTCATTTACATAATACATATATTCCCTCCTCATCTATCGCTCCAGAATCGTATACCAGCGGTCTGTCTCGCTGTACTCCTTTTCCTCGTTCAGGTGAGGCAGCATCCCCTGTTCCGCAATCCTGAATCCAGCCTCCAGCCAGCTTTTGTAAATACAGTTGTATTCCTTCTCTGTGCGGTAGATCACATCGTAGTCTGCTTTAAGCGCTTCCGAATAAAAACGGTCTAAAGTAAGTCTTTCCGAAACCGCTATGGTCTCTGTAAAATAAACCTTCGCATGCTCTTCCATCTTTTCCAGCAGCTGTTCCATTCCCTCGATCAAAACTTCATCATTGATATACATCATAACACCGCAGATCCAAAGACGGTTGAAACGACGCAGAAGCTTGTCCTGTGGAAGGCAGCAGAATTCTTCAAATCCATAATTTAAAAAATCATATTTTCTTTCTGGATATTGATTGCGTTCTCTGGCACATTTGATCATCTCCGCGGACATATCTGTTCCACAATAATAACCGCTTCTTGGAATTAACACCTCTGCCCAGCGGCCGATGCCACAGCCAATGTCCAGCACATTACATGTGTCGTTAATATCCATTTTAGGAAGGATATTTTCCTTTTCAAATGTATTCCATGCCAGGGCATACTCTGGATTCTGGTCGCCTAAGAGTACGGAGACATAGGGGTTGGCCATATCGTTTATGGTTTTGGCTCTGTTGTTGTAGAAATTTCTTGTGTTGTCTGTGTTTATTGCTATTTTTTTGCCGTAGACGCGGGTTGGGTTCATATTAAGATTCCTCCTTTAAACTACTTTTTCATGCCCCAGTATTTCTAAATACAATTCCTTATGTTTATTCACATAATCTTCATAAAGATAATGTCGTTCAACTTTTCTTCTTCCTTTAATTCCCATTTCTAATCTTATGTTTTTATTTATCAGCAAAGCATTTATACCTTCAGCCAAGGCCTGTGATGACATATAATTCACTGCCAGTCCACACTTTGAAAAGTCTATTAACTCTTCTATCATTGTTCCTTTAAAACATACAATAGGAATTTGAGCTGCCATAGCCTCTATTGCCATAATCCCAAATGATTCTGCTAATGACGGCATAAGAAAAATATCACACATGACAAGGTACTCTGCCATTTTTCTATCATCACTAACCCAGCCCAACTCATAGACTTTATATGATTTTCTAATATCTTCCCTAACTTCACCGTTTCCTACCACGAAAAGCACAATCTTTTCTCTAAACTCCAACAATGTTAAAGCATCAAAAATATAACTACAACCTTTAATCGGATTATCTTCTACACGAAATCCAATTAAAATTTTGTCTTGATCAAATTTATATTGTCTTCTCAGATTATCTCTCTTTTCTAGCTTAAAATTTTCTATATTTATTCCAAAAGGGATCCTATGAATTTTATCAAAATGGTTTGTAATCGGACTATTCTTCAAGTAATCTTCCATGAATTTTGACGCCACTATAATATGAGGATTTATTTGCTTTAAAACATCATATTTTATATTCCACATTTTTTTAGTACAATCAAATCTCATCTCGAATCCACTCTCACTGATCCTATCACAATTTCCACATCCCACTTTCCATCTTTTACACCCCAATGGATAAACACAATTTCCAGTTACTATCCATGGATCGTGGATTGTCCAAAATACCTTCTTAGTATTCATAAGTTGAGGATAATCAAATAGCGAAAACATATGACGGTGTAATATATGATAGTGTACGATATCAGCATCCAAAAAAGCTTTCGACTTGATAAAATCTATTCCATATGGATATAACACATTACTTACAGAATATCTATCTTCTGTCCACTTGAACATTTGGTGAAGTACCAAATCTTTTTTAACAGATAAAACTGTCTCATCATCATTATTACTATATTTATCAAGTACAATCTGTGTTGCATAAAACCCTTTTTTTCTCAACCCGCAGTTTAAATCATATCCATTAAAAACTTTTCCAGGTAAGTCTGTATAATTAACCTGTAATATGTTTATTCCTCTCCTTAATTTTTTCATTTCTCAAAAAGCTCCAATATGTTATTTCTTTTATCTTTTATAGATAAGTCTTGGCACATAAGCATTTCTATATTCTGCTTTAAATTTCGCAGTTCCTCTATATTTATTGATCTGAATCTATCAAAATCTTTCTTTTTTATATCAGCATATATAGCTTTCATAACATCTTTATAATAAATTACATTTTCAAATCCTAATTTTTGAAATTCTATACATAATTCTCTACTATGAGCAACGGCTACAATTAGCAACACATTCTTTTTTTTCATTCGCAAAATTTCACTAAATGTTCTACAAAATAAGCCATCTATCACATAACCGGCCTTCTTCTCATCCAAATCCCCGAAGAAGCATATAGGAATTCCCTTTTCCTTTAGCAAGAAATATAGTTGTATTCCACATTCCCCACAACCGTAAATACATATAGTTTCATTCTCCACGACTTATCCTCCAATAGGCGGAACGTTGTATAACATTCCTTCCAAATGCATTTTTGTTATTACTTTTTTAAATCTTAAATTGAATAACTGCTGCTGCATTTGTCCAAATAACTCAGCTGCTAAAATTACCAATATACTTTCTTTATCGCACAATTCACTTTCAACAGAATTACATATAATTCCTTCAATCTCGCAGCCCCATTTTTGTGAATTATTATCAAGAAAAATGTCCGCCTCTATCCCTCTTGAGCGAAGTAATTTTAGAACTCTTCTTCCATAATCTCCAGCTCCCATAATAGCTATTTTGACATCCGTGCTGTCTATCTCTTGTATAATCTGAGTTTTTGCCCGCTCTTGTTTCTCCAATATTTGCTTCGGTTTTTCACATGTCTTCAACTTCCTCTTTACATATTCAGTCCCATTTTTCATTAAGTACGATTCAAAAAAAAGCAGGAAATTACGCAAACAGGTATATTCGCTCCCCCATATGTCTATCTTTTCCGCCAATGTCAGATCTTTTAAAAAACTCAAAAACAATTGTTCTCTTTCCGAATCAAACTCCTTAATTGTACAGCTTCCTTGTCTTTTGTGTATCCGAGTTACCACTAAAGATTGAGGAACATGAATTAGTTTAATCTCTCTGAACATCCGAAACCACATATCATAATCTTGTGTTGTCTTCAATTGCTCATTGAACATCCCTGCTTTTTTAAAATGACTGACATGGATCAGCAGGGTACAGCCGCCTATCATTCTTTGGATTAGCATTAAAACTCCATTCGATCGGTCTTTTGGGGAATAATAATCCTCGATTTTATATGTACTGAACACACCAGTTTTTTGATCCAGCAAACTGTAGTCACAATATACAATAGAGTTTTTATCTTCCTGCTGTTGAACTGCCTTTACTTCATACTCAATTTTAGACGGATCATAATAATCATCATGTGAAAGCCATGAAAAATATTCCCCCTTCATTTCTTTTATTGCCAGATTCAAAGCTGAAGCCACTCCACCGTTTTCTTTATAAAAATAACGGATTTGTTTTTCATACTTATTGGCAATCTTTTCTGTTCCATCAGTCGAACCGTCATTTATAACAAGAATTTCAATATTTCTATAGGTCTGATTTATAGCGCTTTTTATTGCCTCATCTAAAAAATCTTCTCCATTAAATACAGGAATTACAATAGAAACCAATGGCTGATTCACCATAAAATCTTTTCACCTCATTTAAACTCTATACTACTTTTCAAAAATACTCTTTTCCGGATAGATTTCAGAGAGAGCTTTATTAATTACACTTCGCACATTCTCAAAATTTCTCAATTCACCCGATTCATTCAATGCTATCATCTGGTGCTTTCTGCCTCGGATCATATCTGCAATTTTTTCACAGTTTTCGTCCGTAATATTTACATATAATCCTTTTGTACGCCTAGGATAAAAATCACCCTCACACAATTTCCAAAAGCGGAATATATACTGACTTATATCGCTATAACTCCGAAATTTATTTCTGGATGAGGCATCCATAATCTCCGGCTCCAGTTCCCATATTTTTTTGATCACGGATTTCTTCATAGCCACAGCCATGTGCGGTATAGAAAAATAGTCAAAATCATAATAATGGGATAAGGATAACGTTCTCATCAAACGCTTTCCATAAAAAGGGTAATACCACTTCCACCAGTTTTTTTTCTGCACCTCGCGTTTATGAAAATATTTGTTAATAAGAATCATTATATTTACAGCCCGATACATATTCACACGGGAATCTAGTTCCTGTATGTTAGGGCACAATGCTCTCTCTACCGCTTCATCACATACACAATTATTTTTAAAATAATAAGTCTCCTTAATTGGTTGAATGGGAAATAAATCATCATTAAATAAAATAAAATTTTCTGATAATTCCCCAATTCGATGATAATTAATTTCTATGGTATTGGAGTTAAATGTCGGCAAATATTTTTCCGGGATATAGTCCTTATGATTCACAATGCGAAGTTTTGGGCATTCTGGATTAAGAAACGAAGGTAAATGTCCATAGGTCACAAAAAAAACTTTATTGATCCAGGGCATGCATTTTTCTATTCCTCTGAAAACATACCTTAGATTATCCCAACTCTCAAATCTGGTTATAGAAGTGGAATTTTTCTGAACCTCCTCTATTTTTATCGAATATTGTTGCCGAAGTTTATCCCACTCGGAATCAGCAGCGTCTACCCATGGAAGTATCACATCGATAGGACCATTCGGAACTTTTTTCCCCATACTATTTTAATCTCCATTATCAGGTAATTTTAGTTTTCTAATAGCTGTATGATTTTTTTCTTTCTCTGGTGGTGGAATCATGTAGTTATCATATAAAGCCTCAAGATAAGTATCATATTCTTTGCTGCATAAAAACTTATGCCCTTCAAATTCCAGTTCTATTTGCTCATCGAAGCATTTGCTCGGAAGCCCATATCTGCACTTCTTCCTATATGGATAGGTCATATGCCTTTTCAGTTTTGTCGAATGCTGATTACATATGCTATATACATTTATCAACCAAAAAAACAGAATATCCCGTGGAACTCTCATTAGTATGTTATACCAGACACGCAGCAAGCTGCTTCTGGCATTTTCCTTTCCAACTATAGCATATTGTATTTTTCTTATTATATAGCAAAACAACAAATGTACTCTGCGGATAAACCAATTATCTGGAACATTGTCATATACAAAAATATCTATAAATATGCCTTGATGCCACGGAAGCATGCTTTGATCCTCTCTGACAAAAAGAGAGTTGTTTCTTCTCATCTTAGGATATCCCCAACGATATGTTTTTTCGGTTCTATAGTCCTGCAGAAAAAAACGCTCTCTGTCCAGTTGTGTCTTACATGCTTGAAAAAATCTTTCATAAGCATCTCTAGTCATTACAATATCCGCATCATCATCCCATGGAATAAAACCTTTATTGCGGACTGCCCCCAGCAGAGTACCACTGTCTAATGTATATGGTATTTTATTTTTTCTGCATATACGGTCGATTTCTACCAGCATTTCCAATTCCACCTGTTGAACTGCTCTTAGTTGTTCTCCGCTCAGGTACATTTCTCCTCCAATTACTGATTAATTCATATAACTTTCTATTTCCTGTCTTACATACTCCAGCGACAACAATTTTTCCTTCACCTGTTCTACATTGAGAATCCGCGTATTATCTGATGTAAACTCCTCCAGCCGCGCCTTTTCCGTATGTCCCTGTTCAAAATACCGTTCATAGTTCAGATCTCTATTATCCGCGGGAACACGGAAAAAGTCTCCCATATCATAAGCGTGGAGGCACTCTTCTTTTGTAAGTAGGGTTTCATACTTCTTCTCCCCATGACGGATGCCGATATAATGAATCTGGTTTTTATCATGAAACAGCTCCTGAACCGCCCGGGCCAGAGTCCCGATGGTACATGCCGGAGCCTTCTGCACCATAATGTCACCCGGCTGTCCATTTTCAAACGCGAACATGACAAGATCCACCGCCTCATCAAGGCTCATGAGAAACCGGGTCATCTCCGGGTCTGTGACTGTAATAGGCCTTCCTGCTTTTATCTGCTCAATAAACAGAGGGATGACAGAGCCTCTGGAGCACATCACATTGCCGTATCTTGTTCCGCAGATCATGGTTTTATCTGTTGTCCTGGACTTTGCCACAAAGACCCGCTCCATCATGGCCTTGCTGATCCCCATGGCATTGATGGGATAAGCGGCTTTATCTGTAGACAGGCAGATGACTTTCTCTACTCCTTCCTGTATGGCCGCTGTCAACACATTGTCTGTCCCCACAATGTTTGTGCGGACTGCCTCCATGGGAAAGAACTCACAGGATGGAACCTGTTTTAACGCCGCGGCGCTGAATATATAGTCCACTTCATGAATAGCATCCTGGACACTTCTCATGTCACGCACATCTCCAATATAAAACTTAATTTTGGAATTGCCATAATGCTTCCGCATATCATCCTGCTTCTTCTCATCCCGGGAAAAGACCCGGATCTCCTTGATGTCTGTATCCAGAAAACGATTCAGCACCGCGTTTCCAAAAGAGCCTGTCCCTCCTGTAATCATAAGGGTCTTGCCTGAAAATATACTCATCCCTGTTTCCTCCAGACCTTATCGTCAATAATTCTGGTATAACTCTGTATAATCTTGATGACCACAGATGAAACTTGCTTCCCTTCGTAGTCCGGAACGCTTTCTCCCAGTTTCCCTTCCTCTGCCATAGCCACAGCCAT
>Ga0137297_10295_pt1 | contig 38547 bp, 39 predicted proteins | sample RamsorincwithD2O_FD_97191 | JGI IMG/M metagenome (GOLD analysis project Ga0137297, IMG submission 97191) | Mouse cecal microbial communities from Vienna, Austria - Mucin amended with D2O | ecosystem: Host-associated > Mammals > Digestive system > Large intestine > Cecum | place: Austria: Vienna...
AATAATAACTGGAATAGCCATTAGAATTGCGACCACGCCGCCTTTTATCCACCATAAATCGCCGAACCAATTAAGACCAAAAATAATAAAAGGCAGTATTACATAATATGCAAATGCTGACATGCAAGAAAACTTATCGACTTTCATTTTAATCATGGGCAAGACATCAATTGCTCCAGCCACTACGCCAATTAATAATGTTAGTAAGAAATTCATTTATTATCCTCCTCTTTCTATCTATATTTTAGCATATGTTCTATCGAACACGAAACATAATTCTCGCAGAAAGAATTCTAGCCGACGATATATCAAACTTCATCAGACTAGTAAAACAAATAACACCACATTCGGTGTTACCTGTCAATTGGTGCCCGAAAATCGACGATTTTCGATTGGCTTGCTACGATTACAGCAAACTTCACGGCCGGGCGCTAGCGGAGTTTGTGAAGACTTATTTGCAAGATTAGTCTATCGTCAATGTACGATCCCGTTCTTACGGAAACTATTAGACTTTCAAGATAATTTATATTTTAGCTACTTACCAATTCCCCACAAGGCAGGTGGATAAATGACGAATTTTAGAAATATTATTGGTATTTTGGCAAACGGTGAGGCGTGAGGTTCCGCACAAAAAGAGCCGCGGCTATCCCAAAGCAAGCGGCTCTTTTTGTGTTATAATATAGATAAGCTAACAGTAACCGTAGGAAAATTATGTCTAGCCAATCGAAAGAGCTATGTAAGAATGATGAGTTGGTGAATGTTCTTTCCAGGATGATTCCCGTCTTTAAGCAGTTTTATGAGGCCTCACACGGCGATGCGAGTATAAACGGTATGCCCCGTAGAGTTCAGCTATCATCGCTCGTATTGAGGTTACTGTTTCAAAACGCAGAACTTACTAAAGAGATTTCCGCAGCTTTCTTTAGCGATACGGAAATTAGAAATTTTTTCGGAATTACTGCAAATGTTGATACGGACTCTGGTGAGGTTCTTTTTGGCGGGAATCGTTGCGTGCTTGATAACAGCGGCTCTGGAGGGACGCAGCAGCCAATTAGTGCAATCGCCAATCTTTTTCTAGCAGCAATAGATTTGTGCGTTTTAGAAAAAGACGAATTGGATGAGACGACTATCGTCGCAAATTTACATAAAATGATCGCAGATTTTAAGGCTTTTGTAATGGGCTCACAAATTGAAGAGACTCACCTAATTGGTTTTTCTGGTTTTATTACAGAAGAAGGAACGAGGATAGGTTTTGGGGATCTAAATGCTTTTCCATTGAGCGCATTCCAGTCAGCTTATTTCTTCGGTAGAGGAGATGGCATCGGTTTTGTTGTAAAGGAAACTTTTTGCCGAAAGAAGCTCTTTGCTGGAACGTCTGAACAAATGCATGAATTTATAGGGAATGGATCGATGCTGGTCGACGAAGAGTTCTTTACTAATATGCATCTTCTAATAAAAAATGTTCGTTTAGCCCTAGTGCTTACACTGTCTGACGAAAAAAATGCTTTTCCATCTTTCATAGAAGGCGATTATTTAATGACGCCAACGGGTAATATGAATAGTTTTGTGCAACGAGATGTGGTAGTTGGCCGAAGACCTGTAAATTTACAGCTTAACCAAAAATCCGTCAATCAATTGTCAATTAAATACCTATCCATAGTGGACGCAGATTTGAGTAGTATTGAGATTGCGATAAAGAGGCTTCTCAGTGCCGTATGTACTAGAGATAATGACGATGATGCGTTAATTGACGCAGTCATGTGCTGGGAAAACATAATAGGATCCGAGTCTGAAGTTACGTTTCGTATATGCGCTTCTATTGCGAAGCTTCTCGCAAAGAATAATACGGAGCGCGCTGATGTCTATAAAAAATTAAAAAAGATATACGGAACAAGAAGCTCATTGGTGCACGGAAACTCAGATTATAAAACTGACTCAGATATTACTCGGCAGGCGATATTTTACGCCGTTGGCTTATTAAATGCAATATTGGGGGACAACGAATTGTTGCAGATGACGAGCGCGAAGAGGAGTGAATATATAATGCTCAATATGGGAGCAAGCTAATTTACTAGGGTTTCTATTCTAGTTACTTCATCTATCAGCCCCTCAAACTCTGGTCTTTCGCCGTAAATCATCCCAGCCATGGCGACGTAATCGCGTTGAAGTGACTTGAGATTATGAGTGGGCGGAACGAGGCGGAGAGTGCCGAGTTTGGCGAGTTCGTAGCGCGCCCATTTTTGCGGGTAGAATCTACCTTTGAACACAGCAACTTGACCTAATAGGTCTGGATTTTGCAGAGCTCGATCTAGTATACCTAACTTCGCCATACGGTAAACATCGTAATAATGCCGTGACATTCTGGGTGGCAGAGGCGAACTCTCTGGGCGGAAAGCTTCGCGGTGCAAAATCGTAATCTTTTCCCAAAAGGTGCGCTCGGGAGTGGTGGTACGAACTTTTATAAAAGTACCGCCAAACTGATCAGGATAGGCTTCGGCGATATATGGGCGAATCGTGGTAATTTGCGTAGGTGTCCAGGCGGCGAGGGCGCCGATCTCGAGGCGGATGGAGTGCAAAATAGATGCGTCGGCATAAGCGTTGCCGTAGCCAATAATGACCGCGTCATCTTCGTAGATTATTTGTAAATCTCGGCTAATTAGTCCAGACAAATCCTCTTTGATTCTCGGAATAAAAGTCGTCTGCAGGAATTCTGAGGTTTTAGCGAGGATCTCTTTATTGAGTTTATCTTGCTGATTTGCAGAGCGCTCTGCTAGTGGCTCAGTTTTATCATAACCAATCACTCGCCAATCTAGAATTAAATCAATATCTTCCGAGAAGCGTTCGATCAGGTTATAAGCTTTTGATAGACTGGTACCGCCCTTGAAAGCAAGATAATCGCGCCATGGGCTTTTCTTAAAAAGATAATCAAGGACAGCACAAACCCAGAGATCCTTTTCGATAATCGCTTTGCTTAGACCTTTGGCGTTAGAGACTTCTTGTAATATGGCATCGAGCTCGTTCTTGGGGAGATTGGCTAAATCGTACATTTTCTAGGCTTTGCAGATTTTCTTAATAATCTCGTAAATCCAGGCCGTGGTAGGTTTGGCCTCAGTAAGTAGCTGGGCTTTTTCTGCGTCGGATAACTTGCTAGCGAATTTAGCAATTACATCTTCTGAGACATTTTCCTCGCCGAGCGCTTTGATCGCTTGAATGACAAGGGCGGTTTTGGTGGACATTCGATTTAATTCCTTGTCTGCGCGATGAGTGAAGCTGATCGACGCATTGCCGATTTGATAATCCTTGGAGTCGCCGCTACTAAGGTATTCCCACTTGGCTGGAACCTGCGTAGAAATGCCAAGCAAATTCAGCGCAGCATTACCACTCGGAATGATTGACCAGTTATTCTTGCGAGCAATCGCTTCGGCGACAGCATTGATATCTGGAGCGACTTCTTGGTCTAAAATCTTACTATAGAGAGGTTTATCATAAATACCAGGGAGAATACGACGGATTTTGCCTTCGTTTTCGAGGCGCGAGAAGATCTGTCGGATATTGTCATAAGAAGCTGAATCAACAAAATCCGAAGCGATAAAGACGCTTCCTGATGGCTTATTCAGAATTTCCGTTTCAATAAATTCGTGATTACTCATATATTTCTTCCTGATTACATTATACACTAAAACGGCTACTTTTGTCACAAAAAATGGGTGGATTTTGTGACAAAAGTTTGGTATAATGTGAATATGTCGAAGAATGATTCGCTCCACAATGCTAAGCGCGCTAAAAATGATGAGTTTTATACTCAGTACGCTGACATTGAGCGCGAGATGAATGCTTATCTAGAATATAATCCTGACGTCTTTCGAGGAAAGACTATTCTTTTGCCTTGTGATGATCCTGAGTGGAGCAATTTCACAAAATATTTTGCTCAGAATTTTGAAACTTTTGGATTAAAGAAACTAATAAGCACTAGCTATGCAGCGGATAGCAAATCGCCAGAGATTGCGTATCAACCAACCCTGTTTGAAATGGACGACCCTAAGTTTGATAAGGACAAGACTAGATCGCGCGGCAAAATTTTTATTTTAGAGAACGATAAGAATAAAGACAAAAAGATAGATATTAATGACCTAAAGTGGGATTATCTTGAAGGTGATGGCGACTTTCGGAGTGAAGAAGTCTGTAAATTGCGCGATGGGGCGGATATAATTATCACCAATCCTCCTTTTTCGCAATTTCGTGAATTTTTAGCATGGGTAGAGAGCGCAAATAAATTTTTTTGCATGATTGGCAATATGAATGCCATAACATATAAAGAAGTTTTTCCTCTTATTCAGCACAATAAGGCATGGCTTGGTAACGGCTTTAGTCATGGCAATGCATATTTTGGTATTCCCCAAGACGCTGTCGCTGAATATGCTAACGGAGTCTACGATTCGAAGACTAAATTGGTTAAATTTCGTAACTGTTGCTGGTTTACTAACCTTGATCATGGTCGTCGTCATCAACCGCTATCATTGATGACTATGGCGGATAATCTTAAGTATAGTAAACATAAAGAGATCCGCGAACGTGGGTATCCGAAATATGATAATTATGATGCCATAGAGGTGTCATATACTGACGCGATCCCGAGCGATTATAAAGCTGGTATGGGCGTGCCGATTAGCTTTTTGGACAAGTATTGCCCGGAACAGTTTGAGATTGAAAAATTCCGCAAAGGAGATGATGACAAAGACCTAACTTATACAATAAGCGATAATAGCGGCACCGAGAGAGAGAGAGAGAGAGAGAGGAGCGCTTTGCGCAGAATCACTCCGTACTTCAGAATCATCATCAGGAGCAAAATGTAATGGCATCATGGGAGTCCCGATCTCATTCCTTGACAAATTCTGCCCTGAACAGTTCGAGGTTTTGGGCATCGCAAATAGTGCAAGGTGGATCGGAAACTTCCCGTGTCTCACGCTCATCAATGGCAGAAAAGTCTACAACAGAATCCTCATCAGGTTTAAGGAGTAATGGGATAATGGGCGTGCCGATTTCGTTTTTAGATAAATTCTGTCCGGAGCAGTTTGAAATTATTGGCTGTAGTGACAATGGGCGAATAGATGATCGATACAAGTTGAAGCACTTCAAGAAGCATAATGAGCCATATGTTAACGGAAAGAAGCTCTATAAACGTATTTTTATTAAGTTTAAGGAGAATGTCTAAATGATTACTACTTTGCGTACCGATCTAACGGTTAAAGACTTATGTAACGGCTTTATCTATAATGAACTGGAGGGCAAGGGACTTTTTGGCTGGGGTGGCAAATTAGTCATTCAGCCGGAATACCAACGTAATTATATTTATGCTGACGGAAAGAAAGATGTCGCTGTCATTGACTCAATTCTGAGCGGTTATCCTCTGGGTCTGATCTATTTCAATAAAGTAGGCGAAGATAAATTTGAAGTCTTGGATGGCCAACAACGTATCACGAGTTTTGGCCGTTTTGTGACAAATAAATTTGCAGTTAAAGACCAAAATGGGATGGAGCAATATTTCTCTGGGCTTTCACAAGATTTGCAGAATAAAATTTTAAATACCCCACTGACGATTTATATCTGCGAAGGTGAAGAAAGCGAAATTAAAAACTGGTTTAAGACTATCAATATTGCTGGCATCCCACTAAACGAGCAGGAACTGCGCAACGCGATCTATTCTGGGCCATTCGTCACTACCGCAAAAGCAGAATTCTCGAACTCACAAAATTCTAATGTGCAGAAATGGAGCACTTATATATCTGGTGCAGTGAACCGTCAAGATTTTCTGAAAACCTCCTTGGATTGGGTATCAAATGGGAACATTGACGGCTATATGAGCGAACATCGTAACGATGTCGACATCAACCAGCTGAAAGCCTATTTCAATACTGTCATAGACTGGGCTGCAACAACTTTTCCAGAGATTAAAAGTGAGATGAAAGGATTAGACTGGGATAGGCTATATAGACAATATCATCATAATCCTTACGATCCAAGTGAACTTTCTGGACAAGTTGAGGAGCTTTATTTCGATCCGTACATTAAAAACAGAAGAGGTATTTTTGAGTACGTACTAGGTGGCTGCCAGGACCCAAGCTTGCTTGATGTACGAATTTTTGACGACGCTATAAAGCGTAAAGTTTATACCGACCAGACAATTAAGGCACAGGAGGAAGGTGTATCTAATTGTCCACTGTGCGCCCTGGGGCATGAAGCGGCAAGGACTAAAATTTACAGCCTTGGCGAAATGGACGCTGATCACGTAACGGCCTGGAGTAAAGGCGGCAGTACCAGTGAAGATAATTGCCAAATGCTGTGCAGAACACATAATCGCGCAAAAGGAAATCGCTAAATGGTTAAAGGCGTAATTTATGTAATGACGACTGCCGTTTCTGGACTTATTAAGATTGGTAGAACTCAAACCAAACAATTCCCCGAAAGAATGCGTTACTTGGAGAATAATGGATATTACAATGTCGTTGGGCTTAAGCGCGCATTCGCGATCGAGGTAGATGATTATGATAGCAAGGAAGCACTAATTCATGAGGTCTTTGCAAAGCATCGAGTCGCTGACAGTGAACTCTTTGCACTAGATATTGATCTAGTGGAGCAATTATTGCTTGCTTTTGACGGTAAAGTAATTTTTCCAGAGAACATCAATAAAGAACAACGTTTCGATACGATTGAGCGAATACGTACAGAAAGCAATCTGTTTAGCTTTTATCGTAGAGGAATCAAAAATGGCGACATAATTACGTTTCGATATGACGAAACAATTACGGCTACAGTAATTGGCGAACGTGAGGTAAGATATTTGGGATATGAATACAAACTTTCTCCGCTAACAAGGAAAATTATGGAAGAGCTTGGACGTGGTAACAAGTCCGGCGCTTATCAAGGCTCGCAATACTGGTGTTTCGAAGGTACTAAACTGTCAGATATCCCCAATGCTTAATAAGAATATATTCTGCGACGAGCCGCTTGCGCCCAAAGCGCGGGACGCGCGACGGCGTCAGGGCGGCGATGAGTGCTGGCGCAAAATGACATTATAGAATGCGTAGATGGCTCTAGTGAAGCATTAGTAGCGCAAATGATGTTACGAGCGTTTACGGCACGAAAATGCCACACAGCGCGAATTAGAGGCTTCTGAAGCTATTGTCGGTGCTACACGTTTTACTGCGACTAGTCTAGCTAACGATTAAGCAGGCTATCAATATCGGATTTACGATAGCGGCGAATCTTCTTAATTCCAAAATATACCGGCTTCAGCACGCCGCGCTTATCCCAGTTGCGCAAAGTATTCGGGCAGACGTGCAAGATCTTGCTTGCCTCGCTTAGCGTAATGATTCTCTCCTCAGTTTCCTCGCCTTTCATATAATTTATTATATAATAAATATCGAGAACTGGAGTAAAATTGTGAATCAGAAAAATGTGAATGAGCCTGATGATTATTTAACGCAGCTATACGATCTATATGGTAAAGGTAAAGAGGCTTGTAGTATTTTTCAGGTGGAGATACGACGTCTAGTTGATAGCATTAACCCAGAAAAAGATATGCTCTCGTGGTCGGACGAAGATCGGAAAGCGTTTGAAGATACTTTTAAGGGACTCGATCAACTTTCAAGTGACTGGTATGGGGCGGTGATGAATATTCTTAACCAGATCCCGTTAATTAGTCTCAGAGCACGGTTTTCCGCGAACGTAAAGACTACCGAGGGTGAGCTGCGTGCCCTATATCCGCAATATCTCCAAGCTAGCTGCATGAAAGTTCTACTACGTCTCTATGATACTATGAAGACAAGAGTTGAACGCTTGCCAGATATTTTGAAAGCCTATGAAGAATTCTGCCGTGATACTGAGGATACACCGAAAAAGCGTGGGCGCAAGGCCGTTATCTACCGTCTAACCTATGACGACATGGCTGGCGTTTTGCGTATCAACGACATTATCGTGCATAAATGTAATATCGAAAGCGAACTCGATAAAGCAATCAGAAAGGCGTTAAAAGCTCCAGGCAAGAAAATCGCCGTACGCGGTAATTTGTGATCGAGTATTAGCCGTACTAAAATCCCCAAACCTCTACAGAAACTAATGTTCGTAACTGGCAAAGGCGTTTTACGGTTGCACCCAGAAATCTCGGCGAGCGATTTGCGGAAGTATGATGTTGACCGCGCAGAAATTGATGCAAAATTGCAACAACTTTTGTAAAATACCTCTGTAATTTTTGAATTTCTTTGCATTGGTTTGAGGAAGCCGATGCGTTTTTACTTTTTATATGATAATCAGGACATGAATAACAACCGCAATCACATCAAATTAGCTTGCGAATATACACCGGCAGAAATTAAAAAGCTAGCGAAATTCTTCGAGCTTCTCAGTGATGCGGAGAAGGCACAGGAAGGATGTAATGAAAATCAAGAATGTAATTATCAGACCAGTCGCACCCAATAATGGGCTCATAGGTTTTGCCAGTATTACGCTTGGCGACGATATGGCACTTAATTCGATTGCGATCTATCGTAAGCTTGATGGTAGCGGGTATCGCTTAGTCTACCCAACCAAAAGTCAGATGAAGATGAAATATATCTTCCATCCGCTGGCACGTCAGATGAGCAAAGAAATTGAACAAGCAATCTTTGAGGAATGCAAGAATGTGTTTGAGAAAAATTGTGATGATCGATACGATAAAACTGACGTGCGATATTGAAAAACTTCCAAGTCAGATTCGCTTCACCAAGAACCAAAAAGGCATGATCAAAAGCATCTTCAACCCAACCAAAGAACAGAAATCGACCGGTAAATACTTTCCAAGAATAACATTTATCAAGCAGCCGGTGCGTGGCGGTCTGCGTCAGCAAATACAGATAGAATTCTCCATTCCGAAGCTACTCTATGGTAATAACTTTAGCGAAGTTTGCGATGCGGATTTTAATGACGTAGCAGAGGCTTTGCGTTATGCGATTTGGCAACTAGATATTGGTTGGAGACCAGAGAGGCCGTTAGAAGAATTCCGGGTAACGAGGGTTGATTATAGCAAAAACATTATCTTTAGCGACGGAACGACCGTGGCGCAGATCATCAAACTACTTAATACTTCTACTATCAATAAGGCGATCGACATCTCTAATGAAGAGTTTAGAAACGGTGGACAAATCCTACATCTACATACTGGCCGACGAGATATTGCCTTTTATGATAAAATTTCTGACCTCAAACGTTCGAAGATTAGCGAAAAACGGTCAGAAGAGAAAGAGAATCGTTGTCAGCTTGGAATATTGGATTCACTACAAGAGAAGTCGAAGCTGGCGGTTTTGCGCTATGAGATTCGCCTGAACAGTGTGCGCGAGATTAAGCGAAACTTACAACTTATTAAACAAGATATAGAAGATGTAAACTTTCGGCGGCTATTTTCTAAGCAAATCTCTCAGGCGATACTACTGCATTGGTGGCAGGAGATTTTCCGGACAATTCCGAAGATGCCACTTGATCAAACATCTGTAATAAATCAGCTACTGGGATTATTGGCTAATCCTGAAGCGAAGCCGCAACGAGCACTGGCGACAATGGGTGCACTGCGTCTCTATGAGGAACCAGATTTTGATGAGCGCTTTGTGCGAGAAGTATTTGATAAAAGATTTAAGCCAGGGTCGTGGAATCGAAGTAAGAAGCTACTGCTCAAACCCGAGGCGCCGAAAAATTTACAGCATTTATTACAAATTGAACAGACTATTCGTGAGATGAAGCCGTTAAAACTGGAGAATCTACTATGATCTGATGAAAACTTAAGCTAAATCAAGATATAATAGTAACAAAGAGTGAATTAAAGGAGGTATTATGACGTACCGCAACAATAAATATGCTGGTATGAAAGCATTTCTTATCGCGAGGGTATCCGATCCGAGTCAGATCGAAGCTCTGCCTGGGCAAATCTTGCGATTGAAGAAATATGCGGATCAATTAGGCTTAGATGGCGAACTATTTAGTTTCGATGAGACTGCTTATAAGGAAGATCGGCGACGGTTTCGTGAGATTGTCGATAAAATTGCTAGATATAAAGGCAAGCGCATCGCAGTTTTTGATAAGATTGACCGCTTTACGCGCGACGCATCCTCGGATATAGTGCGAATTATGAAGGAGAAAGTTAAAGAAGGAAATCTAGAGCTACACTTCCCATCGGACGGATTGATATTTCACCAGAACTCACCAGCTTGCGACAAGACACGCCTCGGTATGGGAATGGTGTTTGGCGAATACTATTCGGCGGCGACCTCAGATAACGTCAAACGTAGCATTGACCTGAAAATTAGCAACGGCGAATATCCAGAAAAAGCGCCACTTGGATATTGCAATGTAATGATCGATGGTAAGAAAGAAATCATCATCGATAGGATGCGCGAGCCGTTTATTCGTAAGGCTTTTGAGCTACGTCTCTCGGGTATGTCGGTGGGTGATATTGCGAAAGAACTACAAGAGATAGGATTAACGAGTAATATGCCACACCCGAAACCAGTCCGCAAAGCGGCGATTGCAAAACTCTTTACTAGTAAGTTCTATTACGGGATTGCGACGCTACGAGGTAAGGAGTATCCACATAAATACGAGTGTTATATTACAAAAGATATTTACGATGAGATTCAGCGGATTAGCAAGTCCAACTATTCGGCGAAGTTTCATAAGAAAACGCATTACGAGTTTGCGTTTCGTGGGATTCTTAAATGCGGGGTTTGTGGCTGCAGTATGAGTTCCTATACGAAGAAAGGGCGCGTCTATATGCGTTGCACTAATGCGAAAGGGAAATGCCCAAATAATGCCTCGGAAATTGGCGTGATTGAGCAATTAGAACCGGTGTTAGCCAGTATTTCTATCGGCGAGGGTTTGGCGAAGCGGATTTGCGACGAGATGAATAGAGACCAGATGCGAGCAAAAGAGCTAAGAGAGACGCAAAAGAAGGCGTTGTGCGACAAATACGAAACGCTGGAGCGGCGCAAGGACATACTGTATGAAGACCGACTCGACGGGCGTATTACTGTGGACGAGTATGACGAAAAAGCGAAAAATATCACTCAACAAATGCACGATCTTGACGACGAGCTAGTAAAACTTGAGCAAGGCTCGGATGGTGCCGGAATGACCATTGCTAATCTGTTAAAACTCGCTGCCAATGTCGATGAGCTATTTAAAAGTTCGAAACCGGCTGTGAAAAACCAAATTTTACGATTAGTAGTTTCGAACTTGAACATCCAACAAAAAAGACTCAACTTTCATCTGTTAGAGCCTTTTGCTACGCTAGTTGATTTGGACTCTCGTAGCGTATGGTGCCCGCGACTAGACTCGAACTAGCAAGCCTTTCGGCACATGCTCCTAAGGCATGCGTGTCTACCAATTTCACCACACGGGCATGACTCAATTATAGCACACTTTTGTCTAATTTCCAGTTACGTCGGACAGACTTTTACTTCTGATAAATTGCAATCCCAGCAGCAGCGTATCTATGTGCTGTCAACAATTTTAACCCAGGAATCTCTGGTGTTCCATTAGCAAAAGGGAAAGATAAAGCCAAAATCCCGCCTGATTGCAATAATTTGGGAAATTCTGCCACTTCGGAGACATCAAACCTATCATATGGCGGGTCGGCCAGAATCACCTCAAATTGACCCTTCCAAGTATCATCTGTAGCAAAATCCATTGCATTCTCTGTAAAAACCGGACAAAACGAACCATTTTTGCCGTTTTTATCCAATCTTAGATCGACCGCAGTACCACGGCTCTCTGTGGGTAAAACCCCAGGAAGAGCCTCTAAATGGCTTCTCTCGGCAATTTGATGCAAATTTTGACGAATAATCTGGGCAATCTTAGCTGTTTTTTCTACAAAAACCACACTTTTTGCACCTCGACTAAGCGCTTCTATTCCTAATGCCCCTGAACCCGCATAAATATCGAGTACTTTTGCCCCCTCAAGATACGGCTGTATCATATTAAACAGAGCTAATTTCTCGCGTGCACCCATTGGATGTGTTAATGTTGACCTAGGCGACACCAAACTCAAACCTTTAAATTTCCCAGATAGAACCTTCAAACTATTTTGTGCGGGCATCTTCGGTGTCTTTCTGTAATTTTGCAGAGTTTTTGGCTGACATAGTGGATGATTCGCAGTTTAGACCATATGCCTCTTCGACTGCTGAATACCAAATTAAGGCTATCGCGCGCACAATTTCTGGCAAAACCAGATTTTTAGTCTCCAGCGCTAAATCCGTCGTCCAGCCATCCTTGCGAAAATTATTGTAAATTTCCAGAGGCTTAATTCGTGCTATAGCATCAAACAAAGTCCGCTTAGCATCAACATAACAGAATTCGGCCTTACCAATTTCCGGTATAATTTTACGCAGCGGTAGAGCTGCCGCGATGATTACTACGCCATATTCATAAGCCACGTGCTTGGAGAAATATCCGCCTGCACCCCAATATAACCAATTATTACGGGCAGTTTCAATCATATTACGACCGTGCATAATCCCCTTAATCGGCTCGCCAAAAATCTTTATAAATTCCTTGTTGGACATTAGTTCTTCCTTTGCCTCGGAAAGCGGAAAATGGTGAGCTGGCGTTAGCGCATCAGTCACCTTATGCGCTAACCAAGCCGCTTCAAAGGCTGCTCGTACTTCATTCTGCTTTTTTAACGCCTGTACCAAATTGTAATGGTGATCCAAAATCTGTTGCACTAATTCGCCATTTTCACCGTCAAACATATGCGATGGGTCGTCATTGTCTGGACTTTTACGCTTCAGTCCATCTGGACCTAGCGCACCAGAAAAATGTCTAATCTCCTTAATGTTTGGAAAGTATCTACCGCGTGGCAAATGTCTAGCCAACACCTTGCGTGCGGCTTGATCCAGCTGCTGGTGAGTGCCTACGATCTTACCAGTAAATTTGGAATTTTTAGCTAAAGTAGTAGTAGAATACATAATTAACCTCTATATTATATCCCAGAAAGCCAAAAAATGCACCACCCAGCATGCTATAATAAGCTTATGCAACGTGAAGAATTTACTCTTAAAAGTCAACATGATAGCCTCGAGTTGGGCGTGAGCTTGCGAATTCCAACGGGTAATCCGCGCGGAATTTTGCAGCTAGTGCACGGCATGGCCGAACACCGCGAACGTTATCATAATTTTATGGATTATTGTGCTGAACAGGGCTTTGTTGTGATCATCCACGATCACCGTGGGCATGGCGCCAGTGTTAAATCCGATGATGATTTCGGCTACTTCGGAAAAGATGGTGTGAACGGCATCATCCATGACGTTCATCAGGTGACAGATTATATTAAACAGCGTTTTCCGGAATTACCGTTAACGCTCTTTGGACACAGTATGGGGTCGTTGATTGTGCGTTGCTATATGCAAGAATACGATGCTGATGTGAATGGCTTGGTAATTTGTGGTTCGCCAAGCAAACGTGTTGGTGCTGGTGTAGGCAAGCTAATTGCTAAGTTCTTACAGGCGTTTTATGGTAGTAAACATCGGAGTAAATTTGTTAATCATCTAGCTTTTGGCGGTTACAACCAGAAATCTGCCAAATTAGCTCGCCAAAATGGCCAGACTGTAGACATGGCAAAGCATTATCCAGTTTTAAATTCTTGGGTGGTGAGCGACCCCGCCGTAGTGGCGGCATATGATGCTGATCCGCGCGATGGTTTTACTTTTACGCTAAATGGTTTTGAAAATTTATTTGGATTGATCCAGCGGGCTTATCGTCGGAAGGGCTGGGCTATGGCTAATCCTGGAGCGCCAATTTTCTTTATTTCTGGTGCTGATGACCCTTGTTTAATTAGCCACAAAGATTTCGCCAAGACCGTGAACTTTATGCGCCAACGCGGTTATCAAAATGTTACGAGCAAACTCTATCCGGGCATGCGCCACGAAATCTTGAACGAAAAAAGCAAACAAGAAGTCTGGCGCGATGTAGTAGATTTTATTACAAAAAGCGTGCTATAATAATGCTATTATCAATTAATAGAGTAGGACTAGGATAGTCAAGACTTACAGGACGGGAAGTTGTCTGTAAGGCAAGAGATAACTCGCTGATTCTAGTTCGCATTCCGCTATGAAGAGAGTGCTTTTTGCCAACCTCGTAGTAGCGGGGAAGGAGTTTTATGACTAACCACCCCGCGCCTCGTGCTTTGTCTCGGGCGCACCAAGTAACATTAATGGCAATTATGATTGCGGCGATCATCGTTCTGCAACGCTTTTTGTCAATCCGTACACCCATTATCCAAATTAACTTTATGTTCTTGCCGATTATGCTGACCGGCATGCTCATGGGCTGGAAATCTGCCACTTTTGTGGCAACTATAGCCGATTTAATCGGCGCACTACTTTTCCCATCGGGTAGTTTTTTCTTTGGTTATACCTTGACTGCTGCACTAACTGGTTTCGCAGCTGGCATTTGTTTGTATCGCCCCAATGGGATAAAACTAGACCGGAACTTTATGCTGCGTCTAGTAATCTGCATTTTGATTATTACTGGAGCACTTAACGGTGGGCTCAATACGATTTGGATATTACTAACCACTAGCAATGCTAGCAACATTATCATCCCAGTGCGGATCGCAAAACAATTAATTATGGCACCAGTAATGTTTATAACAATGACGGCGGTGGTAAAACTTTTCTCGGAACGTTTGCGACGCCTCACTCAACCAGCATTAGCAGAAGCAGTAACAGACAATGATTAAGCTGGAACAATTTAGTTGTGGCTATGACGGACGTCGGATTTTGGGACCATTGGATTTGGAAATTTCCGGCGGTAGTATTACTGTGGTAATTGGGCAAAATGGTAGTGGCAAGTCTACTTTGGCTGAGGTATTGGCTGGGCTCAAAACTGATTTTAGTGGTAAAGTTTGGCTAGATGATTTGCGGTTAAAACGTTCCACTCCCATTCGCGCTTTGCGTCAAAAACTTGGCATGGTCTTGCAAAACCCCGACCATCAAATTTTGTTCGACCGTGCTGAGACAGAAATTAGTTTTGCCTTGCAAAATCTTAATTTGCCCACGTTGCCAGATTTGCCTAAAAATCGCCACGAGCGGGAGGCTATATTGAAGGCGAAACGCCGAGAGATTGTTCGGTCTGCCCTGGCACAAGTTGGCCTGGCAAACAAGATTGATATCAACCCACGAGAGCTTTCAGGCGGGCAGAGGCAACGCTTAGTGTTGGCTAGCGTTCTAGCCTTACAACCAAAATATCTTGTGTTAGACGAAGCAACGTCAATGTTAGACTTGCCGAGTCGTCAAGCAATCTACGGAGTTTTACAGAAGCTTAAACAGCAGGGCGTCGGTATTTTGTTGATGACAAATTTGCTTGATGAGATTTTGTTGGCTGATAAAGTTTTGATTTTGGCTAAAGGTCAAATTTACCAATATATGCCGGCGGAGATTATTAAGCAACCACGACTTTTGACAAAATATAACCTTGCAACACCACTTTTGCTTCAAGCCGCTCGTAGTTTAGGAGTTGCAAACCTGACGGATTTGCAACGGAGCCTATCGAAACTTGAGGAAAAATAATGAGAAGTACGATCTTTATCTTGGGGCTCATATTCTATAGCACTGCGCTATTTTTTATTGAGCAATTTTGGTTACTGGGAACTTTGCTAATCCTGAATCTAATAGTACTGGCTTGCGTGCAACAACACTCTTGGCGCAGTCTGGTTACTTTTCTGGCTAAAAACTGCGGCTTTGTATTATTTGTTGTGTTATGTAATCTGTGGTTTGCTGGTATCTATTTGGCTTTACTAGTAGGTACGCGATTAGGTTTGGCAATATTGGCAACTTATACCTTAACCAAGCAATTATCTACGCAACAACTAACACAGGGCACTGTTAATCTCTTGACGCCACTGACATGGCTCAAAATAGATACGGAAAAACTAGCGCTTAGTATTGCCGTGGCGCTCACTTTTATCCCACTCCTAATGCACGAGGCGCATAGTATTCAAAATAATTTAAAGCTCAAGGGGTTTAGATTTAGTTTTTATACTATGTGGCGCTATCCACGAGTCTATATAGTTGGTATTATGGAGCAGCTATTTAACTATATCGAGAACGTCGAGAAAGCCTTGCGTCTCAAGGGCTATGATTAATACCTAGGGGCTAATTCGCGTGAGTAGCTTTCGGTATAACTTGAAATTCACTACAAGTGTTAATTTTGGTTCTCTGTGGACAAAACTGGCAACCACCTTTATACTAGGCTTATGGCTAATTTTTATAACCAAACCGTTAAAGAGACTCTTGGACAATTTTCCGTCGACCCAGAAAAAGGACTAACTACGCGCGAAGTTCACAAGCGCCAAGAGATTTATGGCAAAAACATTCTCAAGTTTAAAGAGACTCCACTCTGGCACAAGTTACTGGAGCCATTTATGGATATATTTATGGTAATCTTATTGATTGCTATGATACTTTCGGCAATTCAACAAGATTGGATCGAAACTATTGCTATCGCTGCGATTATTATAGCCGACACTGTAATATATTACATTCAAAAGTTTTCTACCGAGCGCATCCTGCGCTCACTGAAATCCAATACTCAGCATGGTGTAGCAGTAATACGTGATGGCGAAGAGCAGACGCTGGATGCAACTGGCCTAGTCCCCGGTGACGTCGTAATCCTACGTGAAGGTGATCGTATTCCAGCTGACGGACGTATTATCAATGAGTCTGGCTTGCTGGCGGACGAAGCAATGTTGACTGGAGAATCTACCTCTATCGCCAAAGATGCGCGGGCAATTTCGGGCAACAAAAAAGTCTATGAACAGCGCAATATGGTGTTTGCTGGTTCATTCGTAGTAACTGGTACAGGCAAGATTCTAGTTACCGCTACGGGTAATGACACTGAATATGGGCGCATCGCTTCGCTGGCATCTTCCGTGGAAGAGAGCAGTCCAATTTCAGAAAAAATTAACAAACTAGTTTTCAAAATTGCTATCGTGGTAGTATTTTTGGCGGTGATTGTACTTTGCGTACAGCTAGTGGATGGAATTGATGTCCTAAACGCTCTTAAATTTACCCTGGCGATGATTGTTTCGGCTGTTCCAGAGGGATTACCAATTGCTATTTCAATTATTTTGGCGCTCTGTGCTAAACGAATGGCTAGGAAGCAGGCTTTAATCAAAGAATTAAAAGCCATTGAGTCGATTGGTATTGTGACTACGATTGCTAGTGACAAAACTGGAACTTTGACGGAAAATCGCCTAGAGCTCAAAGAAATTTGGACAACTTGTAGTAAGTGTGACTTTCGCGATAGTCTTGCACGTGCTACCCTTTTGCAATCGGCACTAATCGACAATGCTGGTAATTCATCGGTTGCCGATCCACTCGATGTCTGTTTGTTGAACTATTTGCATGAGCAAAAATATAATTTTGATAAACTTACACCACTCAAATCTTATGCTTTCGATCAAGCCCTGAAGATGTCCGGTAATCTTTATAGCGATAAAAATGATGGTTTGCGACTCGTAGTCAAAGGTGCACCAGAAGTAATTTTGCAACGTTCCAAACTCAAGCAGCAAGAACGTGAGGAAATTGAGGCTGAGCTACTGGAATTGGCAGGGAAAGGCTATAAGGTCATCGCCATTGCTAGCGGTAAATTGAAGCACGAAATTAATGAATTGGCTCGTCTTACAAAAGATGATAACTTTGATTTTGAAGGCTTTATTGCTATTGCCGATGCCATTCGTCCTGAAGCCGCCCAAGCAATTCGCCAAACCGCACGCATGGGTGTAAAGACCAAAATGGTGACCGGCGACCATGCAAGTACGGCATATGTTATCGGTAAAGAATTAGGACTAGCAGAGGATGTCTCTGAAGTTTTAGACTGTTCTAAGCTAGGTAATATAACTGATGACGATTTAGCTGACTTAGTGCGTTCAACTACGGTCTTTGCCCGCGTGACACCCGAAGATAAGTTCCGTATTCTAAAAGCCATCAAACAGAATAAGATTTGTGCTATGACTGGTGATGGCGTAAACGATGTCCCTGCCCTTGTGGGCGCACATGTTGGAATTGCGATGGGTGATAGTCCGTCCATCGTGCAAGATGCTGGCGATATCGTCTTATTGGATAATAATTTTAAAAACATTACCGAAGCAATTAGAGAAAGCCGTACAGTTCTGGCAAATATCCGGCGTATGCTCGGCTATCTTCTGGCAACTAATGCCGGCGAAGCTTTAACCATGCTTGGGGCCTTGTTATTCTTTGGCGGTCAAATGTTGACACCGATTCAGATCTTGTGGATTAACTTAGTAACAGACTCCCTGCTGGTAATTCCTCTAGGCCTTGAACCACCCGAACAAAAGATTTTACGTCGTCGTCCTGAGCATAAGGATGCGGCAATCTTATCCACTAATATGGTGGTGAGGATGATTATTATTGCTATTACCATGGCTTCCGTTACGTTATGTACGTATTTTGTATCTAATCTTATCCTTGAATCGCCAGCTCAAGCGAATACCCTGGCCTTTACCGCGCTAGTAGTAATGCAGTGGAGCAGCGCAATCGCGGCTCGTGGAACTTATGAGTCGGTTTGGCAACGCCTCAAGGTGCGTAATCACGGTTTTATATATGCTTTGATTATCGCAATCTTGTTACAAATATCAGCGATTTTTGGTCCATTGGCGCCTATTGTTGAGACGGTTCCAGTACCATTAATTATGCTTATAGTTGTAGCCTTTATTGGATTCTTTGTACCGCTTATCATTATTGAAATCTACAAAAAGCTTCAAAGTCAAGATTAACAGAGATTAGCGTTGTATTTAATACAACGCTAAAGTTATTGACACGCTATATATAGTGTCTTAAAATAAGTATAGACACTAAATGTAGGGTCAACCAAGAAAGAAAATAAAAATTTATAAGAACATATCAAGAGGAGGTAATATTTTTTATGTTCAAAAAAATTGTGAAACGGGATGGGAAAATTGTAGATTTTGACCCAGAGAAAATAACCGAAGCTATTGCCAAGGCAGGACTCTCAACCGAAGAATTCAAGCATGACCGTGCGAAGCAAATAGCAGAAAAGGCTTTGAAACGCGCCGAGGAAACTATTAAGCAACGTACGCCAAGCGTAGAACAGATTCAGGATATCGTCGAAGAAGTGCTGATGGAGTCTGCCTTTAAAAAGACGGCTAAAGAATATATTACTTATCGCCAAGAGCGCAACCGTGTACGTGAAGCTAAAAGTAACTTGATGAATATCTACAAGACTATTGCGGTAGCCGACGCCTCAGAAGATTCAGATGTGAAGCGTGGTAACGCTAACGTCGACGGGAACTCTGCCATGGGTAAAATGTTACAATTTGGCGCTGAGGGTTCTAAGATTTTTGCCAAAACCCTGTTAATGCGACCAGAATTTGCTAAAGCGCACGACGAAGGTGACATCCATGTGCACGACCTTGACTTCTATGCAACTGGTACGTTGACTTGCTGCCAGACCGACCCCTTGCAGTTGTTTGCTGATGGTGGGTTTAATACTGGGCATGGGCACTTGCGTACCCCAAATAGTATTGGCAGTTATGGTGCACTTGCAGCAATCATTCTGCAAGCCAACCAGAATGAGCAACACGGTGGACAAAGTATCCCGAACTTTGATTATGCGATGGCTCCGGGCGTAGATAAGAGCTTCCGCAAGGCACTGAATCGTGCAATTCGCCAATATAATCGCTTTAGTGGGAATAAAGAGATAGAAGTTAAAATTCCCGAAAATTTGGCTTATGGTGACGAAAAGGCCATTAAGAAACTCAAGCTACCAGCAGGCATTGTAGAGAGTGCAAACGAGGATGTCGAACGCCAAACATTCCAGGCAATGGAAGGATTTATCCATAACCTTAACACCATGCATTCCCGTGCTGGCGCACAGGTGCCGTTTACTAGTATCAACTTTGGTACCGATGTGAGCCCAGCCGGTCGCTTGGTGGTACGCTGCTTGCTGGACGCAACTGAAGATGGTTTAGGGCATGGCGAGACTCCGATTTTCCCAATCTCTATTTTTAAAGTGAAAGAGGGTGTCAACTATAATCCTGGCGATCCGAACTATGATTTATTTAAACGCTCTATGGAAGTTTCGGCTAAAAGATTGTTCCCGAACTTTGTCTTTATTGATGCGCCGTTTAACCTCGAGGGTTATGTTCCGGGTGACTACCGTACTGAAATTGCCACCATGGGCTGTCGCACACGGGTTTATGGTAGTATTTTCCCAGAAAGTGATCATATTACTACTGGACGTGGTAACTGTAGCTTTACAACTGTGAACCTTGTGCGCCTTGGCATTAAGCATGGTATCGCACTGGGCGAGCGTAAAGAAGCGGATTGGTCTGGTTTTTACAAAGATTTAGATGAAAAGATGGATTTGGTAGCTGCTGAGCTTTTGGAGCGTTACGAATTTCAGGCTAACCAGCATGTACGTAACTTCCCATTCTTGATGGGTGAGCGCAACTGGTTTGGCAGTGAGAAGCTGGGTTGGAATGATAATTTGCGCGATGTAATCAAGCATGGTACTTTGAGTATCGGTTTTATCGGACTTGCGGAATGTTTAGTGGCAATGACTGGCAAACATCACGGTGAAGATGAGGAATCACGTGAGTTGGGTCTGGATATCATCACTCATATGCGCGAACGTTGTGATATGTACATGAAGAAATATCACTTAAACTTTAGCCTCTTGGCTACACCAGCCGAAGGTATTGCGGGGCGCTTCACTAAGATCGACCGCAAAGAATATGGCGTGATTAAGGGTGTTTGTGATCGAGATTACTATACCAATAGTTTCCACGTGCCAGTTTATTATCCGATTAGCGCCTTTGAAAAAATCGAGATCGAGGCTCCATATCACGCTCTTTGCAACGCTGGCCATATTACTTACATCGAGCTAGACGGTGACCCTACGCAGAATATCGAAGCTTTTGAAGCTGTAATTCGCAAAATGAAAGAATCTGGTATTGGTTATGGATCTGTTAACCACCCAGTAGATCGTGACCCAGTCTGTGGCTATTCGGGTATTATTGCGGGCGATCGTTGTCCGGCTTGTGGACGATGTGAAGACGATGTGCCATTTGAACGCTTACGCCGTATTACTGGATATCTGGTCGGTAGTTTGGAGCGCTGGAACGACGGCAAGAAGGCTGAAGAGCGTGATCGTGTGAAACACGGTGTGACTTGCAATAAGGCTGGCGTCTATACGCCAGAAGAGAAAAGTAAGCGTGAAGCCGCTAAGCGCACGCAAAAGTCCATGACGGGGAAGAAGTAGTGCAGATTCGGCTTTCTGGACCACTAGAACACGATAATATTGTGAACGGGTACGGCCTTCGGGCCGTACTCTGGACGCAAGGTTGCGCTAGGCACTGCCTAGGCTGCCAAAATCCCGAAACCTGGGACTTTAATGCGGGATTTATGGTAGACGTAGAAGAAATTAAGGAACGTTTGCGAGGTTTTAAGGGGCAGGCTGGGATTACCTTTTGTGGAGGTGAGCCTTTTGAACAGCCAGAAGCTTGTCTAGAGATTAGTAAGTGGTGTAGAGAGGAACTAGGCTGGAATGTTTGGAGCTTTAGTGGCTATACCTATGAGAGTTTACAAGAAATTGGCGGTGAGAAATGGGAATTCCTGAAAAGTTTAGACGCTTTGATTGACGGACCGTTTATCCTGGCTGAACGCGATTTAACATTAAAGTTTCGTGGTTCACGCAACCAACGTTTGCTACATCTAGAATACGGCACGGGTAAAATTTTGAGGATTGAATAATGAAAAATTTAGCGATGATCGCCTGTATAGGGCGCGATGGTGGGCTAGGTAAAAACAATGATTTGTTATGGCGGTTTTCCGAAGATCAGAAGTTCTTTCGTAATACCACCATGGGGGGCGTTATAGTTATGGGTAGTAAAACTTTTATTAGTATCGGTCGAGCATTGCCAGGGCGAGAAAATCTAGTTTTGTCCAGAAGTAATATCTCTGCTCCAGACGTGACGGTATTCCATGATAAAACAGAATTGGATCAGTATCTGAAATCAATAGATAGCCAGAAATTTATTATCGGTGGCGCTAGCCTTTATGAGATGTACTTATCAGAGGCTGAAACGATTTATCTCACAGAAGTTAATGCCGAGAAGCCAGCAGATGTATTCTTCCCGAGTTTTGACCGTTCTAATTATAATGCAGAGATTTTGCAAACAGGCGAAACTGATGGTGTGTCGTATCTTATCGTAAAATACAGTCGCAAAGAGGAGGTTCAGAATGCTATCTAAATCTCAAGAATTTGCCTTCTCTCCAGCTACTGAGAAGCATGCCCGCGAAGAGCTTTCAGAAGAGTTAATGCGGGCACGAATTGAGGAATTTCTACAAAAATGAAATCCCAGGTGTATTTAGATTATGCCGCCACTTCACCATTGCTTTCGGAGGTAAAAGCGGCGATGATAGACGCTATGGATAGAAGTTACGGCAATGCCTCAGCTCTACATAGCACTGGACATGACGCTACGCAAGCTATCGAAAGCGCACGAATCGCAGTAGCCAGATTAATAAATGCCGATCCGGCAGAAATCATTTTTACTTCTGGTGGGTCTGAGGCTAATAATACTGTTGCTGAGACCTTCCGTGATCGGGTTGTAGCCATGAGTGCAGTTGAGCATCCGTCAGTCACAGAATCAATGCGTGCTCGTGCTAGGAGCTGCAAAGTAATACCCGTAGACAAAGTGGGTAGAGTAAATCCAGAAAATGTGCCTACTGATGTTGATTTGGTATCGATAATGTTGGCGAATAATGAGCTCGGTACCATCGAGCCAGTAGCAGATATTGTAAAACGTTGTAAAAAATACAACATGTTCGTGCACACAGATGCAACTCAGGCTATAGGTAAGATAAAAGTCGATGTTAAAGCTTTAGGGGTGGACTATCTCACGCTTTCGGCTCACAAAATTGGTGGTCCAATTGGTATAGGCGCGCTCTATGTCCGTCAAGGCGCACCATACAAGCCACTGATTTTAGGAGGGCATCAAGAAAAACGGCGTCGCGCTGGGACTAGTAATACCTTGGGAATTGTCGGATTGGGCGCGGCTATGCAATATGCTTGGGATAATTGGACTTGCAAAACCTTTTCAAACCAAGTCCGCGAATTGCGTGATAGGCTGCGTGATGGTATTCTGCAAACTGTACCATATAGCAGTTGCAATAGCCCCAAAGAGGAATGTCTACCTAATATCCTCAATATGAGCTTTCGGGCGGCTGAAGGAGAATCAATTCAATTATATCTAGATGCTGAGGGGATCATGGTGTCGACTGGCTCAGCCTGCGCCGCCGGTGATATTAAGCCCAGTCATGTATTAATGGCTACAGCTGGTGACGCTGAGATTGCTCATAGTAGTATTCGTTTTTCTCTGGGACTTGATACTACAGAGGCGGATATAAAGCGGGTTTTGGCAATTCTACCAGACATTATCAAGCGTCTGCAGGGGATAAGCACTATTAAAGTTGAGGAGCAATATGACTGAATCGGCTAGCTGGATTTATTCTGATATTGTAAAAGAGCATTTCTTAAATCCACGTAATTTTCTAATGGGCGATGAAACTAAATATCAGGCTGATGCTGTGGGGGTTGTAGGCAATCCAGTCTGTGGTGACCAAATGAAAATGTTCATCCAAGTGCAAGATGAAAGAATTACTGATATAAAGTGGAAAACCTATGGATGTGCCAGTGCTATTGCTTCTACATCGGCATTGTCCGAGTTAGCCAAAGGTAAAACACTAAACGAAGCTTTACGGATTGACCCAGAAGAAATCGCAATTTACCTCGGTGGCCTACCTAAACATAAATTTCATTGTTCGGTGTTGGGGCACGAGGCTCTAGCCGCAGCCATTGAAAATTTCCGACAGAAGGCGTAAAATTAGCTTATGGCTACAATGCGTTTTTGGCTTTCGTTTGGTTACCGGTTGTTGGCGGGGATTATTACTGGCGTTGTATTGTGGGCGCAGTTTGATTCTCTAGGTCTAAACGCTTGGCGTCTTCTAGAGACCTGGATACTGTTTTGCGCAACGCTTTATTTCTTGTTCTCTGCAGTTATTAGCTGGTTTCGGCGCAAACAACCGTTTCCCCAGGCAGCATTTTGTCCACTTTGGCAAGGTGTAATTTTAGTGAGTGGCATTTGCTTAGCAATTTTGTGGCTATTTTGTCAGGCTAATCAGCTAGTCTGGCTCGGTACGTCCACGACTATTATCTATATCTCGGCTTTTTTGACGCCGGCGCTAATCGTAGTCGACTGGCTTTTCTTCTCCAAAAAAGGCGGCTGGAGTTGGAGTTACCCGTTTTATTGGTTGGGAATAATAATTAGTTATTGCTGTATTGTCTTACTGACAGCTAGCACTTTTTCTGGTCGGGAAGATTGGGTATATCCATATTTCATGTTGAATTATCCAGCAACTGGTTTTGATTTATTATTTTGGTGGACACTGTTGATTTCCGTTATAGTTTTATTGGTAGGTTACGTATTCATGCTGTTAGATTATATTGCGAGTGGGCAGGTGCGCCAACATATTGTCCTGCCTAAAATTAAAACAATTATAATTGAGGAGCCGGTAGCGGAGAAGCCAGAGATAGACGTGACAGACAAAATTAAGCCTACCGCTCATAAATCGCCCAAGGCGACTACGTTGTCTAAGCCTAAACCTAACCGCAAAAAGCCTCAGATGGATATCGTTAAGCCCGTAGAAGGTCTCAAAGACCGCAAGTCAGCTCAAAATTTACACCGTAATAGCAAAAGCAAAGCGGACATTATCGCTGATATTCGTTTACGGGTTTCCGGTCCTAGCTCCAAAAAGGTTACTTCCGCTCCTCGACGTAGTCAATCGCGTTCAAATAACGCTAAAACTACCAAGAAGTCTTAGCTGTCACTAGGCTGTCACTTTGATTTGCTAGAATGTAATTAATCGGGGCATACCCGAAATTACTAACGCTAATTTGAGGTTACAATGAAAATACTTGAAGTCAAAAATTTAGTCAAAACCTATGGCAAAGGCGAAAATAAAGTTCGCGCCGTGGATGATATTAGTTTTTCAATAGATGAAGGCGAGTTTGTGGCAATTGTAGGTGCCAGCGGTTCGGGTAAGTCCACCTTATTACATTTACTGGGTGGAGTGGATCGCCCCACTTCAGGGAAAGTTTTAATTGACGGAAAAGACATCTATGACTTGTCGGATGATGCACTAGCGATTTTTCGCCGCCGTCAAGTAGGAATTATCTATCAATTCTATAACTTAATTCCGATTTTGAATGTTACGGAGAATATCACTTTGCCATGCGATTTGGATGGTAAGACTATCCCAAAGAGTCGCTTGAGCGAGTTGCTCAAAACGCTAGGTCTTGAAAATCGTACCACGCATCTGCCCAACCAACTTTCTGGTGGTCAACAACAGCGCGTCTCGATCGGTCGTGCCTTGATTAATAACCCAGCAATTATCCTAGCTGATGAGCCTACCGGCAATCTTGATTCTAAGTCTGGCGATGAGATTGTCTCACTGCTTAAACTTTCCAACAAGAAATATCATCAAACCATCATTATCATTACGCACGATCTCGAAATTGCTAACCAGGCAGATCGCATTATTACTTTTGAAGATGGCAAAATCATCAAAGACGAGCAGAATTAGAGGCACCCGAAATGAGAATTTTACAACGGCTAACCCTAGCTAATTTAAAACAAAACAAACGTCGTACGGCAGTGACTATTATTGGTGTTTTACTCTCGACTGCACTAATTCTAGCGGTAGTAGGAATGGTCACCAGTTTTCAAAAGATGATGATCAACTGCACGATTGCTGATTTTGGTGATTTCCATGAAATGTATCAGGAAGTGCCAGTGGACGCACTAAAATACATTGAAGACAATCAGCATGTTGAAAGCTATTACTATTCAAAGCCAATCACAAAGGGCGACATTGATGAAACAGCTTACTCTCGTTATGAGCTCTATCAGCATGAGCCGTATAATGTTGAATATTATGAGAAGCTAGACATATTGCCAAGTGATGCTACTGGCACATATAATATATATGTACGCTACGATAATCCAAAAAACTTTGAAGCTAATCGTGAAGCCATTCAAGCGTCCTTAGAATCTGCAACTGGCAAAAGCATCAACTATCGCACCAACAGTCCTCTCTTACGTTACGAAGCTCAAGTTATGGGCGACGTCGCTTTGGCTACGCTGTACAGTATGGCTATAATCGTCATTATTATCATCGTGGTAACTAGTATTTTTGTAATTCGTAATAGCTTTAGTATTTCTGCTACCGAACGAGCTAGACAATTCGGTATGCTGTCCAGTATTGGAGCTACTCCACGCCAAATTCGCCACAGTGTATACTTTGAAGGATTAGTCATAGGTTTGATTGGCGTACCGCTAGGAATCTTATTAGGTATTGCTGCAGTGGGCGTTCTAGTTATAGTCGTGAATGTTTTGTTGCAGGGAATGATGCAAGCTGATGTCGAATTCTGTATGCCGTTTTGGATTTTCCCAGTATCAATTTTCTTAAGCTTTATTACAATTTTCTTCTCCAGTTTGATACCGGCTATTCGTACTGCTCGTATGTCGCCAATAGATGCTATCCGCGGTAATCAAGATATCAAGATCAAGGCAAAGAAGCTGCGCACTTCAAAATTGGTCAAAAATGTTTTCGGTATCGGAGGAGTGATTGCGGATAAGAACCTCAAACGGAGTCGCAAGAAATATCGTACTACCGTGGTTTCAATCGTACTTTCGGTTGCGACTTTCATCGGACTATATAGCTTCATTAGTTACGGCAAAGATCTTACTGGTATGCAGTTCAGTAATTCTGAGGTAGACTATGCTGTGTCTGGAGCTTCACCTGAATTCTATCAAGAATTGCAAGAAAAGTTTGGACTGGAAGACTCGGCCTATTACTTTAATACACGGATTGCTAACATTCAGGTATACGTTATGCAGCAATCGGCTTTTGAAAAATTCGCCAAGAGCGTAGGTGTACATGAAAAAGATTATAGTCACATCGCCATTATGAATCCCAAAGAGCTACGTCGCCTTGATGATGGCTCCCAACAAATTCGCAACTTTACGGATATAAAAGATGGCGGAACGCAAAAAGTAACCGTACAACCATATGGTGAAGTACCTGAGAAATGTCGCGAATCTTACACTGATGATACTGGCACGCATTACAGCTATGGTTATGAGAGTGAATGTTACTATAAAGCAGTTGGCCACCCTAAAGACGTTGAGCTAACAATTACAAAAGTGATTGACACATGGCCAATCGGCTACGATGTCGGTAACTACTGGCCAATGATCTTTGTACCAGAGAATTATTATCGTCGTAATGAGCTTGGCGTCATTGTTGACCAAAAGCAAAGCTATCGTGATGACTACCACTATCTCGAAAGTGCCCTCTATGCCGAAAACGTCGAAAATGGTTCAGAAATTTCAGAGTATATCGATGAGCAAATTGAGACTGGCAAAATAAGTGAAACGGTTACATATCAGGATGTACATGAAACTATGTCGCAAATGCGCCGTATGTACTTGCTAATTTCAATCTTCCTCTATGGGTTTATTATTGTAGTAACCTTGATTGGTGTTACTAATATCTTTAACACTATCACTACCAATATTGCTCTACGCGCCAAAGAGTTTGCTATGCTTAAGTCTATCGGCATGACTAGCAAGGAATTTAATCATATGGTGCGCCTTGAGAGTCTAATGTATGCTGGTAAAGCTCTTATTATTGGTATTCCGCTTGGATTGGTCTTGTCCTACGCATTTTATCAATCCATTGCGAATTCGGTTGACTTTGGCTGGATAATCCCATGGGTAGCAATTCTCATCTCTATAGTTGCGGTCGGCTTGCTAATTGGCGTGATCATGCGCTACTCTGTCAAACAAGTTGAAAAACAGAACATTATTGAGACTATCCGCTCTGAAAATATCTAGTATAATATAGCTATGAAATTACTGCTCGTCGAAGACAACCCGCTCACCGCTAAAGGTTTGCAATACCTTCTAGAACGTGAGCACTATGATGTTGATGTGGCGAGCAGCTTAGCGGAAGCTGAAGCCAACCTAGCCATGTATACTTATAAATTAGTATTACTGGATGTTGGTTTACCAGACGGCGATGGTTTCGCCTTGACCGAGACTTTACGTCGTCAGTCTAAAACGGCAATTATATTTCTCACTGCCAAAGACGATGAAGCAGATGTCGTGAGGGGGCTAGAGTTGGGCGCAGAAGATTATATTACCAAACCTTTCCGTAACCGTGAACTATTGCTGCGTATCCAAAAGGCACTGCGTCCCCAGGCCGCCAGTGTGCAAAAGGTTACAGTTGGTGCACTAAGTCTTGACCATACTGGTACTAGCGTAAGCGTGGCGGGAAATGAGATTACCTTAAGTGCTGTAGAGCGCCGCCTCTTATCTCGCTTAGTAGAAAATATTGGGCAAGTGGTTACCCGTGAGCAGCTCTTGGATGAGATTTATGATGCCTCGGGTAGTATTGTTAATGACAACACGCTCTCGGTCTATCTTAAGCGTTTACGTAAGAAACTCGGCCCTAGCGTGACTATCGAAACCATCAAAAGCGTCGGTTATCGTTTGCGGGGAGAGACAAATACTTAAATGCGCCGACGTGTTTTTAAAATTATTTTGCCGGTGCTATTGATTGGGGCTGTTGTCGGCATCAGTACTGCCTGGGCATTCAATAATATTAGGTATTCATATCAGCAGACCGCCAATCAGGAGATTATGGCAATTATCGGTGCCGCCGTTACTAGTGATGATGAGTTCCAGCTAATTTCCGCTCTGCGTCAAAACAGTCCAGACCAGGTTATGGCTGGTTCCAATTTGCTCAAAAAATATGGCTATCTGCCAAACGACCAGATTGCAGATAGCGCCAGTAGGCTATTGCATCAATCTATCTTAATTATCAGCTTGGCGATCACCATTATGATTATAGCTGTCGTGGTGTATTTTGTTTACTTAGATTGGCGACGTAATCGCCAAATTGCTGAACTAGTGGAATACATTCAAGGCTTAAATAATCGCATTTATGAACTCCACTTGGAGGAAAACAGCGAAGATGAACTTTCAATTCTTTCCAACGAATTATATAAAATAATGGTGCTCTTGCGCGAAGCAGCTGATAATCAGCATCATGCCCGCCAGCAGCTAGAGACGGCCTTGGCTGATATCTCACATCAACTCCGCACCCCACTCACTTCTATGCAAGTAATGGTGGACAATATTTATGATGATTCTAAAATGCCTGCAGCTGTACGTCAGGATTTTCTGCGTTCGATTAGCCGTCAGGTAGAGTCAATGTCGAGTCTAGTGATGACATTGCTGAATTTGGCAAAATTTGACAATGGATCTATTCGTCTACAACAGCTTCCAGTGGAAGCTGGCGAACTCTTGGAGGAAGTTCGCCAAAAGTTAGAAATTCTAGCTGACTTGCGCGGTGTGGAAATTATGTTTGCTGGCGATCTGCAAGCCAAAGTGCGTATAGATCGACGCTGGCAGGTGGAAGCCCTGACAAATATTGTTAAAAATTGCCTAGAGCATAGCCCAGAAGGGAGCAAAGTTACAATTACCGTCACTAGTAGCCCGTTGTTTTTGCGCCTCAAAATTCAAGACCACGGCGAGGGCATCGCTGTGCAAGATTTACGCCACATTTTTGAGCGTTTTTATAAAGCCAAAAATTCTGCGGCTGGCAGCGTGGGCATTGGCCTGGCTTTTGCCAAGACAATTATTGAGGCTGACAATGGCCAAATTTCCGTCAAGTCTCAAGAGGGTAAAGGCACCGAGTTCACAGTGACGTATTTTCGGTGAAAGTGTTATAACATACCTTGGCTTTTTCAAATCTTAATGGTCCCCGATTTCCATATTCCGGTCATGGTCATGGCTACTATTGTTGTTAACAATATAATCACTAATCGCCAACTCCAGCCAACTAGCCAAACCGTCACTTGTGCGCCATAGGCTAGCTCAAAGACTCGTGTGAGTGGAACAGCATAAAGTAGCGATAGTATCGTCATCAGGCCTAACCCAACTATGACTGCTAGTAGGCATACTAGAACTCCGAGCATTAACGTGTAGCAACCATAGATTCGTCTTAGATCGTTTAGCGTTGCTCCTTTTGCCTGATATAATTTTCGATTCTTCGTTTCTTGACCTAATAGACGCGACAAAGTCATTACAGTGATAAAAAGTGAGACTGTCATCAATATTCCAGCTATAATGGCATAGGTTCGCCATATCTTCTCAAAGGCCATATCGATGTTCACTTCATATGCGGTAAACGGAGTTTTGACTGGTACCGCAGCTAAAAATAAGTCTAGCACACTATTCACTTTAACATTGTTGAGAGCTAAATCCATTATTTGCCCTGTACCTGGCTCACCTGCCTCTGGTGCTACTTTTCGTACTGCTTGCTCGAGACCCGCGATACCTAGGCCTATTGCCATTATTAATCCCAGCACTACACCCATTGTTGATGCTACTAGTGCGTGTCTCCATTTTTTTGCCTTGATCGGAGCAACTCCTAATCGCCAATTATCACACATTTTCATTTATGCCACCCAAACTTTTCCATCTGCTACGTTGATAATTTGTTCAGCATATCTTTCTATGCGTTCATCATGGCTCGCTATAATCACGGTCACTCCTATCTGCTGTACATCCCTTAACACCTCTAGTACTTTCTGTATGCTCTGTGAATCCAAATTATTAGTTGGTTCGTCTGCTAAAATGACCTCTGGCTCCATAAATAATGCTTGTGCTACGCACACTCTTTCCGCTTGTCCACCAGAGATCCCTGCTGGTAAACCATTAATTACTTCGGTAATACCAAGCTGTTTTGCTAGTTCTTCAACTCGCTCGTGTCGTTTACTAGGAGGTATGTTAGCAAAAACCCCTGCTAGCTCAATATTTTCCGCTACCGTTAGCTGTGGCTGCAGATAAAACCCCTGAAAAATAAACCCAACTTTTTTACGAAAGAACTCCGTTCGTACTTTCCCATGTAGCTTAGCTACATTTTGCTCATCAATCAAAATTTCGCCACTACTAGGCCTATCAATCCCGCCGATAATGTTTAGTAAGGTAGTTTTTCCAGCTCCACTTAATCCCCGGAGCATGACAAAAGTCCCTCGGTTAATTTGTAGATTCACATCTTCAAAAATCAACTTTTTCTGATAACTTTTACTAACATTTTTTAACTCGATTGACATTACATTTCCTCCTTTAATTTTTTAGCAATATGCTTTGATGAGAATCTCCAGCTAGTCATTAATAGTATGATTGGCGCAGTTAGTAGCATTAGCCCGATTGAACGCCAAAAAACCGTGTCTATCCCTACTAGTAATCCGAACGGCGCCTTAGCTAAACCAAAGAATCCTTGAACCGCCTCGCTAAAACCTGCTAAAGCATTCATCGTCGACATACCTAATGTTAGTATTAGACCAATCATAATGCTTAGCCCTACCGCAAGCAGGCATAATTCTAGCAGGTAAACTAGGTAAATGAAGTAAACTTGTCCCAGTGAAGCACCTCGAACGCGGTAAAGTAAAATCGTTGCGATATCAGATTCTACCAAGTGTGCAAAAGTAGACAGTACTACTATTAAGGCTACCGCCGTCAATATTAAGATAATCGGCGCCAAAACTATATCCGTGCTATAGTTCATTTTTCGGACTATGCCAGTTGTATAGTGACCAAATAAATCCTCTACAGATAATCCATACGATACGCCGTTGTAGTTCACGGCTTTTGGTACAGTTTTAAAATCAGTGGCGTTTTCTGCACTATCAACAAGTTTTAGGGCTTGTTGATAATCGTCAAATTCAGCAACAACTTCTATGGATGGCGACTTTTTATAAAACAAATCCTCTTGATCTTGTTCGGTTATATCTGATTCTGGCAAAGATTCTATGTAATCTTCATATTTCTCAAAACTTTTCTTCAGCTCATTTTCCGCATATTCCTTTGCCATAACGCTGTCTACTAAATAGTATTCTGGCGTACCGAAGCTCCATATGCTCCCAACAAACATATTACTCGGTGCCAAGTCTTGCACAATCATATCATTTCTGTCTGGTTTACAAAGTTCTCCCACTTTAACAAACTGACTGGACTCTTCCATGCCTCCCCAATTTTGTACTGTCAGTACTCCGATTTTACCATCTGGCACTTCTTGTACTGATCCAATCGCCAGTATTTCTGCTACACCTCTATCTATTACCCGTATTTGGTCATTTCCTATTTGATCATATGTTTCCATTATGCCAACTACCCTTCCGCCATATTGCTTCACAAAAGCGTCTAGGCTTGGTATCGTATCAATAAGCGAATTGACATTTTCTTCTCCTTTACCACCACGCACTGTGTAACCTAGGCTTAGATAAGTTTGTCCGGATTGCCCAAATGATGATTTGAGCAGAAGATTCCAAGTTCCTCGCGTAAAAAAGCTTACTCCTATTATTAAGCCAAAAATCACCGCCATTGTCATAATAACTGTTATACTGCGTCGTTTATTCTTGCGCAAATTCGTTGTTGCCAACCTATAAGTGTCACCAAATCTCATACTTCATTCCTTAGTTATTTATAAAAACACCCCGACAACTTGCCGGGGTTAGGTTAGGAAAATACCACGCCTTCCAATCTAAAAACTACAGAGTTCCATTTACAGTATCAGGTATTAATACGTTACTGTAACCTTATAGTAATTTACCGGAGTTACCACTAATCGCGGGGCAATCCGTAGGTCAATTCGTACAACGTTACCGCCGTACTCAAGCTTACCGTCCGCCGCAACTCCGCAGATATTGTCACCACGCCAAACCACATTGCCGTTGGAGTCATACATCAAACAGTCGATTTGGTAAACCCATCCGTTATATCCACTTCCGGTTACCTTGTAATAGAACCAACCGTTACCGTGTGGAGCTCGCAAATCGTCGCCCGTCATATTCTTGTAGCCATCACCGACCACAAGAGTTTTAGTCTTGCGAGGAGTGATGCCATCATCAGAACTATTGCCGTCTGCAATGGGGTCGGCGACAGTTCCATCTGCAGCCACACCATCGGCTGCAGATGCTGTTATGGACACGGCAAATATCATTACACAAGCCAAGAAAGTAGCCGTGATTCTCTTAATTTTTCTCACAAAAATCCCACCTTTCTTTTTGAAGTGCATGGTATTTTCACACCAACCTCATTAAGTATATATCGTCAGTAAATTACTGTCAATTATCCTGGCGACTTTTTTGGCTAAAAACTGGTCGAGCCCCTAGTTCTATCCGCCTACCGTCAGGGCGGGGAAGTTTTGGTGTTTAATAAGTATCTCTACCCCCGGATGTCGCTTAGCTTGCATGTGTAATCCTTATCGCCAACTTCTTTGAAACGCTTAGTTGGGTACATCAAGGTACTATCACCGACACAAAAAGCGGCACCGCGAGGCGTCTTACTTCCCATAATAACCAAAGCTCTACAGCTGATTATTTACGCGATGCCGCTTAAATCCATCTGTAGATAATACTCTGGTTTTGGGTTGTAAGACAATTTCATTATATCATATTATCAAAAGATCGGCACCCGCCGCGGCAAAAACCAGCGGAGGGGGAAACCGTTGAAGCGATTGTTCGGGCCGTTGGACGGTTTAACTGCCGAGGGCTCAATCTGGAGGTAGTAAGCCGTAGCAGTGGCCCCACCTCGCGACGACCAACCGAAGCCGTACGCGCCAGCGTTCCTGAAAGTACCAGCAGTTTTGTTTAATTCTACATCGCCGCTGCGCACAGGCCATCCTCAATCAACAACACCGAAATAAAAGGCACAGGAAAAAGAAGTTCACTTTTGCTGCCTTTGGCCGTAGCCGTCCAGCGACTATCCTCCGCTAGCTGGCGGTTCTCCATCAAAAGATCGTGAAGTTCTCCTCTGGAATAATCAAGATAATTATACTGAGGTTTGATATAATTACTGATTATGGTCAATAATTTAACAATGAACTTCTGTTGCCGCAAGGGTTATTGGGCTGATTTTGAGGTGTAGTTTTTCAGCTTTTACCCGCCTATCGTGCGCAGCGGCTACATCGAGTTGCCTAAAACTGCTGGTACTCTCAGGAACGCTGGCCACAATGCTGACTATTGGTCGTCTCGCGGTTCTGCTGCTACTAATGCTTACAACCTCGAATTCAATACTGCGGTCAACCCGTCCAATGGTCCGAATAATCGCTGGTACGGTTTCCCCCTCCGCTGCCTACTCGTGTACCGCGGTGGGGTGCCGATCTTTTTATTGGGTTGGCAGGAACAAATAATTGCTACGCAATTATTTTACGCACTCGTAGCGGCCAAAAAGTAAGCAAGCTTACTTTTTGCCTACAGCCACTCTTGCGTTCCGAACCTACGGTTCGTTCCTGCCTCGTGCGCAAAGCAGAGAAAATCCAGAGCATCTGCTCTGGATTTTCTCTGGCTGGGTCGGCAGGAAAGTCAATCTCGCTATGCTCGATAACGAACCTTAAACCTTCAAATTCTGGACTATCCATCAAATATAACAGACTAGACACTAGGCCTAGTCTATTATATTTGGCTGGGTCGGCAGGATTCGAACCTGCGAATGCTGGGACCAAAACCCAGTGCCTTACCACTTGGCGACGACCCACCAATACACTTATTTTAGCACATCTTGCTAGTTTTGACTAGAACACTTTTCGGCAAGTTTTGCCTCTACGCAAGCCTCCGCCACATCTTCTTTGGCCTCAGCCTCCCGCAAGTTTGGCAATTCTTCCACAATCACCTTAATACAGCCTGCAATCGGAATCGCGATGATAGCTCCAAGCAGACCAAAGATGTTCATGCCAATAATAATTGCCACTAGCACCATGGTTGCTGGCAAATTTAGGGCATTGCCTTGGATTTTTGGTGCAATCACATTATTTTCAATTTGTGCATAAATAATATAGAATACCAAGAAGATAGCAGCTGCCACTGGAGAACTAAACAGCAGTACTAATGTTATTAGCATACAGCTAATAATTGGACCAAACATTGGAATCAAATAAAATACCATTGCTAAGAGCCCCATCGGTAATGCTAATCCACCTGGCAGACCAAAGGTAAATGATAGTAATAGTACTACAATTGTTACTACCAACCCATCAAGTAATGCTACCATTGCTTGATGAGAAACATAGGTCGAGACTACATCTACCATTCGCCCCGCCAAACGTTTCCAGGCCCGCACCGCTGAATTTTTGCGCCGTCCTTCAATAACATTCCAACCAGCATCAATAATCGAGGGACCCTCTAGAGAGAAGAACAAAGTTAGCACAATCGTCAAAATTATATTCGTTAATACTTTGGCTACAGTCCCCACGCTCATTACCAAAGTATTACCGATGTTGGAAACAAAACTACTAGAGAAATTTTGCAGTGCTGTTGCAATTTCATTCTGTAAATTATCGATTCCAATTGTTTGTCCAAAATCGTTAATACCATCCCAGCCCCCCAGAGTATGTTCGAAAGTCTGTGGCAACTGCTGAACAAACTGCGTAGTTTGTTCAATTACCACTGGGCCCACCATCGCAACAACCACCCCTAGCACGCCAATCACCAAAATGTAGGCAATAATTGATGACGAAGCTGAGTGGTCTTTCTTAGTGAGCCGGTTAATCCTTTGTGCCAGTGGACGAATCGCAATAGTTAAGAACAGAGCAATCCCAATGATCATAAGCGCTTCCCAGGCTTTCCAGATAAACAACGCTGCTAGGCCAAATCCCAAAATCACCAACCAGAATCGGACAAAAGTCTTTGTATCTACTTCTACTGTCTTGCTCATGCGACCTCCTTAATTACTACTATCTTATCATAGATTAGGCTTCTGTATAATATTTTGCCAAAAACTCGCGCCGGTATTCGTCAAAGTAATCTCCCAACATTGCCTTGCGAATTTCCTCTGTCAAGCGCACAATAAAACGCAGATTATGAATCGAAGCTAGATTATAATACTTGGCTTTTTTCTCCGCATCTCCCGAACGCCACATCGCCCTAAGACTCCCGCGCGTCCAACCTGCCTTGCAGGTAGTGCAATCGCAACTTTGGTCCAAGGTTTCTCCGGTATCTGCAAACTTACGTAAGTTGATATTGCCGTTTCTGGTATAGATTTTACCATGTCGGGCTTCACGCATTGGTGCTACGCAATCAAAAGTATCCGCCCCCATTTCCGCGCCAATCAAAATATCGTCTGGGTGCGACAACCCCAAGAGATGGCGCGGCTTCTCTATCGGTAATTCTTCATTGCACCAGCGTAAAATTTCCCCCAGATCCTCTTTCAGAAAAGCCCCACCCAGTCCAAAGCCATCAAATCCTGCTCCGTCCACACGCATTTTAGCCAAATTCTGAGCCGTTTGGCGACGCAAATCTTCCCAACGCCCACCCTGTAATATACCATATAGGTTCTGTCTGTAGCCTAGACCATCACGGTGTTTTAGATGCTCGCGCAAACTTCGCTCAGCCCAACGTTCCGTTCGTTGCATAGCTTCAATATTGTATTCGTAGGTATCTGCTAACGAAGTTAATTCATCAAATGCCATATGAATATCGGCGCCAATTTGGCACTGGATTTGCATCGATTCTTCTGGACCGATAAAATCTGGCTCACCGTCAAATGGATCAGTAAAACTCACCCCGTCTTCCGAAACATGCGCCAAGCGTTCTTTGTGTGCGGTATTTGTGACATGACGCTCTTTTTCCATCGAGACTACCTTACCCAGACCAGAACCTAGCGACATTACTTGGAATCCACCACTATCAGTCAGCGTCGGACCTTGCCAAGACTTAGCCGGCAAACCGTCGGGACGCAACTCATGAGCTTTGAGTAGACTTTCTCTTTCTAAGGAACTCTTCGCGACTAACGGGGAGCGACCGAAGCAAGTCTCGCCCGTAACGACGGGCCGAGACGCAGCGGGTTCCGTGAAAGGGAAAGGCTGATCAAAGCTGAGGGGTTTCCATTCCGCTAGCCCTCCTGCCTTGGCAATCTTCGCTGCCTGCCGCCGTAGGTGGTAGCCATTTGAGAGCATCGCTTGTGCCCCCAGCTCATGCAAATCGTCTGCTGAAATAAATCGCACATACCCCCGTGTCCCCACGGCCATAAACGCCGGAGTCTTAATCTCTCCATGTGCGGTTTTTATCACACCCACACGCCCAAGACCATTTGGCAACACTTTTTCAATCACAAATTCCATAGCTATATTATAATAGATTACATGAAGATTTTACAGCTCAATGTTTGGATGGGGAAAGTGGAAGGAAACCTCCGCCGGTTTCTTGAAAGTAATGAATTTGATGTGATTTGTATGCAAGAAGTGTTTGCGTCGCAAAGTCGCGAAGAGCACCTATCGCGACTTTGTTTTGATCTATCTAGGATCTTCAAAGCTAGTAGCTTGTCGCATGTTTTCTTTTCTCCAAATTGGAGTAGTAAAATTGCTGGAGGGGATATGGAGCTCGGTAATCTTATCCTGAGTCGTATACCATTCATTGAAACTTTTAGTGAGTTCGTCAATGGAGAATATCACGATAATACTATTTTAGGTGAAAAAGTTGGTAATAATCTCAATATCCAAATTGCTAAACTTGAAAATGGTTTTACTGTAGTCAATCACCACGGTTTCTGGCGTCCAGATCCGATGGGCGACGATGATACCATCAAGGCTTTTACCAAGGTTGGGCAAATTGTTCGGCGTCTAGATAATGGACCACTAGTGATGTGTGGTGATCTGAATATCATTCACGATTCTCCTGCTATGCGCCCATTAGATTTCCTGCGTGACCTTACTCACGATCATAATATCAAAACTACTCTTTCTGGGCTCAAATATGATGGCGAGGTGGCTTGTGATCATATTTTGGTCAATGAACGGGTTAAGGTATACGATTTCAAGATCCACCCAGACTTAGTGTCTGACCACTTGGCTCTATCCGCCAATGTGGAAGTCGCATAAAAACACCTCCCTTACGGGAGGTCGGGGTTGGTCGTAAAACTATTATTCAATAATGTTCTTTCCGTCTTCGTACTGCAGATTATAGCGTAATTTGCATGCCAGATAAGCCGTAAAACTCAACAGTACCAGCTCAATCAAGATGCCTGCCACATAGGCAAACATTGCCTGCTTGATAAAGTCCCGTAACGAAACCCGCCCCACAAAAGCTAAGGTTTCAAACAGTAGGCTATCAGAGAAGCGTGCAATTGCCGACGAAATAAACGCTCGCCATTTAAAATCGGACTGACTATCCTCATTAGCATATAATTCATCAGTTTTCTGCCGTGCGCGGACTCTTGCAAAAACATCATTATTCGTGATTTGGCTAGCTAAAAAGCCTACCACGCTGGCCAAGAAAATTCGTCCAGTTGCACCCTGAATGATGTCGAAGGCACTATTATCGACGCCCGGAAAATCTGGCAGAACCACTTTTGCAAACAAC
>Ga0137297_10299_pt1 | contig 38331 bp, 42 predicted proteins | sample RamsorincwithD2O_FD_97191 | JGI IMG/M metagenome (GOLD analysis project Ga0137297, IMG submission 97191) | Mouse cecal microbial communities from Vienna, Austria - Mucin amended with D2O | ecosystem: Host-associated > Mammals > Digestive system > Large intestine > Cecum | place: Austria: Vienna...
CGGCCGAGACAGGCGAACCTGTTGTGATAAGTTGTACTGGAGCAACTGCTTCACGCAATTATATGCCGGGGTTGACCGAAGCTTATTATCGCAAACTACCGATACTTGCCATAACCTCAACCCGTGGGAATCATAAGGTAGGGCATTTGGTAGACCTGCAGATAGACCGTCGCAATCTTCCAAACGATATTGCAATGGAGAGTGTTACCATTCCGATGGTAAAGGACAAGGAGGATGAACGCTATTGTGAAATAGAGGCAAATAAAGCAATGCTTGCCCTAACGATGAACGGTGGAGGTCCGGCGCATATAAATATGTATACAAAATACAGTCATGACTTCAGCATAACAGAAATACCTAATGTAAATGCAATTTATCGTCATACAGTCTTTGACAAGGAATGGCCTGCAATGCCACAGGACGGGAAAATAATTGTACGTATAGGTTCTCATGCTGATTTCACAGAATCTTTGACTAAAGCTGTGGACCGTTTTTGTGCCACTCATGATGCAGTAGTATGCTGCGACCATACAAGCGGTTATAGGTGAAAGTATGAAGTTCACGCACAGCTGGTTTGTGGACAAAAACAATGGTCTTCAGAATTGACTAAAGCGAATTTATGTGTTCATATAGGTGAGGTATCTGGTGACCAATTCTGTATTCGTGCTAAGCATACTTGGCGAGTCAGTCTTGATGGTGCTTTGCGTGATACTTTTGGTACGCTTAGAAGGGTATTTATGATGCCGGAAGAGGAATTCTTTAATCATTATTCAGATAAAGATAATGTTCATACAGAATATTTGGATAGTTTGAACTCCGAAATACAGGCACTGAAAGAAAAGTTGCCGGAGTTGCCATTTAGCAATATATGGATGGCCCAACACATGGTAGATAAATTGCCTTCCGGCTGTGAGTTGCATCTCGGTATTTATCACAGCTTGCGCTCGTGGAACTTCTTCAAACTGCCGGTTGGTATACAAGCAAAGTGCAACGTTGGTGGTTTTGGTATAGACGGTGGCGTGTCGACAATGATGGGAGCGTCGTTTGCCCATCCGGAAAAACTCTTCATAGGTGTATTGGGCGATTTGGCATTCTTCTACGATATGAATGTAGTAGGTAACCGCCATGTTGGTAATAATGTCCGCATCATGCTGATTAACAATGGTAAGGGAAATGAATTCCGTAATTACAACCATCCTTGCTATTTTCTCGGTGATGAAGCAGATAAATACATTGCTGCAGCCGGACATTATGGAAACAAGTCAGATAGATTAGTTAGGGATTATGCTACAGATTTGGGATATGAATATTTTTCAGCACGTAACAAGGTGGAGTTCAATGATGTAATTGATAGATTTCTAACTACCACAAAAATAGATAAGCCAATTCTTTTTGAAGTGTTTACAGAAACAGACGATGAAAGCTGTGCTTTGGAAATGGTTTTAAATACAGTAATAGATAAAAAAGATGTTTTTAAGCATACAGTAAAAAAGGCGATTAAATCTTTTATGGGTGATTCTGCCATTAAATGTATTAAGGGCATTGTTGGAAAATGAAAATATAAAATACAGTTGTTGAAAATATTGTTATGGTTAACAGCAAAATTATTCGGATAGGGTAATGAGAATCGGAATATTGACTCTTCCTCTCCATACTAATTATGGAGGAATATTACAGGCATACGCGTTGCAGACAGTTCTTGAGAGGATGGGGCATGAGGTGGTGATATTTGACCGTCCTTATCAATATAAAATATCTTTCCTTAAAGCATTGTTTGCATATCCCAAGAGAGCGGTATGTAAATATCTGCTTGGAAAGAAAGATGCTGTTGTTCGGTTTGAAGAACTTGCCACTTATATAAATAGCGTGAAAAGGAAATATACACAACCTTTTATCAATAAGTATATACATCGTTTTGAGTTGACAGACTTTTATGGATTGCGTAAAAAAGATTTTGATGCTATTGTAGTAGGCTCCGACCAGATTTGGAGACCTAAATACAATCCACTGATAGAGACAGCCTTTCTCGATTTTGCCAAGACATGGAGTATCAGGCGTATCGCATACGCTCCTTCTTTTGGTGTTGACAAATGGGAATACAACGATGTGCAGACCGAAAAATGTAAGAGTCTATTGAATATGTTTGATGCAGTATCTGTCAGGGAGCAGTCTGGAGTGGAGCTTTGTCTGAAACATTTAAACCATGATGCTGAATGGGTATTAGATCCTACGATGCTCTTGAATAGAGATGATTATATCAAACTGTTTGAAGAATTAGGAATTCCACAAAGCGACGGAACATTGCTTGATTATATTCTTGACAGAGATGATAACAAAGTGGCATTAATACAGCAGATAGCTGTAAAAACTAACAATAAGCCTTTTCGGTTAAACTCTCGTGTGGAAGATTATTCAGCTCCATTAGAAGAGCGAGTGCAGCCACCTGTTGAGAGATGGCTTAGAGGATTCTATGATGCCAAGTTTGTTGTAACGGACTCTTTTCATGCCTGTGTTTTCTCAATACTTTTCAGAAAGCCATTTGTTGTAGTGGCAAACAAAGAGCGTGGCATTTCAAGAATAGAAAGTTTGTTAGATTATTTTGGTCTGATGAATCGCATTGTAAATAATGCTTCCGAGGCATTGAATTTGTCTGATATAGATTATGATGCAGTATATGAAAAACTTGAAAACACGAGGGTGGAATCAATGGTATTTTTGAAAAATGCTCTCTAAAATATATTGTCCGATATACAATGAATAAGCCAAAGATAACTATCATTGTGCCAGTGTACAATGCCGAGCAATACTTACAACGATGTGTCGACAGTATCCTTGTCCAAACCTTTACCGATTTTGAGTTGCTTCTTATAGACGATGGCAGCAAGGATAAGTCGGGAGAGATGTGTGATGAGTATGCTGAGAAAGATGAAAGAGTGAGAGTGTTTCATAATGAAAATCATGGGGTCGCTTATACACGGCAATTTGGAATAAAGCATGTTTCTACAGAATATTTTGCTTTTGTTGATTCGGATGATTTCATTGATAAGCATTACTTGGCTTTGCTTTTAAGAGAAATAACTTCTGCACAGTCTGATATGGCTGTATGTGCTTATTATGAGATGGGGCAGAATGGAAGCATGATCTGTGGTGATACACCATATGATAAGATTTCTTTTATAAAGGCATTATTGTTGGCTAAGGAGTGGGGGGTGTTATGGAATAAACTTTTCAAGAAAAAAATAGTAGATGACAATTCTATTTCGTTTATTGAACATTTGCATATTTGGGAAGATTTGGCATTCGTAATAGAGTATTTGTTGGCATGTTCAGTCATTTCCTTTGTGAAAGAGCCACTTTATAGCTATGATAGGACTATTGTGGGATCACTTACAAAAAAGGATTCTATTTCTTATTATAAAGAGATAATAGATGCAGTTAATAAGATAGAGTACGTCATATCGAAATATGGATATTCAGATTTGTTTTGTAAAGAATTAAACAATTTAAAGATTTTTGTTAAGGATGGTTGTATCAAAAGAAAAATTACGAAAGAGAAGTATCATTTGTGGTATAGTACTTTTCCTGAATTGGGAAATGAATATTTTGAGAATTCGACAGAGAAAACCGGTGCTTATTTGTTAAAATATAAAATGATTGGTATTTTAAGACTATATCAAATTATAAGAAACATATATCGAAAATTTTTATAAGATGAAATATATAGATTTTTTATATTCGCTGTTGTTTTGTCTTCGATATTTACCGATAAAACAAGCTATAAAAGTACCCATATTGATATCTTTCAGGGTAAAGACGAATTTGTATAGAGGGGCGATTATTATTGACGCGCCTTCTGTTTATAGGTATATGATAACTTTTGGATATAAGGAATATTCATTGCTTCCATCTTCTGAGTCATTGCTTGCAATAGAGCGTGAAGGAAAACTGCAGATTAAAGGAAATGCGGTATTTGCGCAAGGACATAGAATTTTAATTTAGGCAAATTCTAAATTAATAGTCGGAAATAATTTTTATTGTAATAGAAATTGTCTTTTTAGATGTTCTGATAATATCGTTATGGGTGATGATGTATTAATCGGTTGGAATGTTTCTTTCAATACGACTGATGGTCATCATTTGATGGAAAATGGCGGTGAACATGTTAATCACGGTCCAATAAAAATAGGGAATCATGTTTGGATTGCTTCTGATTCCAAATTCCAGAAAAACAGCGAGATTGCTAATTCTTCTGTTGTTGCTCAGTCTTCTCTTGTTACAAAAAAATTCAAGTTGTCAAATACACTAATTGGGGGGGACCTGCGAAGGTGCTTAGAACAAACATTTCATGGAAATTTTAGTTTAAAACAATGAAATATATACGTATACTATGTTTGGATATTCGGCAAAATCTGAAATTCTATTTACTAGGCTTTTCTTTAGTTGCAAGTACAATTGTTTTTATATCTAATGGATTATTTATATACCTTTTAGGTATTGTGTATCTATTTTTCAATGCTTATAGACAAAAGAAAAGCTCATGTAGTATGGCAAGTTATTATATTTTATTCTTGGCTGCCTGCTATATCTCTGTTGTGGTATCTAGTGCTTGGAACTATAGAATATTGGTATTTACTTTAATCATTTTATCATGTACTTCTTTTTGGAATTCTAATTCTTTATTTAGATTTCGGGAAAAGTATTTATATTATTGTTTGAATGTCTTTCCTATACTTTCGATAGGCTGCTTGCTCTGCTATTATGCAGGCATTAATATGTTTGTTGTTGAAGAAGGAGATGTGTCGTGGGATTTTTCTGCTTTTTTCCCTCATCCTATGTGGATGGGAGCTGCTGTTGGATTGGGAAATGTTGTTTTAACGTGGCAAGTACTTAATGCAAGCAACAAAGTTCAAAAACTGTTGCTTGGTGTTGCGCTATTGGGTTCTATTATGATTACAGTAGTGTCTGGATCAAGAACTGCTCTGTTCGCATCCTTAATAGCAATTGTAATACTTCTGTTCACATACTTTACAAGTTTTTGGAAATTTCTCAAAATCGTACTTATTATTATTGTGCTAGTTTCTGCAACATTGCCATTTTATATGTCAAAGTCAGGAAGAATGATGGCAAAGTTTGAGGCTGGTAAAGATTCAAAATATGGTTCGCGTACAGAACGATGGGAAACTCAATATGCAAAGTTTAAAGATAACCCAATATTTGGTAATGGTTTTGCCGTCAATTACTATAATGGTTATAGGGTCATCGGCAGAAGTGAAACAGGTTCTGGGTGGTTGTCTATATTATTCCAGACAGGTCTTTTGGGAGCAGCTGGTATGTGCATAATATTAATTCCATTAATCAAAAGAAAGAAATATCTTAAGCATAGTGATAAGTTTAAACTCATATATTGCACTTTTGCTTTCTTGTCTTTTCACTCTATGACAGAAGGGTATATATTGACTGCAGGATATTATCTCTGTATATTGTTTTGGACAGAAGTCGGATATATATTGACATTCCCAAAGTTCAACATTACATCTATAAAATATGAAAATAATTGAATTTCTAAAAAGGAAAACTTTTAAATATTGGATTGACATATATCTTTATAACAATGACATTGTCTTTCCTATAGTCCGTAACGGTAATGGATGGCGTCCTTATGCTCTTCTTCTGCTGATATTGCCATATTTGTTAATTAAATATTTCTTCATTAAAGTATATGAAAATATATATGGATTTGGTAAAACATATCGAATCATGGAAGAAGAGAAAAAGAAGAACTTTATGTATGAACTTGCGGTTGTTACCTGTAGCAAAGACGAATCTCTTTATTTGTTGGAATGGATTGAATTTTATCGTTTAATGGGAGTTGACCATATTTATTTTTATGATAATGGAAGCACAGATGATACAAAGGCATTATTAAAACCTTATGTTGATATGGACTATGTGACATATACTTACATTGATGGTCGTGGCAAACAGCTTGAAGCCTATAATGATGCACTTGTCTTAGGCAAAGAGAAATGTAGGTGGATGGCGTTTATAGATATGGATGAGTATATTGTTCCTATAGATTCTAACAGAAAAATATTAGATGTCATAAATGATATAATTGGGGGGGCAGATGCAGGTGCAGCTGGTATTGCCGTCAACTGGGCTACCTATGGAACTTCTGGACATGCGAAAAGGCCTAAAGGTCTTATTACCCATAATTATACGAAACGCGCAAGCGACACTCATTTTATAAACAAGCACATCAAGACCATTTGCAATCCAAGAATGGTACAATTTTACATATCTCCTCATTATCCTTTTTATAAAAGAGGAGCTTTTTCTGTATTTGAATTCTCTGGGCATAAGCAAATGGGGTGGGCAACAAGCGAATGCCATTATAAAAAATTGCGTATAAATCATTATATGACAAAATCTGCCGAAGATTATATGGCAAAATGTAGAAGAGGCTTAGGCGACAGAGAAGAAAATTATCTTTTCGATTCATTGAAAAAGGCTGATTATAATGATGTGGAAGATACCATAGCCTGGCGTTACTCAGACGAGTTGTTGAAGCGTATGAATGCATACCTTAAAGTCACAAAATAAATATGTTAGAAGTTAGCGGACAATATTATGGAATGTAGGAAATTTGCTTCAAATTCTATTCGGGGGGGGGGAAGACAGAGTTGTACTGTATGACATCATCAAAGGTATTGGTATCATGTTAATGGTGTTAGGTCATACCTGTGGACAACCACTTTACAATTGGATTTATAGCTTCCATATGCCTTTATTCTTTATTGTATCAGGACTGTTTTTCTCACCTAACAAATATCAGTTTAAGGCATTTGTCAGAAAGCGGTTTAAGCAGTTAGTAATACCATTGTTTATTTTTACGACTTTTATCATAGGAATAGCTTCCATATTTATTCCAGAACAAAATATCGTTGGCAATTTAGGAAGGGGGATTCTTCCTGGTGCCTTATGGTTCTTGTTCGTATTGTTTGTGGTTCAAGTTTTTTACTGCTTGTTTATTAAATGTCTTAAGGGAAATATATGGGCTTTGCTATTCATTGTATTTATTTCTGTTTTTGCGGGTTCTTGGTTGAAAATTTGTTCTTACAGAACTAATTTTTTGTATGTCGGTACGATTTTTTCTGCATTTCCGTTTTATGCTTTAGCCAATTTGTTTGGACTGAATATTATAAAAATCATACATATGCAAATAAACAATTTGAAACTATGGGTGTTGGCGGCTATTTGTCTTTTGTTTCCACTTGTTGTAGTCCTTTATACATGCAGAACAATGTCTTTATGGAATAATGAGGTTCCTTCTCCTGTAATGCTATATTACATGATTGCATGTGTTGGGAGTTTTGGAATATTTTTTCTTTCTAAGGCTATCGAAAGTAGCAATAAACATATTGTTTCTATATTGTCATTCTTAGGAAAAAATACACTTCCAATAGTTGCTCTGAACCAGTTGATTATAGATTTATCAACCAAGTATATATCATGTGATTCACATGTCTGTTTCAAAATGTTGCAACAAGTCCTGATTTGGAGTATATGTTTGTTGGTAATTAAGTTTTGCAATTGTCATTTCAGATTGGCAGTAGGAAAATGATATGTAATGAAAAACATTTTTATTTCGATTATTGTTCCTGTTTATAACGTGGAGAGATACCTTCGAGAATGCTTGGATAGTATCGTCCGATTAGAGGAATTTTCTTGGGAGGCTATACTCATAGATGATGGTTCTACAGATTCGTCGGGAGCTATCTGTGATGAATATGCTGAGAAAAATCATAAATTTAAGGTTGTTCATCAATCAAACAGAGGCGTGAGTGTGGCAAGGAATATTGGTATAGAGCTTGCACAAGGTGATTGGGTCTGGTTCGTTGATTCTGATGATATAATAATCCCTAACTTCATAATAGATAATATTGAAGTTATGAATTCGTCAGATTATATACTCTTTGATTTTTGTACATTTAGAGGAAATATCACTTCTGAAAGTGCAAGATTATTAAAACATTGCTCTTTATCTGCAGACTCGTTAAATAAAAATGATTTTCTTTTGCGTTATCGCTGTAATCATCATCAACGTATTTTCTATCGAAGGAGCTTATTGGGAAATAAAAATATAGATGGAGTTTTAAGATTTTCTCCAAAGATTAGAGTTGGTGAGGATTTAGAATTCCAATATAAGTATCTAACACGTTGTAAGAGACCAGTCCGACTTAATGCTGAATTGTATAATTATCGTTTGCGGGATGGTTCTGCTACACAAGATGGTAGCTATCGGCAAAAAAATGTTGATGACCTGCCACAGGTGTTGTTAAATATTTTACAATGGTGTAAGATGGAGTATGTACAGCCAGTGGCTTGGTTGGAAGTGCGAATGCAGCAGATGTTTCAAAACTTGTTGTATAGCGCTTCTTTGGTAAAAGATATTGATTTAAAAATATTCCAATCAACAATTCGTATTTTGTTGACCGACTTTAAGAATTATGGCTTTACATTCCCCAATAATTCGAAGATGAGATTAGCGTATTGGAGTGTAAAAACTTATTTTGTCATAAATAAGGCCTTTTTAAAAGCCAAAGGAATAAAATATAATTGAAAAATGGAGAATAAATATGCATATGTAACTTTATTAAGTTCTGAAAATTATTTGTTTGGGTGTGTTGCCCTTTATCGTTCGCTAAAAGAAACAGGAACTTCCATACCATTTTTATGTGCATGTTCTAAAAGTTTGGGTGATGAATTGATAGAACGTTTGAATAGTTACGGAATACAGACATATAAATTAAAACAATCTGCAATAGAAGGTTTGGATTTGGCTAATGAACAGTCTTTTTCTCATTGGATGTATACATTTGACAAACTGCTGTTATGGAAAAATGGGGGGGGCGAAAAAACTTGTTTTCCTTGACTCTGATATGCTGATAGTTGAAAATATAGATTTTTTGTTCGAATATCCAGGTTTTTCTGCTTGTAGTGCAGGACATTTCTTAAATAGCTCTTGGATTCGTCTCAATTCTGGTATCATGGTTATTGAACCGGATGATAAAGTTTTTAGGGGACTTATGAAACAGTTGCCTTTGACGTTGAGGCGATATTCAATGGAAGGCAAAAATGTAGGCGATCAAGATGTAATTAATGATTTTATGTCTGATTGGCCTGAGCGTAAGCAATTACATCTTCCTGAGGGTTTAAATATGTTTTTTAAGTATTTAACATTTGCAAAGTCATTAGGCTTCTCTTTTAAAAATACAAATGCAGATAAACGAATTTATGTTGTCCATTTCGTTGGTGCTATAAAGCCTTGGCATTTAAATGGTACAAGGAGATTGCTTTATTTGTTGAAAGTTGTATTCAAAAACCATTATGGTTTAGGTGTGTTTAGGAGATATATGAATTTGATAAAGTAATTTAATGATGAATATATTATATGTGTTGAAACATAATCCATGGGGAATCGGAGGTGGATGTTTTGCTTGTCGCAATTATTTGCAGCTATTTACCACAATATTTTCGGATGCAAGATTTGATGTTTGTATCTGCGAAGAGTATTTAGATACAAAACGAGAAGGAGAATATTCAAATATAAATTTTATACCTATAAAAGGACGGAACAGACTGGATAAATATTTGATACCTTTCACAGGCATATTACATCGGCATAACACTGTTGTCAAAGATCTGTTGTCTCAAAAACAGTATGAATATTGTATTTTTGATCACAACAGTATAGCAGGCTCCCTTGTAGATGTATGTAGGAATAAAGGTATAAAGACGATAGTTCTTAATCATAATTTTGAATATGATTATTTTCGTGATAACAATAGTTATTTTAATTGTTTGCTATTGTTGCCACAGATTAAGAAAAACGAGCGAAAATCATATTTGGGTTGTAACTATAATATTTTCCTTACAAAGGAAGATAAAGAGCAGTTTGCTAATGTTTACGGGAAATCAAAAACCATCTCCATAGTGGGTGGATGTTTTAATGATAAAAATTATATAAGTGAAACGCACATTTGTACACCTTTTCACAAGAATGATATTACAATGATAATTAGCGGAACTATGGGCAATGTGCAAAATCTTGATGGAATTAATTATTTCTTAGATGAGTTATATCCATTAGTTCCTCAAAATGTCAAGGTGATTTTTGCGGGGAAAAATCCGCCTAATACATTGGTTTCAAGATTAAACTCTCTTTATCCTCGTGTCGAATTAAAATCCAATCCACAAAATATGGATGAAATAGTGAATCATTGTGAAATTTTTCTATGTCCTGCAAGGTTGGGAGGTGGAATGAAACTCCGTGTTATGGATGGATTAAGAAATGGGTTGCCGGTATTAGCTCATGAAGTTTCATCAAGAGGATATAGAGATTTTGAAAGAGAAGGAATATTATACAGTTTTTCCAATAAAACCGAGTTCTCACAGAAATTAATGCAAATCATTGAAAATTTACATCTTGGTAGGTTGCTGCGTAAAGATATTATGACAATGGCTAATGATAAGTTTTCTTTTGATACGGCTGTCAGTAAAATAAAATCATATTTATGAAGATAGCATATTTAATATTGGCGCATTCAGATCCGAATCAGCTCAAACGTCTTGTTTGCGCTCTATCCGTTGAGAACAAAGTTTCTTTTTTTATTCATATAGATGCAAGACAAGACATAAAATGCTTTAAAAAAGAAGTTTCATACCTAACAAATGTTTTTTTCATTAAAGAAAGAGAAGTTATTTATTGGGGGGGATTTAGTATATGTAAAGCCGAAAAGTTATTGCTGAAATATGCATTGTCTTCTAAAACAAGATTCGATAGGTTTGTGTTGCTTTCAGGTTTGGATTATCCTCTTTGGAGTAATGATAAAATGCGGGCATTCTATAAGGCGCATCCAAATATAGTTTATATGAAAGGATATAATTTATCAAAGGTATCTGTACCAAAGAAAGTTCCACAGAGAATCGAAACATATCATTTTAGAGATTTGCCAATTGAAAACGCAAAATTACGGCACTATATTATTGGAGGATTGATGGTGCTTATGAATATTTTGCCGATACATAAAAGAAAATATATAGAAGAATATGACAGACAATTAAGCATATATGCCGGAAGCCAATGGTTTAATATTCCAAGAGATTGCGCTGAATATCTATTTGAGAGAATGAATGATTCTAATATGTGCCGATATTTTAGTACATCATTTGCTCCAGATGAGATGTTTGTGCAGACTATTATTTTTAATTCTAAGTTTTTAAATAATGCTATAGATTGTCTTGAGGACGGAATTTATCCAGGTTTGGAAAAGATTACATGTACTCATTATATAGAATATGAAGGAGGTCAGAAAGTCTTTACTTTGACAGATTACGACAAATTGATAAAATCAGGTAAAATGTTTTGTCGTAAGGTTCAGACTGGTATTTCTAATGATTTGTTGAATAAAATTGATGAATATAGAAAAAATGGATAGTGTTATTCATTTACAGCCGTTCATTCCTCATTATCGTGAAGAATTCTTATCTTTGTTGGGTAAGCGGTTGAAAGTAAAAGGTATTGAAGGACAACCGATAGTGCAAAAAATCTATACCTATGAGAAAACTAAAGATATGAAATCGGCTTCCTTCAAGGTTAGTGATGTCGTGTGTAAGAATCTTCCGTGCAAACTAATTAAGGGAAAGTTGCTCTTTTACAATCCCTTTTCATTATTAGGTAAGGACATCCTTGTCTTGGTGTTGATGCTTCATTTCGCTCATGTAGGTACTTGGCTCTTGCTGTTCACTAAATGGTTTCATCATCGTAAAATTATTCTTTGGGGACAGGGCATTTCTGTACGCCGGTATCTGAAGGAAGAACATAAACCTGACTGGAAACTGAAATGTATGATTTCTCTTGCTGACGGCATTTGGTTTTATATGGACAAAGAAAAGGAACAATGGCAGAAATTGTTTCCGAAAAAGCCGATGGTTGCTCTGCACAATACCTTGACGGGTGTTGATGATATGATGAGGTATCGGGCTGAATTGTCTATAGAAGAGTTAAAGAAGAAATATGGTGTTCGGCAAGAAGTAATTTTAATTTTCTGTGCGAGATTTATTGCTGACCGTCGTGTGGACTTGCTCTTGGAAGCCATAAAGAGATTAAATAGCCAAAAATATGGTTTTGTTATCATTGGTGCAGGTGCATCTAAACCGGACTTTTCTATATATGATAATGTATATGATTTTGGTGCGGTGTATGATACTGCTGTGAAACGAGAGTTATTTGCCTTGGCAGATGTGTATTTCCAACCTGGCTGGGTTGGACTATCCATCGTTGAGGCTATGGCGTATGGCAAACCAATCTTTACATTCAAGCGAAGCGAAGAAACTTTGCAGTGTGTGGAATATTCGTATATTTATCACGGCGAGAATGGCTTGATATTCCATGATATTGACGATTGTATAAGAAATGTTGAGGCTCTTCCTGCTGAAGAAATAAAGCGTATGGGTGATAATGCTAGGGAATATGTCGCAAAGCATCTGAGAATTGAGCAGATGGTTGAGAATGCGATGAATGTTATAGATAAAGTGTGTAAAACAAAATAAATAATTGGATTTTGCTATGAATGATTTTAAAGATATAAGAATAGCGGTAGCCGGTACTGGTTACGTTGGTTTGAGTATTGCGACCTTGCTGTCGCAGCATCATCATGTAAGTGCTGTGGATGTAATCCCGGAGAAGGTGGAGAAACTGAATCAACGTATCTCACCTATACAGGATGAGTATATAGAGAAATATCTTGTGGAGAAGAATTTGAACCTTACTGCTACGCTTGACGGTAAGGCTGCATATCGGGATGCAGATTTTGTTGTCATAGCAGCACCGACAAATTATGATCCGGTCAAGAATTACTTTGATACAAGTCATGTGGAGGAGGTTATTGATTTTGTGTTGGAGGTAAACCCTGATGCCGTGATGGTAATAAAAAGTACTATCCCTGTGGGATATACCCGCAGTCTCTATTTGAAATATGCCAAGAAAGGGGTAAAGCGGTTAAATCTTCTGTTCTCACCGGAGTTCCTTCGTGAGAGCAAGGCTCTTTACGATAATCTTTATCCAAGCCGTATTATCGTGGGGTATCCTAAGATTATCGACCGTCCGGAATTTGTAGAGGAGAATAAGGCGATAAAATCGGTTACTGATGTGGAGATGATCAAGGATGCAGCCAAGACATTTGCAGCTCTCTTGCAAGAAGGGGCTATAAAGGAGAATATAGACACTTTGTTTATGGGGTTAAAAGAAGCTGAGGCAGTGAAACTTTTTGCCAATACATATTTGGCTTTGAGAGTATCTTACTTTAATGAACTTGATACATATGCGGAAGTTAAAGGACTTGATACGCAGGCTATAATTAATGGGGTAAGTCTGGACCCGCGCATCGGACAGCACTATAACAATCCGAGTTTCGGATATGGAGGTTATTGTCTGCCTAAGGATACTAAACAGTTGTTGGCTAATTATGCTGATGTACCGGAAAACCTTATTCAAGCCATTGTTGATAGTAACCGTACACGTAAGGACTTCATTGCAGATTCTGTTCTTCAAAAAGCGGGGTATTACGGTTATGCTGCCACCAACAGTTTCGATGCCGCCAATGAGCACAACTGTATAATTGGTGTTTATCGCTTGACAATGAAGTCTAACTCGGACAATTTCCGACAGAGCGCCATTCAGGGCATCATGAAGCGTATCAAGGCTAAGGGTGCGGATGTGATAATCTATGAGCCGACACTCGAAAACGGTAGCACTTTTTTTGGCAGCAAAGTTGTAAATGATATGGATGCTTTCAAAGAACATAGTCATGCCATTATAGCCAATCGTTATGACGCTTGTCTTGATGATGTGAAAGACAAAGTTTATACAAGGGATATATTTAAGAGGGATTAATTTATGACATAACACCTTCGTGATAAACTCTTAAGATATAAAGTTTTTTTAGAAAAATGTTTTGTATATTGGCAAAATAAAAAGTTATGTATCCAATTTTATTAACAGGCTCGGTTGATACACGAGGAATGAAAGGTGCTGAATTTTCTGCCGAAGAACGAGAAAAAATGTACATTGATACGCTCAACTATTATATCTCTGACCTTTCAAAGAGAAAAGATTATTTTATACTTGTTTTTGCAGAAAATTCCGGATGGGATGAATGTAGACTAAGAAAAAAGTTAGATAAAGTAAATAATGTTAGATTTGAATATGAGGCGCTGTCACCTGAACTTTTTGACCAAACAAAAGGTAAGTCGTATAACGAGATGCTGATTCTTGATTTAGTTACAGAGCGTAATAAATCAATCCGTGATGCAGGCGGTTTCTTCAAACTTACAGGACGTTTTCCTATCCTAAATCTCTATAAACTGATGAAAGAAGTGGATAAAAAATCGGGGGGGGGGGAATTCGTCTCTATCAAGATTGCAAAGACCACAATGTTTATGAATGGCTTCATTTACCAATAAACGGACATGCTGCTGAATGCAGATATTTTGTTGTTGGTTTGGATTTCTACAACAAATATATCCGTGGAAAATATAGGATGCTGAATGACTATGAGGGCAAATGTGTGGAGTGGTTTTTCTTGTCAATTATCCGCGAGCATAAACATGAGGATGGGGTTTATGGTAGATTTCGTACACAAGCCCATTTGTCAGGTGTTGGAGGTCACTTTTTAGGCAAAGGAAATGCTTTCTTCTATTCTACAGATAATGACAGCAATGTAATGAAGATAAAACGTGGTGTAAGACAAATGCTTAGATGGTTACTGCCATGGTGGTGGGTATAGAGGCATATTGGGGATGTTATGGATGTAAGTACTCAAATTAGGACTTAAATTACGAATATATATCTTTGCAACAGGACTAAGATGTAAAGATTATGTATAGCAGCGAAGTTTGCCAATCAATTGGTAAAATCCTGTATGAAACCTTGCGCATATCGTTGAAATATGGTATATTTGCAACAAAATACAATACAGACTTATCATGGAACAATAACAATTGCACAGTTATCCGATGGAGTCCGGACTTTTGAAAACATTATAGAGGAAACTATTTGGATGTTGTAGTACGATGGCTTAGAAGTGAAGATGTGCATTATCGGTGATTGGATGACTGAGTATGTTTATTTGGTATAGTCTATGATTGATAATCATTTTATATGTTACATTTTGAAGTTCAAGTCAAACAGGGTGCCCGTTCGGACTATTTGCAATCTGTATTAAGTCCGAGCCAATATCCGAGCTATATTCTTGTATTTAATGATGATTGGAGTGATTACAACTGCTATACTTGGTTTAGTCTTTTTCGATTTCAATCTCGAAATGATAAGAGTTTTATTGGTGAATTGAAGATTATGCGTCGTAATGAGTCCAACACTTATGACGCTTTGGATAAGAGATTCGATGAACCGTTAGCTGATGACTTTTGTTCTTTAGGAATCAGTCCTAATTATTATTCGGAGTTTTGTGAGAAGATACTGGATATCGATGAAAGACATGAGGTTCTTTATTTTCTTAGGGATTGCGCTTGGAATAGTCAGATATATGAATTGTTCGTCGACGATGAGATATTCAATAAATCCCTGTTGCGCGATATGAGTTCGGAGAAGGCCTTGCGAGACGGAAAGTTCATATTGGCTGGCAAAAATTCGAAAGAAGCCTACTCTTTTAAATTTGCTTTTTCTTATTGTCAGGATGATGAAACTATATGGGATGTTCATTTTGATTATAAAAATCCTGATTTCATGCGCTGCATAGGGCTTATCGGAGAAAATGGTATCGGCAAAACAAGAATGTTGTCCAAGATGGTTGAGGAACTTGTTGATACAGAAGAGAATGTTCTTACCCAAACCCTGTTTAACAGTTGTCTGGTTTTGTGTTCAACTCCCCTTGACAAATATCCGCTTCCCAAGATTCAAGGTAACAGGATACCTTATGAAAGGTATTCGTTGGAACAGGATACGGAGGAGACTGAATGCAAACTGATAGAAACTGCAAGAAGAATACTAAATCGTCCAAGATGGAACAACATGGAACTGCGGGAAGGATTTATGGAAAAGTTGGCGATGTATTTTGGTGGAACTACAGATAATATATACAAAGTGCAAGAAGAGGAAGATAAAGAAATATGGACTGTCAACAAAGAGGAAATAAGCAGATTGGTTACAAACTTGAGTTCAGGCGAATTACACACGTTATTGCTGCTTAGCCATATATACGCCAACATCCATTTGTCATCTTTGTTGGTGATAGACGAGCCGGAAGTCCACTTGCATCCAAGTATTATTAAAGACTTTATGATTTTTCTTTGTGACATTTTGGCTGATTTCCAAAGTTTTGCAATAGTAGCGACACATACGCCTCTGATAGTGCGTGAAATAGCAAATACTAATGTATTTCTAATGCGTAGGAACGATGGGGGAATATTGCAGATAGGGACAGTCCCTTTTGATACATTTGGTGAAGATACAACACGCCTTTTTCAAAATATATTTGGCTATGATGAAGCAGATTCGTATTTTATAAAAGTAGTGAAAGAATTGCGGAATAATATCATGAGCTATGATGAAATTGTGGATTATTTGGAGCAATATATGCAGTTGAGTTTTAATTCAAAGTTGCTGATACGTGATATATGTTCAAAATAAAAAAGAATTGAATCGATGCACAATATCGAAATATATAATGTCAATGCGGAAGATGATGTCCTTGAAAGTGGCAAGGGATTGCATGGAGAAAAGAAAGCATTTTTCGATTCGGTTAAAGATAAATTGAAAAAGGCATACATAGATTATGATGATAAGGCAATTAATGGTAATCTTGTATCTCTGTCCCCACTTTGGATATTAGGGCAAGATGATACTAATCGGAACAAAGCTTATAATCTTTATTGGTCTGGGAGAAGTCTTGTAAAAAAACATTGGGAGAATTTGGAGAGACAGAATGGTGGTGAAAGTATATTATGTCCGATTTGTGGACTTACAATTGCAAAAGAAATGGACCATTATGTACCGAGAGAGAAAATGCCGGAGTTCTCTGTACATCGCTACAATTTGATTCCTTTATGTCATGACTGTAATCATGACAAATCAGCGGGATGGCTTGATGATAACGGGCATAGGTGTTTCTTTAATGCTTTCTTTGACAAGGGCTTGCAAGATAAATTGGTTGAATGTATAATATCATTGAGTCCTAAAGATAATCAGCCCTGTATTGAGATTAAGATAAATAACTCTTTGGACATGACCAAAGAGATAAACAATCTTGTTGTTTCGACAATAAAAAGATTGAATTTGTTGGAAAAGTTTAAAAAAGAGGCGCAAATGTGTCTTCGGCAGAGACTTCAAGATATTCGGGGACGCTATGAACATATTCGCAATGAGAAGGAGGCTAAAGACTTTTGGGAAGACGAGAAAGAAAACTACAAGTATTGTCAGACCAATAACAAAGCAGATTTTATATATAATTCAACTTGTGAAGCTATATATCATTCCAATGATATTGAAGTTTGGCTTGAAACATTGTAATTTTGTTATCGCTTTATGACATAATAAGGAAGGGCTCTTTTGTATTCTCTTTTATATTTTTATTTCATGAAAATCCTTCATTATATACCCTCTATAGATCGTACTTCTGGTGGAGTGGGGGCATATATGCAGTTGCTTACTGTTGAGCTTGGCAAACTTGTGGAGTTGCATGTGGTGACGCACTGCGAGGCCAATCCTTTGGAACTTGAAAATTGTACGATTCATTACATACCGAAGAACAACAATCCTTTTTCAACTCTTGGAAAGTCGGAATTCATACGGTTGTTGAACGATATACATCCTGATGTTTTTCATAGTAACTGCTGCTGGCTGCCTATGTCGGCACGTGCTGCCATGTGGGCAAAGGATGCAGGATACAAGGTTGTATATACACCTCACGGGATGCTTGAACCGTGGATAATGAGGCGGCATTATTGGACGAAGAAGTTGCCTGCATTGCTGTTGTATCAGAAGCGCAGCTTGGCAATGGCGGATGTGATACATGCTACGGCTGAGAGTGAAAGGGCTAATATCCTGAAATTGGGTTGGAACGAAAATGTTGCGGTTATACCAAACTGTGTGCAGGTGGATAAAATCGTGATGAAAGATTCGTGGGCACGACATAAGGAGATATTGTTTCTCTCGCGTGTACATGTGAAGAAAGGTATAGATTTCCTGATAGAGGCAGTGGCCCGTTTGAAAGAGCAGTTGCATGGATATACCGTCAATATAGCCGGTGAAGGTGAGGAGGATTATATCAATGAGTTGAAGCAGCTGGCGCACAAATTAGGTGTGGCAGACATGATAAACTTTGTTGGTGGGGTGTATGGTGAGCGCAAATGGGAATTGTTCCACCGGGCAGATTTGTTTGTGCTGCCTACGCATAGCGAAAATTTCGGTATTGTTGTGGCAGAGGCTTTGGCCAGCGGTGTTCCTGTGATTACAACAAAAGGCACTCCGTGGCAGGAACTTGAGGGTGTGCCGGCCGGTAAATGCGGATGGTGGACGGAGATAGGAACAGATGCTACAGTCTCGGCTTTGCAGGATTTTCTTAAGTGTTCTGACGGATGTTTGGAGGCAATGGGACGTAACGGGCGCCGGCTTATAGAAGATAAATACTCTTCAAAGAAAGTAGCAGCCGATATGGTTGAGTTATATAGAAAAGTCAAAGGGTGAAAAGGTATGATAATCTATCTTTCATCTCACCCCAAAATTCACACAATACAGTGGTATGTTTTTCATCCATCCTTGGTCTGAGTGTGGCAGCATGGATAGACGCATGCCTTTCAGTGTAGGGTGTTTTTCAATGTATGTGCGTAGCGATTTGGATTTCACGTTTACTTCCGCTTTGACTTCAACCGGGATAATCTCAGTTCCGTTTTGTATCAGAAAATCAATTTCGACACGTGAGTCGTTTGAACTGAAATAATATATAGGTCTGTTTTGGGGAACAAGTTGAGTGTATACAAAAAGTTCGGTGAACGCTCCTTTGTATTCGCGAAATATATTATCGCCAATGATTATGGCTTCGGCCGGTGTATCGGTCATGGCCCCCATCAGTCCAACATCGAGCATGAACAACTTGAATGTAGAAAGCTCCTCATAAAATTTTAAAGGCATGACAGGACAAGTTGCGCGATGTACGCGATATACCAATCCAGCATCCAAAAGCCATTGTATGGCCATTTCAAATTCGGAAGCACGGGCACCTTTTCTGATAGCTCCATATATAAATTTCCGGTTTTCTTTGGCTAATTGTGCTGGTATAGAGTCCCATACCATATTTATTCTTGGAACTTCTGCTGTTGGAGCATGCTTTGAGAAGTCGCGGCGATAGTCGAACAATATTTGTTGTTGTATGGCACGGACGGTTTGCAGGTTCTCACTTTCTGCGTATTCACGTACAGCTGCCGGCATGCCACCGACAAAGTAATATTGTCGCAAACAGTCTGTAAGTCGTAAAGATAATGTGTCGATTATTTCTTTCTCGCCACAGCGTAATAATTCTGTCAGTTGTTCATGGCCGGTGGCTGTAAGGAACTCGTCGAATGTCATTGGATACATCTTTATCATATCCACTTTTCCCACCGGAAAAGAAACGTTGCCGTGCAATGATATGCCTAATAGTGAACCGGCTACAGCTATGTTGTATTCCGGTGCATTCTCACAAAAATACTTCAATGAATTGAGTATGATCGGATTTTCCTGTATTTCATCAAATATTATCAGTGTTTTGTCCGGTTCAATATGAATGCCGGTAAGGGCAGATATAGAGCGGATAATCCGTGCCGTATCGTAATCATGGGCAAAGATATTGCGGAGTATGTCATTGCGGTCACAATTTAGATATGCAACATTGTCATAACACAAACGGCCAAACTCTTGTAGGATATAAGTTTTTCCTACTTGTCTTGCACCATTGAGTATAAGAGGCTTCCGGTTCGGTTTTTCTTTCCACTTTATGAGTTCGTCAAGGATGTTTCTTTTCATATATTACAATAATTTGCACGAATCTTTGATGCAAAGATACACTTTTTCGCATGAATAACTACTGTTTAACCACATTTATTTGCATGAATAAAGATATTACCATAAATTTTGTTCGTATGAACGGTATACTTCATTTACAGAAGAAGACTCTGGGTAAAGTAAGTCTTGGAGTGAAATTGAAGCGTGTGGTCTGGAATGTAACAGCAGTGATATTGTTTCGTCCTTTTATTACCCCGGTCTTTCGCAAATGGCGCATCCTCGTGTTGCGACTGTTCGGGGCAAAGGTGGCATGGGATGCCAATGTTTATGCTTCGGTGAAGATATGGGCTCCATGGATGCTGAAGATGGGACATAGGGCTTGTCTCGGTCCGGATGTAATCTGTTATAATCAAGATTGGGTAGTGCTTGAGGATGATGCTATCGTGTCTCAGTACTCGTATCTCTGCACGGCGGGTCATGATATAAGCCATGCCAATACTGCCGACAGCGGACTTATCACAGCCCCCATTCTTTTGTGTCAGGGTGCATGGGTAGGTAGCAGAGCGTTTATCGGTATGGGAGTAGGGCTTGGTGAGGGTGCTGTTGTCGGTGCCACCGCCTCCGTATATAAGAGTGTTGAACCGTGGAATGTCGTTGGAGGCAATCCCGCAAAAGTAATAAAGAAAAGAGTTTTGCCCGATGAATAAAATCTATGATTTGGAGGGAAAGAATAAGGCAATTGTTGTATTCAAGTTTTTTGCTGCATTGCTTATAACCTATTCACATATGGGCTTGTTGTTTCCTAAGTTCGGTGGTTTGGTTACAGGAGGGGCTATCGGTGACGGGGTGTTTTTCTTCTGTTCTGGATTTACGCTTTTTCTTGGCAGGGATGGAGGATTTCTGAACTGGTACAAGCGCTGAGTTGGCAGAATTTATCCGTCTATTATAATGTGGGCATTGTTGTCTGCCGTGGTTTTCGGCTGGGATTGGTCGGTTACGGATGTGATAACCACTCCAAGGTATTGGTTCATTCCTTGCATTATGGTTTATTATGTTATATTCTATGTGATTCGTCGTTTTATGATAAATCGCATGAATATGGTTTTTATAGGTTCGTTGGGCATTATAATCATATTGAGTTTTTTTGTTCTTGATATGGAACATTCCGTGATGTATGCCCAAGTGTCGTTCATGCGGATTTATTATTTTATGTTCATGTTGTTGGGAGCAATTACGGCAATCGACTTGACTCGTGAAGATAATAATATGATATTCAGCTGTTTATACCGAATTTCATCGGGGGGGTAAAAAGTGATGAAGAAGTTAAAAGGCCATATGTCAGTATAAAAAGATCGTTTGCATTGTTTTTTGTTTCAATTGTACTTTATTACGTATGTATGGCAATATATAAGCTCGGGCCGTTTTTTTGTAAGTTTCAGATTGTTTCGTTGATACCGCTGCTTCTTGCAATTTACTTTTTCTTTATGTTCTGTAGCTGTGAAAAGATGATAAAGGTGTTTGATAAGACTGTACTTGGAAATGTGGTTTATGCAATATCTGCTCTTACATTAGAGATCTATTTGGTACAATACGCATTGTTTACAGACAGTATGAATGGTCTGTTTCCGTTAAATATAATCATCACTTACCTTATAATATTCTGTATGGCGTACGTTTTGAAATGTCTGTCGCAAGTGTTTTCACAAATATTTGGTGGAGGAGATTTTGAAGTACGTAAAATATTCAAATTGTAGAATATATTGGTAAGTCAATATGGCCTTTGCATTAAACCGTGCCGAGTTGGCTCTGCTCGAAATTCTAAAAGAAGAGATTTCTGAAAAAGAAAATTTTGGAGGTCATATATTGTCTGTTGAAGCCTTGACGCAAGTGATGCAACTGGCTCAGGAACATACTGTTTCTGGATTAGTGGCTGATGCCGTAATAGAAGGCAGACTGACGGTTGCTCCGGTTATACAATCAAGAACAGAGACAGCAAAACTGATGCGGACAAGGATGAACCATCTGCGGATGTATCATAAGTTTGCAACAGTTATTGGCAGGCTTGCTATTCTGATGGACAAACATAATATCCGTTATGTCATGTTTAAGGGAATGGCGGTGGCTCGGTTTTATAAATCGTCTTATGCAAGAACTATGGGCGATGTGGATTTTTATGTTCCCGATAGTAGTTTTTATAAGGCTGTTTCTGTAATAGAACAAGAATGGCATATTGCGATAGATAAAGACGATATAGACAAGCATTTTTGTTTTGAGTATGAAGGTATCCGCCTCGAAATACATTCTCGGATAGAGACATTCGGCAATAACAGGCATCAGCGGTATTTTAACAGAATGATTGATGGAAGTATCGCAAATGAAAAAGTCTGTTTTGAATTGAATGGCATCGGTGTTGAAAGACAAGCTGTCTTTGTCTCTGTGCTTTCTCCCATAGAAGACCTTATTGTTGTTTTCAAACATTGGTTCAACCATCTGATAGTTGAAGGAGTCGGTTTGCGGCAGACGGTAGACTTGGCTGTTCTTTTGCAGTCTTATAAAGGAAAGACAGATAGAAACAGGTTGCAACATCATTTGACAGAAATTGGATATCTGGATGCTTTTCTGGCAATGGCAGCCATGATGAAAAAGTATTTCAGTTTGTCATGTGTTGACAATTTGTTTTTATTGAGTAAAAAAGATGAGATTTATGGCGATATGCTGATGGCAACGGTAATGGAGAGTGGAAATTTTGGAAAGTTGGCATACAAGAATCATTCTTTTGGAGTAATGAAAAGTTTTGAGACAGCTAAAATTGCATTACGGCATTGTGCAAAGTTCTTTTGGTTCGCTCCAACAGATATATTATGTCTTATGCCCAAAAGAATCGGCATTACACTGAAGCGGAGATTTGAGTTTTTGGAAAAATCAATGATATTTTTATGAATAATACTATCGCGGCCATCGTCTTGACAAAGGATGAGGAGAAACATATTGCACGTTGCATAGAATCGCTGAAAGGAATTTGCGAAGAAGTGTTTGTTATAGATTGTTTCAGCACGGACAACACTAAAGTTGTGGCAGAGTCACTTGGGGCGAAAGTTTATCAACATCCTTGGAAAAACTATGCGACACAGTTCAATTGGGGACTTTACAACTGTCCGATAACAGCAGATTGGGTTTGGCGTATTGATGCCGATGAATTTTTGGATAACGGGTTAGGGCAGAGTGTAAGGAAAGCGATAAGTAAGTGTGATGACGATGTGAATGGTATTTATGTTCGCAAGCGTATCGACTTCATGGGGCGTCCTTTGAAGCATGGGGGATGGTATCCCAGTTATCATTTGAAAGTTTGGCGCAGAGGACATGGTGAGTGTGAGAACCGTTGGATGGATGAGCATATCTGCATTTTCGACGGACGTGTCATTACAGTAGAGCAAGGCGATCAAGTGGATGCCAATCTCAATGACTTGACGTGGTGGATGAACAAGCACAATGGGTATGCGACAAGAGAAATGGCAGATATGTTGATGATGGAATATGGACTGGATGCATCTTCGCAAGAGGTTATGCCTAAGTTCTTTGGGACAGAAGAGCAGCGCAAGCGTTGGCTGAAAGTGAAATATATCAAGGCTCCTTTGTTTATTCGCCCTTTCATCAATTTTACAATCCGTTATATATTCAAGGCAGGTTTCCTTGATGGCAAGGAGGGATTTGTATGGCATTTCTTACAAGGTTTTTCTTATCGCTTCTTGGTTGATGCCAAGATCTTTGAATTAAAAAAGAGATTTGGATTTGATGATAATAAAATAAAGGCTTATTTGAAGAAAACATATCTGTCTTGATATTCTTCAAAAGATTTTTATCCATGGACAATACTTATGAAAGTATCGATTATAACAAGTTGTTTCAACCGTGAGCGGACTATCCGTGGTTGCATAGAGAGTGTGTTGGGGCAGGACTATCCGGATATAGAGTATATCGTAGTCGACGGTGCCTCGACAGATAATTCGCTCGCTGTGATAAAGGAATATGAGGACAGAATAACGCACATCGTTTCCGAGCCGGACAGGGGGATGTACGAAGCCATCAACAAGGGAATACGCATGGCAACGGGTGACATCATCGGACTGGTACACTCAGACGATTTTCTGTATTCGCCGAACACTATCAGCCATATTGTAGAACGGATGTGTCAGACCGGGGCAGATTTTCTGTATGGCGACGGTCTGTTTGTCACTCCTGGCGACACTGACAAGGTCGTGCGTAACTGGATTGGCGGTGACTACCGTTTGTGGAAAGTGCGTCACGGATGGTTGCCGTTGCATCCTACGTGCTATATCCGCCGTGAGGCTATTGCCAAACGGGGATTGTATAATGAGACCTACAAAATAGCCGCCGACTCCGATTTCCTGTTCCGTTATCTGCTCGGTGGCGATCTTACTGTGACCTATCTGCATGAGTATATCGTCCGTATGCGTATGGGCGGATTGAGCACTGACGCCGCCAAGCGCAGGCAGATGTGGATGGAGGACATACGTATGTACCGTTCGCACGGGATGAATCCTACCGTTACGAAGTTGGAAAAGATGATGTGGAAAGTTCCGCAGTTTTTATTGGCAAAGTTCAAATGAGTGATTTCGGTATGTGTCGGATATAGCGATGGGTTGCAATAATATATAATGTTGTGCTGCTGTATATGTGGTGGAAGGTAATTATAGGGCTTTTTGTTCTTGTTTTCGTAGCTTTTCTTTGCCTTGTTATGAAGATGGCAAAGACGGAGGCAGAAGAGTTTGAACACGATCTGAGAGAAGCGGACAAGTATAGGGTTGGAGAATGAAGCAAATACAGCTTTACGATTATCAGCAAGACATGAAAGAACGGATAGAGAGGGCTTTTGAAACCTTCCGCTCCGTGATGGTCCAAATGCCTACAGGCACTGGGAAAACGTATCTGTTGGCTTCTGTCGTGTCCGAATTTCTTTCATGCAGCAAGGGCAAAGTCTGGATTGTCACGCATCGCATGGAACTTGTGTCACAGATACAGGACACTATTTCAAAATTCTCATTGGCCGGCGATTTGCGTGTCCGGGTGCTTTCCATCCAGTGGCTGTCACGACATTATCGGGATTTGAATGACGAACCGGTTCTGATAGTGATAGACGAAGCCCATCATGCTTTGGCTGATACCTACAAAGAGTTGATTGTTGCCCATCCGAAGGCGAAGAAATTGGGATTGACTGCAACTCCATGCCGGTTGGACCGTAAAGGATTTACAGACCTGTTTGATGTTTTGCTGCAATCGTGGTCCGTGGACAGATTCATTGCTGAGGGCCATTTGTCGCTTTACGATTATATGTCGGTAAAGCCCGACAGTGAAGATGTCAGGATGGTTAGCAGTTTGAAAAAGCGGGGTGCTGACGGTGACTATTCCATTAGGGAGATGAGTGAGAAACTCGATGTCAGACCCAGTATTGAACGACTCTGCGATACTGTGCTGCGATATGCCGGATGTAAGAAAGGCATAGTATATGCAATTGATATCGGGCACGCCGGACATATAGCCGACTGTTACAGGCAGAATGGTATCAATGCAGTGACAATAAGCAGCAAGACAAAAAAGAACGAACGGTGTTCGATAGTGGAGCAATTCAAGGCCGGACATCTTGACGTTCTTGTGAATGTAGACCTATTTGGTGAAGGTTTCGATTGTCCTGATGTCGAATTCATACAGTTGGCCCGTCCTACGCTGTCGTTGTCAAGATATCTGCAACAGGTAGGGCGTGGATTGAGGGTTTTCCATGGCAAGAAGTTTTGTCTGATACTTGACAATGTCGGGTCGTATCGTCTGTTCGGTCTGCCATCAGACCATCGTGACTGGCAGGCCATGTTCGATGGCCGGACTACAGGTAAGGCTGTCGTTGATGTTGAAGAAGAGGCACTATGTCAGTCGATGTCGGCAAGTCAGGAATATTACAGGATAACCGGAACCGGGCATACCGAAATGATAACTCTGCTCACACATGACGGCCAACGGTGTCTGTTGGATGCAACCTTTGGTTATCATGTAATGACGGGTATCGACGGTAAGCAGGGGGTGGCCGATAAGTATGGTCGTGAGACGGTGCCATATACATATAATAAGGTAGAGCTTTTCCCTTACGGATTTGCCCGACTTCGTTCACGGCGTAAGGCTGACATCGAACGTCCGTGGATAGATCTTGTAAACGGAGTGAGGTTTGCTGTGCGACCGAAAACCGTTAGGGCGGGATTTCTTGAAATGAGCACCTCTGACGGCTTCCGGCTGTATCCACGTGTTCATACCCGGCTGATGGACGAGGATTCTTACACTACTGCCGCCATGCTACGGTTCGGCATAGGTGTCGGATTGAGATTCAATAACTACTATGTGCAGTCATCAGAGCCGACCAAACTCTATATCTTCAAGGAGAAAGTATACAATATGACCTTGTTTGCTGACGAACAGGGCCGTTTTTTCTGTAAAAAAGACAATGAACCGGAAATGAGGCTTGTAAGTCCGGCAGAGTGGGAGACGGCAAAGGCAGGAATGGACAGGCGGATGGAGGTGTTTGTCGGTGATGTGAAAAGAAGCCGTGAGCATGGTGTGTTTCGGCAGTGTCCGGGATGGGTTGTTGAAAATAAGTACTGTCTCGGCAATTACGACGAGCTTCCAGGATTCAAGATAATGCCGGATGTGGTGAAAGGGCGGTTTGAGCTGGTGGAAAGATGTGACGGCAGGGTGTTCAGGCCAATGTCGGATGAATGGAAATATATATCCGCTCCGGCTTTCGGCCTGCGTGTAGGGCAGAAGACCAACGGCAAGTTTCAGGTGAGAACGGATAATGGTCGATGTATTCCCGGATTTCGAGAGGAGTTTGACTTTGCAGAGTTGTTGGACGGTGGTTTCATACACATTGTGGAAAATGGTTTGGAGTATTGGGCTGACATACAGAACAAGTGGCGGTATTTCAGCAAACCGGAATTTTTCAAGGATGGTTTTCTTTATTTAGTCAGGTTTGACAATATTTACATTATCCGTAATGTATTTTCGCTCAGTGGTATTGCATTTATGAAAGACGAACTTAAAACCGGCAACGGGATTTGTTTCCTTTCTGGCAACAGGCTTATCCTGAAAAGCAATTTACGTACTGTATTCAAGGTGGTGAGGCGATATGCAGACAACAGGCATTTCGATATTTGCAGTTGGAACAGGACGGATGGTGCTGAAGTCCTTTTGTATTATGACGGGGTTAATGAACCTAAGATAATGAAACGCCATGCGGAATAAAATAAAAAAACAGCGGCTGTGAATTCACAGCCGCTGTTTTTTTATTTTATTCCGCATGGCGTTTGATATTTCGTGCATGTTTATGTTTTTGTGGTGGAAATGCTGCATGATCCGTTCCTGCCGCGGAGAAACTGTTCGAGTTTGTCTTTTATCGTTTCCGGTTGGTGTTCGTTATGACAGAGTTGTTCCATGGGGCACCATCCTGTGCCGGTACGGTTAAGGATATGGTCAGTTTCGGTTTCAAATTCTACGGTAATGCCATGTTCGCGTAGCATAGCCAGTGCAGGAGTGCTTATTATATCGGCATAGATATGATCGGCACCACCGAGAATCAGCAATGCAGCGGCGGCCTTGCCGACAACTTTGTCAGCAACGAGGGCACCGCAAAGCAGTTTCGGTTCGTTCTTCAGTGTTATAAACAAATCTGCGATGCCGCGTCTTCTGAACGTGCGTATTATGCCACTATTGGATATCACGCACGAACATTGCTCGCCATGCAGTATTTCTGTCAATCGATTAATCATATTTTCCCACCTTTTTTCAATTGCTCCACATATTTGTCTATGATGTGTAACTCATGTGGAATTTTTATGTTTTGCGGACAATGTGGCTCGCACTGTCCGCAACCTATGCAGTGGGCTGCCTGTCGCAGACGTGGCACGCTGCGGTCGAGTCCTATCAGATATTCGCGGCGCAGACGGTCGTAGTCTTTGTCCTTGTTGTTGTGTGGCAGACGTCCTTCGTTCTTGCACTTGTTATAGTGTACGAATATTCCCGGAATATCCACTCCATATGGGCATGGCATACAGTATTTGCAATCGTTGCACGGTATGGTCTCCATATTGACCAGTTGTTCGGCTATGCTTTGCAGGAATTTGTCCTCGTCGGCTGTTATCGTATGTAGCGGACTGTATGTCTTCAGATTGTCTTTCAGATGTTCCATATATGTCATACCGCTAAGCACAGTAAGTACCCCGTCAGGCGTGCCGGCATATCTGAAAGCCCATGATGCTACGCTGTTTTCAGGAATACGTTTTTTCATTTCTGTGACTATATATTGTGGAACATTGGCCAATCGGCCACCAAGTAGCGGCTCCATGATGACAGCCGGTATTCCACGCTTTTTCAGTTCTGCATACAGATATGAGGCATCGGTGTTGCGTGGGTTTATCTCATCGGCATATTCCCAGTCAAGATAGTTCAGTTCTATCTGAACGAAATCCCATTTGTATTTGTCGTGCATGGATAGCAGATAGTCGTATACCTTGATGTCACCATGATATGAGAATCCGAGATTGCGTATACGTCCGGCACGGCGTTCCTCGATGAGAAAGTCGAGCATTCCGTTGTCTATGTATCGTGCGTTGAGAGCTTCCATGCCTCCCATACCGATGGCGTGCAACAGATAATAGTCTATGTAGTCGGTTTGCAGTTCCTTGAACGAGTTGCGGTACATCTTTATCGACTCCTCGCGCGACCAGGTCTCTTTGTTGAAGTTGGAAAGTTTTGTGGCCACATAGTAGCTCTTGCGCGGATGGCGGCTCAGGGCTGTTCCTGTGGCGCGTTCGGAAAAACCGCCACTGTAGGCTGGCGAAGTGTCGAAATAGTTCACGCCGTGTTCTATGGCATAGTCAACGAGGCGGTTTACCTTTTCCTGGTCAATCTTGACGTTACCTTCTGTTGCTGTGCCTTCATCCGGTTCGGGCAGGCGCATCATTCCGAATCCTAAGAGCGAGACCCGGTCGTGGGTAGTAGGATTTACCCGATAGGTCATTCTGTCTTTTGGCGGTTCGGTTTGATTGGTGTAGTCGTCGTTTGGGAATTCATTTGATTTTGGCTTTTTGCAGCCGGTGAGTGTGGCGGCTGCAGCGGCCGTCCCGATACCGAAAAGTTTCAAGAACTTACGGCGCGATATGTTGTTTTCGTTATCACTCATTATTCTAAGTTTTTTGTGGTTCATATTACCGGTGTTGTCTGACAATGAGTTGTTACAGGCAAATCTCAAATGGTTTTGTGCACTTCGTGTCCTTCTACATATATGGCAGGGAACGGTCGTGCCGGACACAGATTCTCGCATGCTCCGCAACCGATGCATCGTGTCTCGTTTATCACCGGTATCTTGGGCGACTGTTCGTTGTCCGGTTCCGACGGCACCATCTCTATTGCTCCTGTGGGGCAGTGGCGGGCACAGTTGCCGCACTCCACGTGGTCGGTCAGCGGTACACAGTTTTTCTTTATCCATACGGCATGCCCTATCTGTATGGCCGACTTGTCTGATGGAGTAATCTTTCTTATGGCTCCTGTGGGGCATATATTTGAACATCGTGTACATTCCGGACGGCAGTAGCCGTGTTCGTATGACATCATCGGTTGCATCAGCTTTGTCAGTTCAGTCGAAGGGCGAAGTACTCTGTTTGGGCATGCTGCCACACAGAGTTGGCAACCGGTGCAGTGGCGTGCCATGTGTTGTGCGCTGAGGGAGCCTGGGGGCGTGAGCGGTGTCTGACGTTCGGGGGCTGCTTTGTTTTCTATCTTTGCCAGTCCGCCGTCTACCTTTTTCTTCTCCTGCGCCATGGCTGACGTTGCAGCCAAAGTTGTGGCAAGAAGGAAAGAACGGCGGCTTTCTCTTGCTTTTGTGTCGTTCTCTTTCTTTTTTTCTTGAGAGTCGGCCTTTCCGAAGCTGATGGCACCAAAACTGCATTTGCCTATGCAGTCACCGCATACAACACAGCGTGTCGGGTCGATGGCGTGGTTCTTTACATCGATGCACGATGCCTTGCAGTTGTTGGCGCATGAGCCGCAATTGCGGCATTTGTCAGTGTCGATTCGTATTTTCATCATGGAAAACCGCGATATCGCTCCAAGCAGTGTGCCCACGGGACATATTGTGTTGCAGTATGTGCGGCCGCTGCGCCATGCAAGTGTTACGACAGTGAGCAATGTGGCTATGGCTATGATGAATGTAGGCATGCTCTTTATCCATACATCAGTGGTGTAGAATGCGTAGCTGTCCATACGTTCGGCAACGTTTGCAAGAACATTATTGCCGAATTGCCATAGCGGCTGGAACAGGTTCGAAGCAATTCTTCCGTAGGCACTGTATGGCTCAAGCATTGCTACTGCCGAACCGATACCGGCCACAAATGCTACTATCATGACGCCAAGTATGGTATAACGAAGCCATGATATGGCTTTGGAATAGGAATATGGGCGCTTGCGACCGTGATTGTGCAGCCATGCTACTGCATCCTGAAACACGCCAAGCGGACATATCACCGAGCAATATATTCGTCCGAACATAAGCGTTAGCAGCAACGGTATCAATGCGAGAGCTGCGTTGAAGAGCAGTGCCGGAACCAGTTGTATGTGGGCCATCCAGTGCAGCCATCGGTGGATGGTGCCAGTAAAGTCGAGGAACAGCAGTGTTATGCCGGTAAAAAATACTATGGCAAGCGTTGTTCTAATCTTTCTTAACATGATTTATCTGTGTATTTGTTGGTTATTTCCTGTCATTCTTACTATCAGTATGCTCAGTTCGTACAGCAGCCAGATGGGCATTGACACGACGAAGAGTGTGAAGACATCTGTGGTGGGGGTGATAATGGCGGCTACGATGACAATGGCCACTATGGCGTGACGCCGGTATAGGGTCATCATGCGGCCGTTTATTATTCCCATGCGGGCCAGAAGCCAGCTGACTATCGGCAGCTCGAACATTACACCTATCACAAGGCACATTGTTATCAATGTGTCCATGTATGACTGTAGGGTGAGCATGTTGTCCACATCCGTACTTACCTGATATGTTCCGAGGAAGTGTACCGTGAGCGGAAATATAAGAAAATAATTGAGAAGTGTACCGAGTATGAACATCACGTAGGCGCTCATTGTTATCTTTATGGCGATGCGTCGTTCGTTTTCATATAGAGCGGGAGCTACGAAACCGAACAGAACGTAGAGCACGTAGGGAGAGGAAAGCAGCAGTCCTGCATAGAGTGCTGTCTTCATGTGTATCATGAACTGCTCGGTCAGTCCGGTGTTCATCAGATGCAGCGTGAACGGCTCGGTATCAAGCAGACGATAGGTTACGAAATTGCTGTTATGCGGGGCAAGCACGATGTCAAAGAGCGTGTCTTTCATGCAGAAAGCCAAGGCCCCCATTGCTATCGTTATCATAATGATGCGTATCAGGCAACTGCGCAGTTCGTCAAGGTGGTCCCAGAACGTTGTCGTGTTCTCTGCTTTTCCGTTCATTTGTCTTCAGGGCTGTCGCTCTTGGTCTTTTGGGTATCTTTTGTACCGTCAGCTGTACCGTTCATACCGTCTTTGAAGCTTTTCACTCCTTTTCCCAGACCGTTCATCAACTCGGGAATCTTCTTCCCTCCGAAAAGCAATAATATGATGAGGGCTATCACAAGCACCTCTTGCATTCCAAGTCCAAACATATTGTTATCAGTTTTAATTTTTTATACTATTTGCAAATGTACTGAATAAAAACGGTTATTGTCGTGTATATTTCATTGATTTGCTTACCATAATTACAGAAGATACGCCACTCCGTGTTTTTGGGCAATCTGTTTGAGCAGTTCTTTGCAGCCGTCTTCGAGTAGTTCAATCACAAGTTCGAAGCCACGATCTCCGCCATAGTAAGGATCGGGCACAGCCGTGTGACCGGGATGATGTTTGCAAAAGTCTGTCATGCGTGATATCTTGCGACGCTGTTCGTCAGTGCGTGCCATGGCTGTAACGTCTTTGTAGTTTTCGTCATCCATCACTATTATGTGGTCGAAACGTTGCATGTCTTCTTGTTTTATCTGCCGTGCGCGGCTGCTGAAATCGTATCCATGGGCAGAACCGTGACTTCTCATACGTCTGTCCGGAAGTTCGCCTGCATGCCACGAACCAATGCCGGCAGAATCTATGTCGACATAATCCTCCATCATGTGTTCCTTTGTTATATGCCGCATTATTCCTTCGGCTGCCGGTGAACGGCATATATTTCCGAGGCATACAAATAACAGTGATGTCTTTTTACTGATGTCTTCACTATTCTCTTTCATTTGATTTTACGTATTATTGGTTTGTGGTATGGTGTTGCTATATATTGTCAGACTGATACTTCTGCAAACTTACATAAAAAATCTGATTTTACGTAAATTCTGCATCGTTAAAATTGTTTTTCTTTGAAGTTATAGGTCCTGTAAGTCGGATTTTTTGCGTAAGTTTGCACTGTCATTTCAAAATGTGAATATATTATTTTTTATATATATGCCTGTTATAGAGATATCATCGTTGAGTTACCCGGGAGTTGAAGTGTTCAGTACACTGACAGAAGCACAGCTCCGCAATCGTATAGAGCCCGACAAGGGCGTGTTTATAGTAGAAAGTCCGAAGGTGATCAGCGTAGCACTTGATGCCGGATATGAGCCGCTTTCATTGCTTTGCGAGCGGAAACACATAACCGGAGATGCGGCTGACATTATAGAACGATGTGGGGATATACCGGTGTATACCGGTGAGAGGAAGTTGCTTGCAGAATTGACAGGATATGTACTGACACGTGGTGTTTTGTGCGCAATGCGTCGGCCACAGGAAATAAGTGTCGGGGATGTGTGTAGTGGTGCACGACGTGTGGTCGTTATCGATGGAGTGGTCGATACAACCAATATTGGGGCTATATTCCGTTCGGCGGCAGCTCTCGGTGTTGATGGGGTGTTGCTTACGCGAAATTCCTGCGATCCGCTTAATCGGCGTGCGGTACGTGTTTCGATGGGGTCTGTTTTTCTCGTACCCTGGGCATGGATTGACGGACAGATATCCTCTTTGAATCAATACGGATTCCGTACTGCGGCAATGGCGCTTAGTGACAATTCCATATCTATAGATGCTCCTGAACTTGCCGCAGAACCGCGGTTGGCTGTTGTGATGGGTACGGAGGGTGACGGACTTCCTTTGGAGACTATCGCTTCTGCTGATTATGTGGTGCGAATCCCGATGTCTCATGGTGTCGATTCGCTTAACGTCGCAGCGGCTTCGGCAGTAGCATTTTGGCAACTCTGTAAATGATGGTTTATGTATGCGGATTTTCCAAATCATTTCCCAACCGGTAAAATAGGTTGTCCCGAAAATATCTGCTGACTTTTGATTTTTGTGAGGCATGTGACAAGGCGTAGTGCCGGTGTTTATATATAAAAGAAAAGGAGATTTCCATTTGAAATCTCCTTTTCTTTGGGTGGAGGGTGGGGCTCGAACCCACGACATTCAGAACCACAATCTGACGCTCTAACCAACTGAACTACATCCACCGTGTTGTTTTGGTTGCTTTCTTAAAGCGAGTGCAAAGGTACGTGATTTATTTTAAACTACCAAATAAATCACGTACTTTTTTGCCGTTTTTATTATTTTGCCTTATCTGAAACTTTTTCTGCATTGTTTGTTGCAGGAGCAGCCTTCTCAGCGTTGTCTTGAGTCGTAGGAACAGCCTCTTGAGTCTTGCTGGCACCGAAGCCGGGCAGATTGTTGGGGTTGGTTGTCGGGTTCTCAATGTTCTCCATTACCGACATGTTGGTTGTTGCCTGTGGAGCGAAATGTGCGCATGCCACGCTGATAATGACCATGGCGGCAGCCAGTCCCCATGTTGTTTTTTCAATGAAGTCGGTGGTCTTGCGGACACCGCCAATCTGATTGTAAGAAGCGAAATTGGAAGAAAGTCCTCCTCCCTTTGACTCTTGAATCAGCACTATACCAATCATAGCAAGTGCAGCTAAAACGATAAGAGTTACTAATACTGTGTACATTGTTACTTTATTTTTTTATTGTTATTTATTATCAATTTTTCTAAGAAACGTATTTGGTCTGCAAAGTAAGCATTTTTTTTTGGATAATTCAAACTTAATCGCCTAATAATTTCCAAAGCCTTTGAATATCTGCCCTGTTTTATGTAAATTCGGGCTAAAGTCTCTGTAAAATAGCTTTCGTCTCCACCTTTTTCTTCTTTTTCTTCAGAGTCTTCTATCTGTGGTACAAACTGTGGCGTATCACTGAGAACGATTTTTCCCTTGTCGTTTTCAATGAAGCTGTCTATCAGATTTTGGCCTTTCAGCAACGGAACTTTTCCATTGTCCGACGGTTTTTCTTCACTGTCGGTTTCAAGCAGATATGCCACATAGTCCACTGCGGCATCAGCAGGTGTGGGACGTCGTTTTTTCTTTTCCTCTTTCTGTTCTTCTTGTGGAATGGAATCAAGGAAATTGTCTATCAGCGATATTGTCCTGCTTGTATTCTTTTCGGCTGAATTGTTTTTGGGGGCTGTCGGTTTGTTATGTTTATGTGCCGCTGCAGGTAATTTATAGTGGGCTGCTTCTACAAGCTGGAATATGACTTTCCGGTCGGTTATGTATATAGCGGCTTTCCGCAGCTCTTCGTCGAATGACGGGTCGTGCAGCAGATACAGATTTTTAAGCATCAGTAACCGTGCGGTCTGGAAATACGGGTACAGCGCTATGACAGAGCGCAGTTCGTATAGAGTGTCCCTGTCGAGTCGTTCCGGATGGTTTATCAGCTCGGTTATTTCCATAAATGTTTTTACCAGTTGGCTACTGTTGCATTGAAAATTTGATCGGTTATTTCTTTTACCATTTCAGTCACAAGTTGTTCCTGTACGGAGTTGAGCGACTGTGTCGTCTCGTATGTCGATGTGGCCGTGAACTGACGTTCAAAGTCTTCCGTATGATTTTTGTTGTTTGTGAATCGTACGTTTACCGTCATCGACAATTCCGTCTGTGCCGAATATCCCTCGCTTGATACGGCCTTGTTACGTTGCTCGTAGCGTGTAATCTCACCCTCTATTTTGAGGTCCCCGTTGCGTCTTACTTGTATCAGGCGTGTGTGGTTGGCAAATATGTCTTTCAGTTGGTTGTTGAAAATACTTGCCATCGGACCCCATACATAGCTGGAGCGTATGGGGAAGTCTGCTATTTGTATGGTTTTGGTAGTCGAGTAGTCTATGCTTGCACCGTTGAACTTGTATGAAACAGAGCACGATATCAGTAGTACTGTCAAAAGACAAAACGATATGAGACGATAGCACAGGCATGATTTCCCATCAGTCTGTGACTTGCTGTATGTATCTTTTTTCGTTTCTTTCATATTTCGTTGTTGTCTTTGACTTTCGAATCTCTACTCCAGTCCATATTGTTTTATTCTCCGGTATAGCGTACGGTCGGATATTCCCAGTTCCTGTGCAGCCTTCTTACGGTTGCCGCCGTTGCGTTCCAAAGCCTTTTCAAGCATCTGTCGCTCAATGTTGCTCAGGTTGAGATTTTCCGGTTCCTTTTCCAGTTCGATATATTCTTCCGCAATGGCATCTTCGGCCATGGGTTTTTGCTGTTGCGGGTTTATGTATATCTGTTGTGATGTTATGGCTGGTGTGCTGTTGCCTATTGGTACAGGCTTGTCGTCCTTCTGTACGATTTGTGCGGCCTGTGTTTCTTCCAGTCTTTTTTTGAGCATCCCCATATCGCGTCGCAAATCATTTACATTGCCACGTAATTCGAACAATATTTTGTAGAGAATCTCTCGTTCGTTTTCAAAACTGTGATCCCCGCTGCTTTTATGTATGGTGGCAAGCTGGGTGCTCTCTTGGTCTTGTGGAATGAAATTGCATAATATTTCAGGAGTTATCTGTCGTACGGTGCTCAGTATCGAAATCTGTTCCGTTATATTTTTAAGTTGTCTCACGTTGCCAGGCCATTTATACTTCATGAGAAGTTGTTTGGCCTCTTCCGTCAGCACCACTTTTTCCATTCTGTACTTCTCAGCCATTTGCATGGCAAACAGGCGGAACAGCAGAACGATGTCTTCTCCGCGATCGCGCAACGGAGGCATTTGTATTGGGATGGAGTTCAAGCGGTAGTAAAGGTCTTCGCGGAAGCGTCCTTCGCTGATGGCTTTGCGTATGTTTACGTTTGTGGCTGCTACGATACGTACATCGGTCTTTTTCACATCCGTAGCTCCCACCGGTATGTATTCTCCCGTTTCGAGAACGCGTAGCAGTCGGGCCTGTGTCGCCAATGGCAATTCGCCTACTTCATCGAGAAACAGTGTACCCTTGTTGGCCACACCGAAATATCCCTGACTATCGTTTATAGCGCCTGTAAAAGAGCCTTTTACGTGTCCGAACAGTTCGCTGTCAATAGTGCCTTCGGGTATGGAACCGCAGTTGATTGCAAAATATTTCTCGCGTCGGCGTGGTGAGTTGTCATGAATGACACGCGGAATGATTTCTTTTCCCACACCGCTTTCTCCGACAATGAGCACACTTAAGTCTGTCGGCGCAACCTGCAGGGCCACATCGAGTACATGATTCAGCGCCTCGCAGTTGCCCACGATGTTGTACCGCTGTTTTATCTGTTGCAGTTCTGATGTCTTCATTTAGCTGACAAAATTACACATTTTATTCGATATACAGACTTTTGGACAGCGATTTTTTGAATACGGCTTTATTTTCCGGCTTACTTATATATATATGTACAAATTTAGGGGCTGTCTCGGATATATCAGGTGATGTCAATGTCATTATTGTTTTGAGCCGAACTTTATCAGTAGCAGTCCTATGGCAGTCCATATCAGTTCGCGCAATCTTACGATTACGGCTACGAAAATACCGGCACTTGCAGTCATGGCAAGTCCTTTGGCCGACATCAGGAAACCGCCTTCCCTGCCTCCGAGTTGCAGGGGCAGAAAGAACAGCATATTGGCAAATAGAGATGTGAATGCCAAGATAAGTATGCACTGCAGATAGTTGGCGTCGGGCATTATGACAAGCAGTATAAAATATATTTCCAAAGCCGAAACCACACGGCATGCCAGTTCGAGCACCACGGCGCTTACGAAAGTGCGGGGATTCTGATTGTGCAGGGCGGCAATCTGGCGGTCTATAGATGCCAGTTGTTCCTTGTGGTTTTCAAAGAATCGTTGTGCTTTGCGCTTAATTAGCGGGAAATGGCTCAATATACCCATGCAGCGCACGGTGATGCCCTTTTTATATCCCTTGATGAAAAACCATATAGCAGCAGTGCAGAATGCTCCCACGGAAGTCAGCATAATACCCATAGGCATGTTCACCTCTTGCGTGACGATGTATAGTAATATAGACAACATCCAAAACCAAAAGTGCGAGAAGATGTGGGTCATGGCATAGAGGATTACTGATGAAGATGCTCTTTCCGTACCAATCTTTGGTGAGAGTGACATTATCCTGTACGGTTCGCCTCCCATTAATCCTCCCGGGGTGGCATAGTTTAGTGCAAATCCGCTGATGGTGATTTTGTATAACCACCAGAATGACACCTTGCGTTCAGATGAAAGATCCGGGCTTATCCTGTTTTTCGACTGTTCTTCCTGACTGTTTATGATGATATACCATGCTGACGTGTTGAACATGTAAAGGAAAAACCACAATACAATGACGGCGACAAACCAATAACCGGCACGCTGCAACCCCGCCCAAACCTGGGCGAAGTCGAGCTGCGTTACCATAATCAGCAGAACAGTGATTCCGAAGATAAAAAATCCGTTCTGATATTTTTTCTTCATTCTGCTGTCTGTTGTTTATTTTCCGGGGCTGTCTGTTGGTCGTTTTCAGTCTGTGTAACTGTCGGTCGGTTGCTTCCCTGTGTATTTTGTTTGCCGTCGACCGTGGGGGCTATCTTGTCGTTTTCGTTTGTTTCGGTCTGTTTGCTTGCTTTTTCTTCACGTGTTTGTCTGTTGCCTTCGTGTTTGAACTGGTCACGTGCTTTCGGTATTGAGAATCGGGTCTTCTCGCTTTCGTCACGTTTTTCGTGATACAATTTCGGAAGCGGGTTTGCCATAGGTTCGTCATACTTCTTCCTGTTGCGGTATATGTCGATGGCTGTATATATAGCCTGACGGAAAGAACTCTCGTTGGCTATGCCCTTGCCTGCTATGTC
>Ga0137297_10300_pt1 | contig 38321 bp, 38 predicted proteins | sample RamsorincwithD2O_FD_97191 | JGI IMG/M metagenome (GOLD analysis project Ga0137297, IMG submission 97191) | Mouse cecal microbial communities from Vienna, Austria - Mucin amended with D2O | ecosystem: Host-associated > Mammals > Digestive system > Large intestine > Cecum | place: Austria: Vienna...
GGAAGACATGATTAAACAAATTCTGGATATGGAAAAAAAGGCGCACGACATTGTAGAAGAAGCGCGGGAAAAACAGACCCATCTGGACGAGGACGTGGAAAGCGCGGTGCGGGAATTAAAACAAGAATGGACGGCTAAAATGAACAAAAAGATTGAAACGCTGCGCGCGCAGGAAGCGAAAATAGCACAGGAAAAACTGACGCAGATAGAATCGAATACCCAAATGCAGTTAAATAAATTGGAACAGTTATATCAGGAAAATGAGAAAAAATGGGTGGATATGCTGTTTGAGGACATTTTTAGTACCGGTTTGTAAAACAAATCAAAAACGGCTTTTACAGAACAACCGCAGATGGGGCATAAAACCCAAGTTGCTGCGGTAAGGGAGGTGTGGAAATGTCTTTTTCCGGTTTGCTGCGCTATGGTGCGTTGGCAACAAAACTCAAATCCATGTCAGGGAAACTGCTCACCGCGGCGCAATTGGAGGACCTAAAAAGCAAACAAACGGTGACGGAAGCGGTGGGATATCTGAAATATGATACGGCATACCGCGAGGTATTGGAGCCTGTCAGAGAAGAAGAGGTGCACCGCGATTTGCTGGAGTGGCTGCTGCATATCAGCGCATTTGAGGATTTTGTGAAATTGCAGCATTTTATGAATATTGCAGACCGGCGGTTTTTGCAAACCTGGTTAGTGCGGCATGAAATTAATATGCTGAAACTGATTATCCGCCGTGTGGGAACAGGCGAAGCATTCCATGGCGTTATCTATAAAGTGCCGCGGGAATTTCAGGCGATATCCAGAATTGATTTTGCCAAAATGGAACAGGCGCACACAGTAGACGACGTTATTGAGGCGCTGCATGGTATTCCTTACCAGCAAGTGCTGCGGGCTGCCTATGGGCAAGAAACGCAAAATGGAGAAACCGCATATTTTGATATGGAGACGCAGCTTGATATTTATTATTATACCAATCTTTGGCGGCAAATCAAACGGTCACTGCAAGGAAAGAATCGCAAAAAAATGGAACAATATGTTGGCTATGAGGCGGACATATTAAATTTACTCTGGATTTACCGCAGCAAAAAATATTATCACATGCCGCATGATTTTATTTATGCGCTATTGATTCCTGTCCACGGGCGTTTGCGGGAAAAAGAAATCAAACGTTTGGTGGAAGCGGAGTCGCCGGAAGAACTGATAGCGATTGCGAAGGAAAATAAATATACCGATATCTTCAGCAAACATGACAATGGACTTTATGAGAGGACGTTGCTGCAGCTTCAACTGAAATTGATGAAAAAAATGAACGGCGGCAATGCCTATCAACTGACCGCTGCATTTGAATATCTCGGCGCAAAACAGTTGGAACTGGATAATATCGGTTCGATTATAGAATGTATCCGCTACCGGATACCAAAGGAAGAAATGTGGCGGTACGTCGTATAGAAGGCAGGTGAGGGCAGATGGCAATACAGAAAATGAAATTGATTCATATGATGGGGCCGGTAGAACAGTTTGATAACGTGATGGAACAATATGTGATGGACAGAGATGTGCAAATGGAAGACGCCATGAAGGTGACGCACAACATCAAAGGCTTACAGCGGTTCGCGGAGATGAATCCATATGGCGATATGTTCAAAGCGTTAAAAGATATTTGCCAGTTTTTAGAGGTAGAACCACAATATATGCCGGGGGCGGAGAAACCGGAAGAAGATGTGAAAGCGTATTTGGAACAACTGCGCGGAGACATCACGGAGAAAATGGAACAAGTGAAAGACTGGACAAAGCGGAGCGCAGAGAACAAAATATTGATAGCACATTTGGAGCATATGCGAGAGATTGATATTCCGCTGGAAGAAATGTTTTCTTTTGAGTTTATGCGGTTCCGGTTTGGCAGACTAACCAGAGAAGCCTATGCGAAATTGACAACCTATCTTGGAGAACTGCCGACGGTGTTTGTCAAAGGCGCGGAGGAAGAAGGCTATATATACGGCATGTATTTAACGCCGCATGGCAGCAGCAAACATGTGGATGATGTGTTTGCAACGCTGAATTTTGAGCGCATCCGCATTTCAGACAAGGCGGTAGGGAAACCGCGCGACGCGCTGCAAATGCTGGAGCAGGAAAATGAGACGCTGCAGCGGCAGGCAGAGCAGAATGCATTAGAACTGAAACAACGAATGAAGGTGGAATTGCCGAAAATTATGCGGTGGTACAGTTATTATAAACGGAAGTTTTATGTGCATGAGATTCGCGCAAAAGCAGCGCATACGGAGGACAGCTTTTATGTGGCTTGCTGGGCGGGACGTGAAGAAGCAAAACAGATGGAACAGGCGCTGGAGGAAGAAAAAGATGTGATGCTGGTAAGTCAAGACCCCAGCGAACTGGAAAAAGAGTTGGTGCCGCCGACCAAAATGAAGAACTGGAACTGGGCGAAGCCGTTTGAGATGTTTGTGGAAATGTATGGACTGCCCAATTATCGTGAAATGGACGCAACGCCGCTGCTTGCCGTCACCTATATTCTCATGTTTGGCATGATGTTTGGAGATGTGGGGCAGGGCGCGGTGCTTGCTATTGTAGGTTTTATCCTATATAAATGGAAGAAAATCCGCCTTGCGGGAATTGTATCCATGGTGGGCGTGAGCGGTACGTTGTTTGGATTTGTCTATGGCAGCATTTTCGGCAACGAAGAACTATTGCCGGGACTGATTCACCCCATGGAAAGCACGAATACGTTGCTGATTTTGGCGGTAGCATTCGGTGTGATAATGCTGTTGATTGCTATGATAGCCAACATTCTCAATGCCATTAAAACAGGAAACCGCGGCAGGCTGTTGTTCAGTCAAAACGGATTGGCGGGACTTGTCTTTTATGTGGCAGTGATTGCAGTGGTGGTTAGTACCATTACAAAAGGTGCAAGCGTGCCGGTGACTGTCGGGATTTTTCTGTTTGGCGTGCCGCTGCTGCTTATCTTTTTGCAAAAGCCGCTGGGTGCGCTGCTGGAGAAAAAGAAATCGTGGATGCCGGAGCGAAAAGGCGAGTTTATCACGGAAAATTTCTTTGAACTCTTTGAAATCCTGCTGAGTTACATTACCAATACCATTTCGTTTATCCGTATCGGCGCGTTTGCGCTGGTACATGCAGGTATGATGATGGTGGTGTACAGTTTTGTGGAAATGGCAGGCGCGGGCGGACCGGTTGTGTTGGTATTTGGGAATCTGTTCGTCATGGGCATGGAAGGTTTTATTGTTTGCATTCAGACGCTGCGTTTGGAATTTTATGAAATGTTCGGACGGTTTTTTGACGGAGACGGGAAACCGTTTGTACCATATAAAACAATTTTAGAGAAATAAGATAGGAGCAGAAAAGGAGAAATGGATATGAGTACATTGGTAACAGTAGTCACGATTGCATTGGTTTTATCGGTTGCGATTCCGGTTTTGATTTATGTGAAAAGCGAAAAAGGTGTGAAAAGCAAAAAAGTTGCCCTATTTACGAATATCGGAATGTATTTTACCTTGATGGTTGCGTCCGTCATTGCGATGTGCACAGGCGCAGTTGGCGCGGAAGAAGCGGCAGCGGCGTCCATGAGTTCCGGTATGGGATATTTGGCGGCAGGGTTGGCAACCGGTATGGCGACGATTGGCGCCGGTATTGCCGTAGGCGCGGCGGCGTCAGCGGCGCTGGGCGCTATCAGTGAAAATGAAAAAGTATTCGGAAAAGCGTTGGTATTCGTTGCGTTGGCAGAAGGTGTTGCGTTATATGGTCTGCTGATTTCCTTTATGATTATCGGAAATCTGTAAGACCTGTCGGAAAGAGGCGAAACAGGTATGAAATTGTTTGTGATAAGCGACAATGTGGATACGCAGACAGGGATGCGTCTGGCGGGCACAGAAGGCGTTGTTGTGCATGAAAGAGAAGAATTTGAAAAAGCGGTTCAAGACGCTCTGGGTGACAAGGAAATTGGTGTGCTGCTGATTACAGAGAAGCTGGCACAGGAGTTTTCCGAAACGGTTTCGGAATTAAAGATGAGTGTATCACTGCCGTTGGTGGTGGAAATTCCGGACAGACATGGTACAGGGCGTGCACCGGATTCCATTACGTCCTACGTAAAAGAAGCGATTGGCGTGAAGATTTAGAGAAGGAGGCGGCAAAGGTGCGTCAGATGGAAGAAAAATTGCAGGTATTTGAACAAGAAATTCTAAAGGAAGCCAATCAGAAAAAGACGGCGATTGAACAGGATACAGCGCGGGAAAAACAAACGCGTATTGCACAAAAGGAAAATGAAATTCTCACAAAAGCCTATCAAACCATTCAAAAAGAACTCGGGAAAATCCGCAGGGAACAAAATGAACGGTTGTCCAAAGCGGCAAGCGACAGCAAACGTCTGGTGTTGAATCGCCGCGGTGAAATTATTCAAAATGTCTTTCAGCAATTAGTGCAGCGCGTTGAAGAGTATCGGGCAACAGAAGACTATACGGCGTTTTTGCTCCGGTGTGCCAAAGCGGGACTGGAGGAAGTGGGCAGCGGAGACATTGTTGTTTTAATTGATAAACGGGATTTGAAGCAGAAAACGCCGCTGGAAAAACTCGGCGTCCCTGTGGAACAAGACGCGATGGATATTTTGGGCGGCTGCCGGGTGCTGAACCGGTCGCGCAATGTGGTGAGCGACCGTTCTCTTGCCAAATGTATTGCAGAAGAAAAGGAACATTTTTTGGAAGAAGCGGATTTTCGTATCCAGCCGGTATAATGGTGCAGATACCCGCTCCGCAGGGGGCGGGTAAGGAAAGGTGTTTTGGAACATGGTAAAAGGAACGATATATGAAATCAATGGACCGGTAGTCAAGGTCAGAGACGTGAAAGGCTTTTCCATTTCAGAACTGGTGAAAGTGGGGAACGAAAAGCTGATTGGCGAAGTGATTGGAATTGATGGTGAAAACACGGTCATTCAGGTCTATGAAGCAACGGCAGGCTTGAGACCGGGAGAACCGGTGGTGGGAGAGGGTATGCCACTGTCCGTTACGCTTGCACCAGGTATCATCAGCGGAATTTTTGACGGCATTGAACGCCCGCTGGATATCATTGCGGAAAAGACCGGCGCATTTATTGCCCGCGGCGTGGACGTGGAACAGTTGGATATGGAGAAAAAGTGGGACGCACATATCGCGGTGAAAACGGGGGATAAGGTGACGGGCGGAACGGTGATTGCCGAGGTGCAGGAATCGGCATTGATTATGCATAAAGCCATGATTCCGCCCGGTGTGGAAGGCACTGTCGCAGAGGCAAAGCCGGACGGCAGCTATACCATTTGCGAACCGATTGTCACGGTGAAAACGGATGGCGGTGAACTGCTGGAAATACCCATGCTGCAAAAATGGCCTATCCGACAGGGACGACCATATGCTGTGCGCCGTGCGATTGAAAAACTGCTGGTGACAGGGCAGCGGGTTATTGATACGCTGTTTCCCATTGCCAAAGGCGGTACGGCGGCAATTCCGGGCAGTTTCGGAACGGGAAAAACCATGACGCAGCACCAGCTTGCAAAATGGTGTGATGCGGATATCATTGTCTATATTGGCTGCGGCGAGCGCGGCAATGAAATGACGCAGGTATTGGAGGATTTCACAAAGCTAATAGACCCCAAAAGCGGAAGACCGCTGATGGAACGCACGATTATCATTGCAAACACATCGAATATGCCGGTAGCGGCGCGGGAAGCGTCGATTTATACAGGCATTACGTTTGCGGAATATTACAGGGATATGGGCTATGATGTGGCGATTATGGCGGATTCCACCTCGCGCTGGGCGGAGGCGCTGCGCGAAATTTCGGGGCGCTTGGAGGAAATGCCTGCGGAAGAGGGATTTCCGGCATATCTGCCGTCGCGGTTAGCGCAGTTCTATGAACGCGCCGGATTGGTGGATAATTTGAACGGCAGCAAAGGGTCGGTGTCCATCATTGGCGCAGTTTCGCCGCAGGGCGGCGACTTTTCCGAGCCGGTGACGCAGAACACCAAGCGGTTCATTCGCTGTTTTTGGTCGCTGGACCGTTCGCTGGCATATTCCCGCCACTATCCGGCGATTGGCTGGATTGCGAGTTACAGTGAATATTTCGACGAACTGGAATCTTGGTATGAACAAAATGTGGGCGAAGATTTCCCGAAGTGTCGCGCGCGGTTTATCGGACTGTTGCAGGAGGAAAGCGATTTGATGGAAATTGTGAAGCTGATTGGCAGTGATGTGCTGCCGGACAGCCAACGGCTCACACTGGAAATTGCGCGGGTGATTCGTGTGGGATATTTGCAGCAAAATGCGTTTCATAAAGATGATACCTATGTGCCGCTGGAAAAACAATATCGTATGATGCAGGTCATTTTACATCTATATGATGAGGCAAAGAAACTGGTGGACTTGTCCATGCCGATTTCCAGACTGCGTGACACAGGTATTTTTGAAAAACTCATTGCAATCAAATATGATGTGACAAACGACCGGTTGGAAAAACTGGAGGAATATGATAAGGAGATTGATAGCATTTGCGGGCAGTTGAAACAGGAGTATCAATCTTGATGGGCTAAAAAAGAGGCGGTGAAAAAGTTTTATGGCACTAGAATATATAGGTTTAAAAGAAATCAATGGACCGCTGGTCATCATTGAGGGTGTGCAAGACGTTGCGCTGGACGAAATGGTGGACGTTGTGTTGGATAATGGAGAAAAACGGTTGGGGCAGGTTGTGACGGTTTCCAAAGACAAAGCCGTTGTCCAGATGTTTGAAGGAAGCACAGGGCTGTCGGAGGATAATGTCGTATCGCATTTCACAGGACACACCATGGAATTGGCAGTGTCCAAAGAGATGTTGGGACGTGTGTTTGATGGCGTAGGACGACCGATTGACGGATTTGGAGAAATTTTCCCCGAGGCAAAAGTAGATGTGAACGGCAGTCCTATGAATCCGGTTGCCAGAAACTATCCGCGGGACTTTATCCAAACAGGAATTTCCGCGATTGACGGCTTGTCCACGTTGATACGCGGACAGAAACTGCCGATTTTTTCCGGCAGCGGTATGCCGCATGATAATTTGGCGGTTCAGATTGTCAGTCAGGCAACGTTAGCGGGTGGCAGCAATGATGATTTCGCAATTGTGTTTGCGGCAATGGGCGTGAAGCACGACGTGGCAAACTATTTTAAACGCAGTTTTGAGGAAAGCGGCGCGCTGGAACGCGTGGTCATGTTCATGAATTTGTCCAACGACCCTGTGGTGGAACGTATCATCACGCCGCGCTGTGCACTGACGGCAGCGGAATTTTTGGCGTTCCAGCACAATATGCATGTTTTGGTAATTTTAACAGATATGACGTCCTATGCGGAAGCGCTGCGTGAAATTTCTTCCTCCAAAGGAGAAATTCCCTCCAGAAAAGGATATCCGGGATATTTATACAGTGATTTGGCGTCTCTGTACGAACGCGCGGGCATGATTCAAAATGCGGAGGGGTCAGTCACGCAGATCCCGATTTTGACAATGCCGAACGATGATATCACGCACCCAATTCCAGATTTGACAGGATATATCACGGAAGGGCAGATTGTTTTGGAACGGTCTTTGCATTTGAAAGGTATTTATCCGCCGGTTTCCGTGCTGCCGTCGCTGTCGCGTTTGATGAAAGACGGCATTGGAGCAGGATTTACGCGGGAGGATCATCCGGAACTGTCCAACCAATTGTTTGCGGCATATTCCAAGGTGAACGATGCGCGTGCACTAGCGTCGGTTATTGGAGAAGAAGAACTGAGTGAAACGGACAAACAATATATGGAGTTCGGTAAAGCGTTTGAACAACAGTTTGTCGGGCAAAAGAAATTTGAGAACCGTTCCATTGAAAAAACGCTTTCTATGGGGTGGGAGTTGCTGAAATTGCTGCCCAAAACAGAACTAGACCGTATCAGCAAAGAAATGATGGAAAAATATTATAAAGAATGAGGCGATAAAGATGGGCGTTTATGAGGTCATACAAAACCGGCGGACAGTCAGACGGTTTGCGCAAACACCCCTGTCTGCCGTGCAGCTTCGCGATTATGTGGACGCGGCGCGCCTTGCGCCGTCAGGAGCCAATTTGCAGCCACTGAAATATGTGATTGTACAGTCAAAAGAAATGGTAAACCGTATGTTTGAACATGTGCGCTGGGCAGCTTATATTGCGCCGGAGGGAACGCCGGAAGCGGGCGAACGTCCTACGGCATATATTGCCCAAATTGCGGATTTGGAAATTAAGAAAAGCGGCTATGAACTGGACGCAGGCGCCGCAATGGAAAATATTCTGCTTGCGGCGGAGGAAGATGGTGTTGGCGCTTGCTGGATGGGCGCAATTGACTATGCCGAAATCAGCAAAATGCTGGGACTGAAAGAAACAGAAAAACTCATTGGCGTTGCGGCGCTGGGGGTGAAAGCGGAACAGCCGGTAGAGGAAGCGTGGCAGGGCGATGTGAAATATTATAAGGACGAAACCGGAACGCTGCATGTGCCCAAACGTCCGCTTGATGAAGTGATTCTAGGTGAAATGTAACAGAAAAGTGCGGTGAGAGACATGGATTCCATATTGTTTGCGACCAAAGGAAATTTAATTCTGGCAAAGAATACACTGCGTCTGTCTGTGCAGGGATATGAACTGCTGGACAAAAAGCGGACGATTTTAGTCAATGAAATGATGTCGCTGATGGGAAAAGCAGATGCGTTGCAGAAAAAAATTGATTCCACCTTTCGGGAAGCATATGATGCGTTGCAGCAGGCGAATATCACGGAAGGGATTATGCACGTCAAGCAGTTGGCGCACGCAGTGCCGGTGCATCAGGAAATGCAAATTAAAATGCGCAGTGTCATGGGCGTAGAAATTCCGCAGGTGGATATCAATGAAGAATATGTAAAGCCAACCTATGGATTCATGGGAACCAGCATGAAACTGGACAAAGCGAAACGGCATTTTGATGATGTACGGATTCTGACAGAACAAATGGCTGAGGTGGAAAATGCCATATACCGTTTGGCGACTAATATTAAAAAAACACAGCGGCGTGCCAATGCGCTGAAAAATATCATCATTCCGCGTTACGAAACCATTGTTGCGGATATCACCAATGTTTTGGAGGAAAAAGAACGGGAAGAATTCACGCGGCTCAAGGTTGTGAAGCGTAATAAAATGAGGAAGAAACAGTAACATCATAAAACCGGACATGGCATAAGCAGCATGTCCGGTTTTATATTATAAAGAGGGAATTTAAGCGTTATAGTAGTCCGGCAGGATGTCCCGACCCAATTCAGTCAGCATGAGTTTGTCGCCGGAGAGGGTGGCGCCGGTGGTTGTTAACATGTTTCCGGTGATGGCTGCGCTTGCACCGCTTTGAAATGCCGCGCTGCCGCTGCGTTTCATCAGCTTGCGTCCTGCTGCCAGACGGATATGCGCTGCCGGATTGATGTAACGGAAAAATGCAATTGTCCGCAGAATATCCTCTTCTGTTAAAGGAGAGAGGTGTTCCAGCGGCGTGCCTGAAATGGGTGTTAAAGCATTGATAGGGATGGACAGAATACCAAGCTCAGCGAGACTGATTGCCATATCCAGCCGGTCTTCCCATGTTTCGCCCATGCCAATAATGCCGCCGGAACAGACGCTGAGACCTTCTTTTTGTGCTAGCTTGATTGTTTCAATTTTTTGGTCATAGGTATGTGTTGAGCAAATAAAAGGGAAATAGCGGCGGGAGGTTTCGATGTTTGCATGATAGCGCTGCACACCGCTTTCGCGCAAACGACGGAATTGTTCTGCTGTTAAAAAACCGTGAGACGCGCATAATGAAAGTTTACAAGTCTTTTTCAGCGCGCGGTAGGCGCCCAGCGCTTTTTCAAAATCCTGTTGATTGAGCGTGCGTCCGGAAGTAACAATGGAAAAACGTGCAACGCCGTCTTTTTCATGTGCCAGTGCTGCTCTAACAATGGATTCCGTATCCAAAAAGCCGTAAACTTCGCATTCGGTATGATGATGTGCAGACTGCGCACAATATTTGCAGTCCTCACTGCAACGTCCGCTTTTGCCGTTAATAATGGTACATAAATCCACTTTTTCGCCGCAAAAATGTTGTCGGAGCAAATCTGCACCGGCGCATAATGCGTTCAAGTCACAATTTAAGAAAAAACGGAGGTCGTCACGGCGACCGAGCCGTTTACCCGCTATGATTTCTTTGGCAAGTATTTTCACGTCCATGATACAAGTTCCTTTCTTATGTAGTGATAAAGCGGATTATTCCTGCGGTAGCAGTTTCGCCTTGGACAGGGCGAGGCGAATGGATTTGCCAAGACCGACCGCAACAAAGATTTTGATGAGGTCAACAAGGATAAACGGGAACACGCACACGGTTAATGCATACCAAACAGAACATTGCATTTGCAGTACGAACCAAACTGTCCCGAACAAATAGGAAACTACCATACCGATAGTCATACCAATCATGGTGATAATAGCGTTAGCATGAAATTTTTTCATGATGATGCCGCTGATGAGTGTCAATAGGATAAAGCTAACCAGATAACCACCGGTGGGACCTGCCAGTTTGGCAAGACCGCCTGCATAACCGGAAAATACCGGCAGACCGACAGTGCCGAGCAGTAAGTAAATCAAATAGCTGATGGTAGCGCCTTTGGTACCCAATAGATAAACTGCCAAAAAGATAACAAAATTGGTAAATGAAACCGGAATGGGACCGATGGGAATAGACATGGGACCTAAGATACACATGAGAGCAGTCATAATAGCGCATGTAGTAAGCTGATAAATAGTAGATTTGTTTTGCATAATTATTTTTTCCTCCTGCTATGTTGTTATGATTTTTTAGTATATCATGAAATGAGTTAATTGTCAACTAAAAATAATTATAAAGTTTACAACTTGGCAAAGAAGAAGGAATTTGTGAGACGAAAACAATACCCTCTCCCCCAAAGGCGTATGTGCTCTTGAGGGGAGAGGGTAGGCGGGAGACAAACAAAAATACCGGCAGAATATATATTCTGCCGGTATTTTTTATAGATGTTTTCTATTTCACGCAGTAGGTTGCAAGATATTGCTCCATTTTTTCTTTCATGGCGTCGTCAATCACAACTTTGCCGTCCACTTCGCGTCCATGCAATGTGTCAATGATTTCGCGTGCCGTCACAATTGGGAAGGTACGGATACCAAATTCGTCGGCAATTTCCTGAATTGCAGTTTTGTTGCCTTGACCGCGTTCCATACGGTCTACGGAAATCACCAGTCCGGCGATTTCGATATCTGCCGCCGCTTTTAAAATGGGAAGGCATTCGCGAATCGCAGTTCCGGCGGTGATAACATCTTCAATGATAACGACCTTATCGCCGTCTTGCAATTTGTAGCCCACCATGCTGCCACCTTCGCCATGGTCTTTTGCTTCTTTACGGTTAAAGCAGTAGTTCACATTCACCTGATGATTGTTGGAAAGAGCAATTGCAGTGGAAACAGACAGCGGGATTCCTTTGTAGGCGGGACCAAACAATGCAGTAATGGGCGTTTTAATGTTTTCCATAATGCAGTTTGCATAGAATTCACCCAGACGCGCCGCTTGTTCGCCGGTTTTATAGTTTCCGGTATTGACAAAATAGGGGGTCTTGCGTCCGCTTTTGGCGGTGAAATCGCCAAAGGTCAGAACGCCGCTGCGTACCATAAATTCAATAAATTCCTGCTTATAAGATGCCATAATAAGTTCCTCCTGTCGTGAAAGCACATTTTTCTTATGCTTATTATAGTGATATATTTTTTTATGAGATTATTTAACGATTATCTTGCACCAGCCGATATCCTTCATAAACAAGTTTTTCTGTTTTTGCCTTTCCCTGTTCGGAATATAAAACGGCACTATCGATAAATCCATATTTTTCATTGTTGTATTTTGCGATTTCTTCGGAATTGATGACTGTTGTTAAAAATGATTCGGGGGAACTTGCGCTTGTCCAGCCGCTGCCGCTTTCCACTACTTCAAATTTCGTAACATCATCTACATATAATGGCAAACAACCGTTATATGCATCATTTTTATCTTTTGCATATGGAAATGCAAGTACTTCAAACGTTGCAGGGTCTGCGCCGAACACTTTCATAATTCCGCCGTTTTTAAGATAGATATAGACAAAGTTTTTGTCTTTTGCATAACGCATTTGTCCTGTATCATCAATTACCTGAAACGTTGCAGGGTCTGCATCTTCAATCTTATGCGCCATAAAATACACGCTTTTATTGTCAGCGGCAAAGTTTTCATAATCAAGCGGCTTGAATGTATCTTTATCCACATCCAGCGGCGTCACACGTCTGCCGGTAGCCAAATCATACGTGATATAATTCCATGTATCGTTTTCGTATACATAACCAAGTTCTCCGGCAAGTTTTTTTATAGCCGCAGCAGTCCATTGCAGCATATTAGCGTCAAAAACTCTAACCACCGTGGCAACCGCCTGTTCGGTTGTATAGGTATCTTTTGGTGCAAATTTGTTATCACCAACACCGTTCATAAATCCCAAATTACTGATTTTTTGAACGGAATGCAAAGCCCAATCTGATATTTCATCAATATCAGCGTAAGCGTACCACAGTTCCGTCGCTTCCATCGGCGACACTTTATCAATCATACGAATGATAATGGCAGCAGCTTCTTCCCGTGTGAGTTTATCGTCGGGCGCAAATTCGGTTTCCGTTTTGCCGTGAACGATACCGATATCGTGCAAAAAATAAACGAAATCATCTTCACAATCATCAAAAAACTTTTCTCCAAGGTAAAAAGTTTCACTGCCGTCGGCTATGTTCTCTTCATACCATTGCGTGAAAAACGGTGTTTGTATAACCAGACGAAAGATTAACTCACAAAAGTCAAATCGGGATATTTCGCCCGTATAATTATCATTTTTTTCCGCATCCAAAAGACTGACCCAAAGGGCTCTTTCTATGCTTTCTGCCGCCCATTCGCTGCATACATATTCTTTTTCGGTCTCGGCGGCTATGGTGGTGACAGAAAGAGCAAGTATCATTATCATAAGTACCGATAAAATCCTTTTCATATTACACCTCTTTTTTTGCCTCTTAAATATCATTTTACCATAAAATGCACAGCATTTCAATAGAATGATGTATAACTTTCAAAGTCTGTTCATAAAATGAAATGATATCATTCAGAAGTGGAGGCGTAAACATGCCGGACGAGAAAAAGAATTTAGTACATAATGTCATTTTGGAAGGACGGGAAAAACTTTCCGTTTCAGGGGTGAAAGATGTAGACAGCTTTGATGAATCCATTGTGGAACTCTATACGGAAATGGGCATGATGGAAGTCAAGGGAGCAGATTTGCACATCAGCAAACTGAATCTGGATTCGGGAGAGTTCACCGTGGAGGGAAACGTGGACAGCGTTGTTTATGTGGACGAATCGGCAGCCAAAGAGAAAGATGGTTTTTTCAAACGACTGTTCAAGTAACACAGACGGGAAAGGAGATGCGGGACATTGACAGTATCCATCAATGAACAGACGCTTATTTTTTTCTCCTGCGTTCTGGACGGAATTTTGATTGGGTTTATTTTTGATGTTTTCCGCATCCTCCGTACCGCGTATAAACTCAACAAAATTTTCACGACCATTTCAGACGTGTGTTTTTGGGCAATCGCACTGTTTATCGTTTTCATGACAATTTATATCACCGGAGACGGACAAATCCGATGGTTTGTTTTTCTGGGATGTGCGATTGGTTTTTTATTGTATTTGTTTTCAATTAGTCCATTGATTGTGAAAACTGTGGTCAAAATCATACGCACTGTGAATACATTTTTATGGAAATGCTTACGGATGGTATTTCGCCCATTTTACAAAATTTTCAAGTTTTTCGCAAAAAAAAGTGGAAAATTAAAAAAGTTTGTAAAAAGTGCACAAAGAAAATCGGGAGAAAAATACAAAAAAACACTTGCAAAGTTGCGTAGAATTGGTATAATATTAAAGAAGGTATAAATATTACAAAAGAAATCATATCGCTGCAACAGAGGATGAGAGGGAAACGATGAAGAAAAAGAAAACAAAATTCAAGTTTCATAAATTGCTAATCGTTGCAGGCATTGTTATATTTCAGTCCTATTTGATTTTAACGATTATCATGCAGCAATTCTCGATTGCCGAAAGTCAGCAGGAACTCGCGGCATATCAGCAGGAATTGACTGACGAACAGGAAAAATCAGCGCAGCTTGACAGCCAGATGCAGCAGCAGAACGACCCAGCTTATATGGAACAGATGGCGAGGGAAAAATTGGGGCTTTATAAAAGTACGGAAAAAATATTCATTGACGGCTCCAATCGATAGAAGAAAACCAATCAAAGTAGTGGTTTGATATAGATGAAAGAACCTTGGCAGACAAAATATAAGGAGGAAAAGAGTCGTATGCCGCTTGAAGTGGGAACAATTGTGGAAGGAAAAGTCAAAAGTATCGCACCATTTGGCGCATTTGTGGAATTGGGGGAAGGAAAGACAGGGTTAGTGCATATTTCAGAGATTTCTACAGAATATGTCAAAAGCATTGAAGACCATATCAAACAGAATGATGTGGTGAAAGTGATGATTTTGTCTGTAGATGAAAAAGGGAAAATTAACCTGTCCATTAAAAAGGCAATGGAAAAAATGCCGAAATCGTCAAAGCCTGCAGAAGTCAATTTTTCAAAACCAAAGGCAGCTTTGGGATTTGAGGATATGATGGCAAAATTCAAACAGGAAAGCGATGAAAAAATGCAGAGTTTGAAGATTGGCAAAGAACCGCGCCGCAACCGCTATGGTCAATAACGGGGCGTGAGGTTTTGGTTGACCAATATAAAAAAGAATACATAAATCCGTATCTGCCTGTACAGATACGGATTTTTTGATGTTTTAATCCATATGACGGCGAAAAATGTTAAAATATGGTTTGAAAAAGCAGACAGAATATGGTATGATACAAGAGTATAGGATTCTTTTAAAATAAAGGAGAATGGGAAAAATAAGGAGAAAGCATAGATTTGTGGGAAGTACGAAAGGAGACGACGTCATGAAACGGCTTTTGTGTATAGGATTGATATTATGCTGCATGGCAGGGATTTTCAGCGGCTGCGGCAGTGATGCGACGGAGCAGACGGCAGAAGTGCAGATTGAAGTGCCGGAGGGCGCGACAACGACGGAAATTGCTGCGCTGCTGAAAGAAAACGGTATCATTAAAAATGAAAAAAAGTTTATTAAAGAATCGCAAAAGAGCGGTAATGACCAGAAATATAAAAGCGGCGTTGCGGCGCTGCACGGCGGAATGGAACTGGAAGAAATTATGGAAGTTCTGGTGAACCAAATGCAGCCGTCCGGCGTTAAAGTGACTGTGCCGGAAGGATATAATCTGGATGAAATCACGAAACTGTTGGTGGAAAAAGAATTGATTGATGAAAAGGAATGGAAACAGGAACTGCGGGAAGGTGAGTTCGACTATTGGTTTTTGAAAGACGCGGAGTTGCCTAAAGGCACTTACCGTCTGGAGGGATTTTTGTTTCCCGACACCTATCGTGTGAAAGCGGGCGCCAGCGAACATGATATCATTGACATGATGCTGAAACGGTTTGACACGGTCTACACGCAGGAATATCAGGACAAGGCAAAAGAACTGGGGTTTAGCGATTTGGAAATACTGACGCTGGCGTCCATCATTGAAAAAGAAGCGTCGGTGGATTTGGATAAAATATCTTCGGTGTTCCATAACCGACTGAAAGACCCGAAATATAAATATCTGGAATCCTGTGCGACTGTGATTTATGTCACAGGAGAGAAAAAAGACCGTTTAACTTTGCAGGATACAAAAGTGAAATCGCCGTATAATACCTATATCAATCCGGGACTGCCGCCCGGACCGATTTGCAGTCCGGGTAAGGCGGCAATCGAAGCGGCGCTGTATCCGGCAAAAACAGATTATTTGTTCTTTTCTGCCAATGGAGACGGCACCAATTCTTTCTCCAAAACCTATGACGAACATTTGTCAAAGCAGCCGTAAATGGCAAGAGTTAGGCAGAAAAGGCTTGCGCGAAATCAAAGAATCTGAAAAAACAGCAGGATTTCAAAGTCAGAAGCATGGAGTGTGAACAAAAATTGATGGAAAGCAATATCACGCCGGAATTTATCATTCGGTACCTGCGCAGTTTGCCATATCCTGATTCTGCATTGCTGCAGGAGATGGAGCAGTATGCGCAGCAGCGATATATTCCGATTATCCAAAAAGAGGCGGCGCAGCTGCTGCGTGTGTTGTCGCAGCTTAAGAAACCGGAACGAATTTTGGAAATTGGCACAGCGATTGGATATTCAGCATTGCATTTGCTGGCAGGGCTGCGCCCGGACGGAAAATTGGTGACGATTGAAAAGGAACCCGAAATGACGGAACTGGCGTGGGCGTTTCTGGAGCGTGCGGGCAAAAGCAGCATGGTGGAACTGATTGAAGATGATGCGCTTTGCGCTTTGGAACAGCTTGGCGGCGGCTATGATATGATTTTTATGGACGCTGCCAAAGGGCAGTATCAGGAGTTTTTTGACCTTGCGTTTCCGCAGCTGAATGCCGGCGGCATTTTGATTTCTGATAATGTGCTCTATAAAGGATATGTGGCGGACGGAACCGTGGCGGAACATAAACGGCGGACAATTGTGCAGCGGCTGCGGGCATATTTGGATATGCTGGTGCGCCATCCGCTGCTGGATACTTGCGTGATACCGATAGGGGACGGCGTGGCAGTGTCCGTCCGGAAATGGGAGAGTGAAAAATATGGCGAATAAAGTGGAATTATTGGCGCCGGCGGGCAGTTTGGAAAAACTGAAAATGGCGGTATTATATGGAGCGGACGCGGTTTACTTAGGCGGAGAAGAATTTTCGCTGCGGGAAGCGGCGGACAATTTCACCATTGATGAAATCAGAGAAGGAATTGCGTTTGCGCACAACTATGGCGCGAAAGTGTATGCGGCAATCAATATCATTGCGCATAATGAGGACTTGGAAGGCATTGAACTGTTTGCGCAAAGCGTATATGAAATGGGCATTGACGCAGTCATTGTGGCGGATATGGGCGTGTTTTCCGTTATCCGCGAAGCGGTGCCGGAGCTTGATATCCATGTGAGTACACAGGCGAATACGGTGAATCACCGCAGCGCCGCCATGTGGTATAAATTAGGCGCGAAACGTGTTGTATTGGCAAGGGAACTGCCCTTGCGAGAAATGAAAGAAATTCGTGATAAAACGCCGTTGGGACTGGAACTGGAAGCGTTTGTGCATGGCGCAATGTGCATTTCCTATTCGGGACGCTGTTTATTGAGCAATTACATGACGCACAGGGAAAGCAACCGCGGTGCGTGCGCCCAGCCCTGCCGCTGGAAATATTCTTTGGTGGAAGAACAGCGCCCGGGCGAAGTGATGCCGGTTTATGAAGGAGACAATGGCACGTTCATTTTTAATTCCAAGGATTTGTGTCTGATTGAACATTTGCCGGAACTGATAGAAGCGGGAATCACCAGTCTGAAAATTGAAGGGCGTATGAAAACGGCATATTATGCTGCTTCCGTCGTGAAAGCATACCGCGAAGCGCTGGACGCATACTATTTAGACCCAGCGGGCTACCAATTAAATCCTGCGTGGATGGAGGAACTGCAAAAGGTCAGCCATCGCCACTATTATACCGGATTTTTTCATGGGAAACCGGAGGAAAAAGGACAAGTCTACAACACTTCTTCCTATATCCGCACCTATGACATTGTCGGCGTGGTGCTGACATATGAAGAAGAAACGGGCGTGGCGGTGGTGCAGCAGCGCAACAAATTCGGCAGAGGCGACACCGTGGAGATTATTCAGCCAAACATTCCGGGCTTTTTAACACACCAAATTGACGTCATGCTGGATGAAAACGGACGGGAAATCAATACAGCGCCCCACGCAAAAATGACGGTGCGTCTGCCGCTGGGACAACGCGTGATTCCGGGCGCAATTATCCGTGAAAAACGGGAACAGGAATAAAAGGTGAGACAATGGGAACGCCACAAGAAAAATTAAAAAATCTCCCTCGCCAACCGGGGGTTTATATCATGAAAGACCCGCAAAAGAATATCATCTATGTGGGTAAATCAAAATGTCTGAAAAACAGAGTATCGCAATATTTTCATTCCAATCAGCCAAACATGAAGGTACAGGCAATGGTGGACAATATTGCGGATTTTGAATATATTGTGACGGATACGGAACTGGAAGCGCTGGTGCTGGAGTGCAACCTCATTAAAAAGCACAAGCCCTATTACAACATTTTACTCAAAGATGGGAAACAGTATCCGTATATCAAAGTGACAACTTCGGAAGAATTTCCGCGGATATTGTTAGCGCGCAAACAGGAAAAAGACAAAAATCAGTATTTTGGCCCATATACAGGCGGTATGGTGCGCGAAACGATGGACGTGTTGCGCAAGGTGTTCAAAATCCGCACGTGTAAACGGGTGTTGCCGCGGGACATTGGCAAAGAACGCCCTTGCTTGAATTATCATATCGGGCTGTGCAGCGCGCCGTGTCAGGGAAACATCTCTCAGGAAGCATACCGGCAGGCGTTTGATGAGATTAAAAATTTTTTGGACGGTCGCGGCGACGCGTTGGTTCAAAAATTGAAGCGGCAAATGCAGGCTTATTCGGACGAATTGGAGTTTGAAAAGGCGGCAATGGTGCGTGACAAAATCCAGAAACTGGAAGGACTGTGGGACAGTCAAAAGATTGTCAGCACAAAAGGCGAAGACCAGGACGTCATTGCTGTTTGCACACACGGCTGGGTGGCAGATATTCAAATTTTTGTCATACGCGGCGGTAAAATTACGGGTCGGGAACAAATTTTACTGGAACGGGTGATTGAGGAAACCGAGGACGCTGTGCTGGGACAGGTGATGAGCCAATACTATGCGGGAACAGCAGAAGAAGCGCTGCCGCGTCAGGTGTTGGTGAATGTTTTGCCGGAGGATAATCAACTTTTGGAAGCGTTTTTATCGGATAAAAAAGGCGTGAAAGTGAGCATTCACCGACCGCAGCGCGGAGAGAAACTGGAACTGGTAAAAATGGCGGAGAAAAATGCCAGACAGGTCATTGACGATTATAACGCCCGCGCGACAGCAGATGGGGCGCGTAACAGGGCGGCAGTCAAGGAACTGGAGGATACGCTGGGCATTGCTATCAAACGCGTGGAGGCATATGACATTTCCAACACGGCGGGCACCAATTCTGTGGGCAGCATGTGCGTGTTTGAGGACGGTATGCCGGCAAACAGCGAATACCGGCATTTTAAAATCAAAACCATTGACGGCGCTGATGACTACGGTTCTTTGCAGGAGGTGCTTTCCCGTCGGTTGCAACGCGCGTTGAACGAACGCGAAGCGGGCGAAAACAAAGGGTTTGCGCGTCTGCCGGACGTTATCTTTGCCGACGGCGGACTGGGACAGGCGCATGTCATAGAAGGGGCGGTTCGGGCGGCGCACTTGGATATTCCGGTCTATGGTATGGTCAAAGACGACAGCCACCGTACGCGTGCGCTGATTTCCTGCGACGGCGAGATTATTCCGCTCAGCCGAGAAGCCTTCCGATGGGTGGCGTTAATTCAGGAGGAAGTGCACCGTATTGCCATTCGATACCACCGGAAAACGCGTGAGAAATCCTCTATTCGCTCTGAGTTGGAGGAAATACCGGGTATTGGAAAAACACGCCGGAAAAATTTGATAAAAGCATTTGGGTCTGTGAAAAAAATGCGGGAGGCGTCTTTGGAGGAATTGGCAAAGGTACCGGGCGTGGGACGCAGTGCGGCAGAAAATGTGTATCAATTCTTGCATGGCGAGAATGGATAATTCTGTAAAGGGTGGATATAATAGGAATATATATCTGAATTTGTATCCGGTTTTGTGCATATTCGGGAAAGATTGACAGATTTTTGACAAAATTTAGGACAGAAATAGAGTTGATTTTTTTTGAAAAACGAATATAATAATAGGAGGATACCCGTGGCGAATAAAAGCAAATAAACCATTTTTAGGAGTTGGCGATGGGTGTATCGGGAGACAGTTTTCTTTTTTTGTGAAAAGAACCGGAGGCAAATGTGTTGCCGGGAGCGGCAAATCCTATCCGGAGGCTGCTTGTCTGGGACGCAGCAAGAAGCGTTTTGAGAACAGAAGGCGGCAGTCGTGCGCAAAGAAAAGCGCGAGTCCGGGGCTGAAAGGAGAAGAACGCATATGTGGACAGTCGTATATATGGCACAGGATAGAGAATTTGTGCAGCAGCTTCAAACCATTCTGGAAGACGGCGGTTTGATTGTGAAAGTACGTCCTGTATGTAAAGACGCGGGAGATAACTGTTTTGAAGTGTTGGTGCCGGAATCGGAAATCGAACAGGCGCATGAGATGATTATTGAAAAAGGATTTTAATAAAAAGTTCCTCAAATGGGAGCATAGGCATGAGAGATTTGATTCTCTTATGCCTAGAAAAAAGAGATAGAAATAGATTTAGAAAAGTATGGGAGTGGTTTTGTGATGAAAGAGATGAAAACAATTGGTGTTTTGACAAGCGGCGGAGATGCGCCGGGTATGAATGCGGCGATTCGTGCCGTGGTGCGCGCCGGCGTGAACAGCGGTATGCATGTTCTGGGGATTCATAACGGGTATACCGGATTGATGAAGTTGGACATGAAAGAGATGGACATGCGTGAAGTGTCTGACACGCTGCATCGCGGTGGGACAATCCTTGGCAGCGCGCGCTGTTTGGAATTCAAAAAGCCGGAAGTTGTGAAAAGCACAGCGGAACAGGCGAAAGAAAACGGTATTGATGGTCTTGTGGTAATCGGCGGAGATGGGTCGTTCCGCGGCGCGCGTGATTTATCGTTAGCCGGACTGCCGACTATTGGACTGCCGGGCACCATTGACAATGATATTGATTGTACAGATTATACAATCGGATATGATACGGCGCTCAATACGGTAAGTGATTGTATTGATAAAATCCGTGACACGACGCTGTCGCACAACCGATGCACTTTTGTGGAAGTGATGGGAAAAGATGCAGGATACATAGCGCTTTCGGCAGGGATTGCCGGCGGAGCGGAAGCAATTTTGATTCCGGAACAAAAATTTGACATTCAAAAAGACCTTGTGCAAATGATTATGGATTGCCGCGCCAGGGGGAAATATCACTATATCATTGTGATTGCGGAGGGCATCGGCAATACGCAGGAAATTGCGGATAAAACAGAAGAACTCCTGCGCACGGAGCACGACATTGAACTGGAAACAAAGGTATGTATTTTAGGACATATTCAGCGCGGCGGACGTCCGACAGTCAAAGACCGTATCACAGCGAGTCAGATGGGGGTTCATGCAGTTGATTTGCTGAAACAGGGAATCGGCAACCGCGTTGTGGTGAAACGTGACGGAAAAATCACCGATTTGGATATTCTGGAAGGTTTGAACATGAAAAAAACGATTGATGCCGATATGCTGCGGCTGGCGGATATTTTGTCTCTATAACCTTGTCACAGATGACTTGCGCGAGCTTATCAAGCTTTGCTCCGATTATAATCAAAGTGAGGAATGGAGGATTTTATGGCAGTTCGTAAAACAAAAATTGTATGTACGCTTGGACCGGCGACAGATGACCCTAAAGTGATGGAACAGTTGATGCGCAGCGGCATGAATGTTGCGCGACTGAATTTTTCGCATGGTACCCATGAAGAACAGCAAATGCGCATTGATGAACTGAAAGCGGCGCGGGAGAAATTGGGGTTGCCTGTGGCGTTGCTACTTGATACCAAAGGGCCGGAAATTCGCATTGGAGATATGAAAGACGGCGGTGTGCAGCTAAAAGAGGGACAAACCTTAACACTCACGCCGGAAAAAATAGAAGGAACCGCAGAACGGGTTTCCATTGGATATCCGGATTTGGCAGATGATTTGCATGTGGACGACACGGTTTTGTTTGACGATGGGTTGATTGTCTGCAAGGTGAAAGCCATCAAAGGTAGAGATGTTCGGTTGTTGGTGCAAAATTCAGCCGTATTGAAAAGCAAAAAAAGTTTGAATGTTCCGGGCGTTAATATCAATATGCCGTATGTCAGCGAGGCGGATCGCCGCGATTTGGAATTTGGCGTGAAAAACGATATTGATTTTGTGGCAGCGTCGTTTGTCAGAACGCCCTATGATGTGATGGAAATTCGCAAGATTTTAGAAGAATTGGGCGGCGGCGGTATTGATATCATTGCTAAAATTGAAAATGGGCAGGGCGTTGAAAATATAGATGAAATCATTAAAGTCAGCGATGGTATTATGGTGGCGCGCGGCGACATGGGCGTGGAAATTGCGCTGGAAGAACTGCCCAATATCCAAAAACTTTTGATTAAAAAGTGCTATAAAGCAGGGAAAAAAGTTATCACGGCGACACAGCTCTTGGATTCCATGATTCGCAATCCAAGACCGACGCGGGCGGAAACCACAGATGTGGCAAATGCGATTTATGACGGCACCAGTGCGATTATGCTTTCAGGTGAGACGGCAATCGGCAAATATCCTGTGCAGGCGGTGGAAACCATGTCCCGCATTGCGGTGAGCACAGAGGCGCATATTGATTATAAAGCGCGGTTTGCCAAAGAAGCGAACATGTCAACGCCCAATGTGACGGACGCTATCAGCCATGCGACTTGCACAACCGCGCATGATTTGGGCGCAGCGGCAATCATTGCCGTAACCAAAGGCGGGAACACGGCGCGCATGATTTCTAAATTTCGTCCGGTCTGTCCGATTATTTCGCCGACAACGTCAGAGAAAATATGGCGGCAGCTTAGTCTGTCGTGGGGCGTTGTGCCTGTAAAAGGCGAGGAAAAATATACAACGGACACGTTGTTTGATTACGCTGTGGAATTGTCGGTGAAAACAGGTATTGTACAAAAAGGCGACATTGTGGTTATCACAGGCGGCATTCCGGTGGGCGTCAGCGGCAACACCAATACGTTAAAAGTTCATCTGGTGGGCGATGTGCTGGTGCAGGGGAGCGGCGTGAACGAACTTTCTGTCAGTGGCAAACTGTGCGTTGCCAAAGATGAAAAAGAGTTAGCCAAAAAATTTCAGGACGGCGACATCATTGTCATGCCGAAAACCTCCAATTTGGTGATTGATATTTTGCGGCATTGCAGCGGCATTATCACGGAGGAAGAAGGGATTTCCTCTCATGGTGCGGTGGTGGGTATTACACTGGATATTCCTGTTGTTACAGGTGCAAGAGGCGCAACAAAGATATTGAAAAGCGGAACGACCGTTACCATGGACAGCGCGCGCGGACTGGTCTATGGCGGCGTTGTGAAACTGCTGTAAATAAAGAAGAGAAAGAAGGAACGTGGGCGGCAAAATTGCGGCATAGGTTCCTTCTTTTGTTATCAGGAGAGCCTGTTGATGTGCAGGAGAATTGCGGATATGTCTGAAATAAAAGTATATTACGGATAAATGAATGGAAATGAGGAGTCGCTGCAATGGTATTTATTGTGGAACAGGAGGAAATTTCCGTTAAAGAATATTTGTTGCGGCGGCAGCATATCTCTCATCGGCTACTGGTGCGGCTGAAACAGAGCGGCGGTATTTTCTGCAACGGACAAAATGTTTGGGTGCGCCATATCTGCCAAAGGGGAGACAGGCTGGAACTGCGTTTTCCGCCGGAGGTATCGGGCGGACTGCCACAAGAAAATATTCCGTTAGAAATTCTCTACGAGGACGAGGCGCTGCTTGCTATCAATAAGTCGCCCGGTATGCCGCCGCACCCTTCCTATAAACACGCGCGGGGTACCGCTGCCGGCGCGGTGGCGGGATATTATGCGCGCCACGGTATTCAGACACAAGTGCGCGCACTGGGCAGACTGGATTGCAATACCTCCGGCGTGATGGTGTTTGGCAAAAATCCGCTTGTGCAGGACAGAATGGTGGAACAACAGCACAGAGGCTGTATACAAAAAATATATGTGGCGGTAACGGAAGGCGTATTTGCCCAAACGGAGGGAATGGTAGAAGCGCCTATCGGACGGAAAGAAGGCAGTATGATTGAGCGGTGCGTGAGCGAAAGCGGAAAAGCGGCGCGGACAAGATATGAAGTGCTGTGCCAGCGGGAAAGTCATGCATTGCTAAAACTATATCCGCTGACAGGCAGGACGCACCAGCTTCGCGTTCATATGGCATATTTGGGACATCCGCTGGCAGGTGATACGCTGTATGGTGGAAGCAGTGCGCAAATTGCGCGTCATGCCCTACATGCATATGAACTGCATTTGCCGCATCCGCTGACCGGAAAAATGTTGCGTTTGCAGGCGCCGCTGCCGCAGGATATACGGATTTTGATTGACAAAACAGGATTGGTATGGTAAAATGAAACCATCAACTGTTAGCAGAGGGATATACCTACCTAAGAGAAAAGGGCGGCATTCAAAAGCGTTTGCTGCGAAGGGGGTATCAAAAGAGAGGAGATACGGAACGCGAATGTATAATTGTAGCATTAGCTTACAAGTTCTGCCGGGTGTACCGGAAGGAGAACTGTTTGGCGCAGTGGACAAAGTAATTGAATATATTATTTCAACAGGTGTAAGATATGTGGTAGGACCGTTTGATACGACAATGGAAGGCGACTTTGACGAACTTATGGATATTTTAAAACGCTGTCAACAAATTGCAGTGGAAAATGGGGCAGACGGCGTGTTTTCTAATGTAAAGATTGCTTATCATCCCAAAGGCGTGTCAACGATTGACGAAAAAATATCCAAATATCGCGGTTAAAACTATGATGTGCTGTGCCTGTTGTCGGGTGCAGCATTTTTTGTAAGAATAGACAGATGAAATGCAGCTTTGGCATGAAGGGGGAGTTTTGTATGGTAAAAAAGCAAAAGAAACGAGTTTGGATTGCGGCAGCAGTTATCGCCGCCGCCGCTTGTATCGCAGGCGTTTATGGGGTAACAACCGCGCGGAATCGGGAATACATAGCATACCGGACACTGTATCAGGACACTTATAAAAGCATGGCGGAACTATATGTCGTGCTGCGCAATAACGGCGAACAAGTTTTATTGGAGTTTGAAAACAGCTCCAAAGAGGGTAGAGCGCTATGGTTCAAGGAAGAAGATGCGATTTCATCGCAGGAACTGTATGACCAGCGGTGGCAGGAGGCGCAAACATGGGAGCAGCAGCTTGCCAAGGTGCCGCGCAAAGAGAAGGAGATTTATCAGGAATATTATGACAGATTAAATAGGTCCTATCAAAATATGCAGGAAATGGAACGGCTGCTCCGCACGCCGGGAGAAGATAAAAAGGCATTTCGGGGAAAATGGGAGGAGTTGACACATGCGATAGATACGGAATTTGAGTTTATCTATCAGGGATTTCCGATTCGTCAAAAGCAACTGGGTAGCGACACTTTTTTAAAGCTGGCGGCTTATTGGTCGGCGAACGTATTGGAAATCAATTAAATGAAAAACGGATATGCGGATTTGAGTAAGACTGTGGAAAATGGATTTTATGTTATGTGAAAACGATATTTTTTCTTGACAATTCATATGTGTTTTGGTGAGAAGGGAGAAAAGGAGAAGATGTTCATGCAGAAAATCAAAAAGATGATGCCTTATCTTGTGGTGTTGCTGATTACGTTTTATTTACTTCCGCTGTGTATGCGTAATACCGGAATAGCAATGATTTTGACGCTGATTGTTATGCCGCTGCTTTGTTTGATTTGTTCGCTGATATATGGATTCAAACAAGGAGTTTGTTGGCTCTATCCCATTGCAGTAGCGGTACTGTTCACGCCGACTATCTGGATTTATTATAATTCCAGCGCGTGGGTGTATATTTTGGTATATGCGGGCGCTGCGCTGATTGGAGATTTCGTTGGTATGATAGCTTGCCGCTGTAAGGCGAAATGTTAAGCAAAGGGGAGTCGAACCGCGTGCGGCACATGGGGTTCGGCTCTCCTTTGCTTATGGCGACAAAGTGAATAAAACAAAAGGGGGGCTGTTCGTGAAGGAACAGTCCCCTTGTTTGTTCATATTGATAGCTTAATGACTAGCATTTTAGTCCAGATATGAGGTAAAACGCTGATATGCTTGCTGCCAAAGAGAAGCGTCCTGCGGCAGATATTCTTTTGTAGGTGTTGCATTTTGAACGACTTTGCGCGCGCTGGCAAGGTTTGGGATTTTGCCCAGCGCCATCATCTGCACAATAGCGTTTCCGGTTCCAGTTGCTTCCACAGGACCGGCAACAACACGTTTACCGGAAGCGTTTGCAATAAATTGGCACACCATGGTATCTTTAATTCCGCCGCCCACCATATGAATGACGTCAATGGATTTGCCGAACACTTCCTCCAGACCAAACACGGCGTGGGCGCATTTCAGCGCCAGACTTTCCGCAGCCGTACGAATCACTTCGCCCTCTGTTTCAGGAACCGGTTGATTTGTTTCGCGGCAAAACCGGCGGATTTTTTCCGGCATGTTGCCCGGTGTGGCAAAAGAGTCGTGGTCAGGGTCAATGAAAGAAGCAAGCGGACGGGAAGCGCGCGCCTTCTGTTCCAAATCGGCAAAAGAATAGTCTTTTCCTTCACGCTGCCACTGACGGCGGCTTTCTTGGATAATCCAAAGTCCCATGATGTTTTTCAGGAACCGGATTTTTTCCTCCACACCGCCTTCGTTGGTGAAATTATGTGCAAAAGCGGTTTGGTTTATCAAAGGACTGTCCAGTTCCGCGCCAAGCAGCGCCCATGTTCCGGTGCTGATATAGACATAGTTTTCACCTTCCTCAGCGGGAACGCTGGCGACAGCGGACGCTGTGTCGTGAGAGCCGACTGCGACCACAGGAACAGCGGGACAGCCCAGTTCTTCGCAAATGTCGGAACGCAAATTGCCGATAACCGTTCCGGGCAATACCGGCGTTTCAAATAGGTGCGCGGGAATGTTTGCTTTGTCCAGCAACTCTGTACACCACCGGCGGCTGTGCGCGTCCAGCAGCTGAGAGGTGGAAGCAATGGTATATTCATTTTTCATTTCGCCTGTCAGAAAATAGTTGAAAATGTCAGGGATAAACAGCAGACGTTTCGCGCGCTGCAAGGCTTCCGGATTTTGTTCCGTCAGCGCCATCAATTGATAGAGTGTGTTGAAAAAGTTAAATTGAATGCCTGTTTTTTCAAATAAATAGGAATTGCCGAATTTTTGGTCTGCCAATTCCATCATACCCTGTGTACGTGTATCACGGTAGTGGAACGGATTTTCCATCATGGTTCCATGTTCGTCGAACAGAGCGAAATCAACGCCCCAAGTATCAATTCCAATCGCTTCAATGTCATGGTGCCCGCCGCTCATGCATTTTAAAATTCCCTGTTTGATTTCGTGAAACAACCGCAGAATGTCCCAATATAAATGTCCGTTTACCATCACAGGATCATTGGAAAAACGGTGGATTTCCGTTTCTTTCAATGTCTGACCGTCATATTCAAAGACAATGCCGCGCCCGCTGGAGGCGCCAAAATCGAATGCTAAAACCTTGCAAGTTTGACCCATATAAACCAACCTCTTTCTGTGTGAACTTATCATGGGTTTCTGTGTTAAAATGACAAAATGCCCTGATAGTACAAAACACCCGTAGGCACATTGCCAGGCGGGTGTTGATAAATTATTTTTAGTATATCACAAATGTCAGAAAAATGCAATGTCTAAAATGATGCTTTTATTTTGTGAAAAACAGATAAAAAATGAAAATTGAATTGGAGAATACGGGAGCATGGGTGAGAAAACGGGAGAAATAAAGAGTTTTGGAAAAGTAAATTAAAAAAATATCAAAAAAGTGTTGACAAGATGAAAAAAAAGTATTACAATAGAAAACGTGTCAATAAGGGAAATCTGAACCAAAATGGATTTCAACCTGAAAATGCACAAAGAAAACATAGCTTCGGATTTGTTTCCGACTGCTTGGTATAAACAGAAAGATGGAGGGATATTATGTCTACTTATATGGAAAAAAGCGGCGAAGTAGAAAGAAAATGGTATATCATTGACGCTGCCGGAAAACCGCTGGGTAGAGTGGCTGCTGCTGCAGCTTCGATTCTGCGCGGAAAACACAAACCTACGTTCACACCTCATGTGGACTGCGGCGATCATGTGATTATTCTGAACGCTGAAAAAGCAATTTTGACCGGAAACAAACTGGTGCAAAAATATTACTACAGACATACCGGCTGGATTGGCGGTCTCAAAGCGGTTCAGTATAAAGAACTGATGGAAAAACGTCCGGAACAGGCGATGGAATTGGCTGTAACAGGTATGCTGCCGCACAACACGCTGGGCAGAACTGCTGCAACAAGACTGCGTGTATATAAAGGCGAAGAGCATAATCACGCAGCGCAGAAACCGGAAGTTTGGACAATGGAGATTCGCTAAGGAAGGAGGAGTAGTAAATGGCATTGCAACAATATTATGGAACAGGTAGAAGAAAAAAATCTATTGCGCGGGTAAGACTGGTGCCGGGCAAAGGAACAATTACGATAAATGACAGAAGCATTGACGATTATCTCGGTCTGGAAACACTGAAAATGATTGTAAAACAGCCGCTGGAATTAACATCCACAATGGGCAAATATGATGTTATCTGTAAAGTACAGGGCGGTGGATTCACAGGACAGGCGGGCGCTATCCGTCATGGTCTGTCCAGAGCGTTGCTGAATGTTGATGAAGAAACATTCCGTCCGATTCTGAAAAAAGCAGGATTCCTGACAAGAGACCCACGTATGAAAGAAAGAAAGAAGTACGGTCTCAAAGCAGCACGTCGTGCACCGCAGTTCTCCAAACGTTAACAGAAGAACAATCAAAATCCCACAGGATATGCACCTGTGGGATTTTTTATAGTAGAAAGACGTGTTTTTTGTTCCTCTTGACAAAGGGGGAGGTTTCGCGTTATAATATAAGAAAAGTAAAAGCCTGTGGCAGGGGATTCGTTCTGCTGTCCGGAGGCGCCTGATATGGAAAGAAACGACTGCTGAAACCGCGGGAGGAGCGTCCGGCGGAGAAGCAGGAGAGCAAAGAGAGCAAGGCGCCCGGAAGTTTTCGCAGGAAAGCTTTCAGGCGTTTTATTTTATGTAGGCATTCAGAGAGCCGGATACCACACGCGATTCGACTCTCCTTTGCTTAAGACAGGAGGACATTTTATGGAAACCAGAATTGCATTGATTGGTATTATCGTGGAAAACAAAGAAAGTGTGAAACAGACAAATGCGCTCTTGCATGAATATGGAGACTATATTGTCGGACGGATGGGCATTCCCTATCACCCCAAGCAGGTCAATATCATTTCTATTGTGCTGGACGCACCGGAAAATGTCATTGCGGCATTATCCGGCAAACTCGGGCAGATTTCGGGTATTTTGGTGAAATCCATGATGGCAAAAGAACCGAATGCGTGAAAATAGAGAGAAGCAGGAAAGGAAGTTTTTGAAATGTATAATCCCAAATCCAAACATGCGGAAGAATTTATTTGCGATGAAGAAATTCGCGCGACATTAGCGTATGCCAAAGAACATAAAAACGATGCAGCGGAACTGGAAAAGATTTTGCAGCAGGCAGAGACTTATAAAGGGCTGGACTATAGGCAAGTGGCAGTGCTGCTGGAATGCGACGACCCGCAGTGGGTGACGCGTATCCACGAGTTGGCGGCAAAAATCAAACAGCATATCTATGGCAACCGCATTGTGATGTTTGCGCCGCTGTATTTGTCCAATTATTGCGTCAATGGCTGTGAATATTGCGCCTATCACCATTCCAACTGCGCAATCAAACGCAAACAGCTATCGCAGGAGGAAATCCGGCAGGAAGTGACCGCACTGCAAGACATGGGACATAAACGGTTGGCGCTGGAAACCGGTGAAGACCCTGTAAATTGTCCTTTGGAATATGTACTGGACAGCATTCGCACCATTTATTCCGTGAAACACAAAAACGGCGCAATCCGCCGCGTGAATGTCAACATTGCGGCAACCACAGTGGAGAACTATACCAAGCTGAAGGAAGCGGGTATCGGAACCTATATCCTGTTTCAGGAAACCTATCATAAACCAACCTATGAACGCGTGCACCCGACAGGTCCCAAACACAACTATGCGTACCACACGGAAGCAATGGACCGCGCTATGCAGGGCGGCATTGACGATGTGGGAATCGGCGCGCTTTTGGGACTGTATGATTATCAATATGATACTGTGGCAATGATGATGCATGTGCGTCATCTGGAGGAAACCTTCGGCGTGGGACCGCATACCATCAGCGTGCCGCGTATTCGCCGCGCAAGCGACGTGGATACCAATGAATATCAGGGGGTGCCGGACGATAAATTTAATACCTTGGTTGCAATTTTGCGTCTGGCAGTGCCCTATACCGGACTGATTATTTCCACGCGCGAATCCAAAGAAAACCGCGCAGAACTGCTGCGGCTGGGCATTTCACAAATCAGCGGCGCGTCCTGCACAGGCGTAGGCGGTTATGTGGAGGGCGAAGAGGAAGAAGAGGATACGGCACAGTTTGAAGTCAGCGACCACCGCAGTTTGGACGAAATTGTGGGCTGGCTTTGCGGCGCAGGATATATCCCAAGTTTTTGTACGGCGTGCTACCGCGAAGGACGCACGGGCGACCGGTTTATGACGCTGGCAAAGGCGGGACAGATTTGCAATGTCTGTCAGCCCAATGCACTGATGACGCTGAAAGAATATTTGATGGACTATGCGTCAGAGAAAACGCGTACGGCAGGCGAAAAGCTGATTGAACAGGAACTTTCACACATTACCAACAGCACGATTCATGAAAAAACAATCGCCAATTTGGCGGCAATTGAACGCGGGGAGCGGGACTTCCGCTTTTAAAGAAAAGGAGGTGGCGGCATGGCGGTTAACGAACTTTCGCAAACGCCCAATGCCTTGCGGACGCATATCGGTATTTTCGGACGGCGCAACAGTGGAAAATCTTCACTGCTCAATGCCCTGACAGGGCAGCCGGCGGCGCTCGTCAGCGATGTTGCGGGTACAACGACAGACCCGGTCTGGCGGGCAATGGAAGTCTATCCGATTGGCCCCTGCGTTTGGATTGACACTGCCGGATTTGATGATGAAGGAGAACTGGGGGCGCAGCGTGTGCAAAAAACGGAAGAAGTGCTGCAAAAAATTGACGCGGCGCTTTTGGTGGTGACAGCAGGACAGCAGGATTGCAGTTTGGAACTACACTGGTTGGAACTTTGCACAGCGCGGGAAAAGCCGGTGGTTATCGTGGTGAACAAAGCGGATTTATCGGAGGAAATACCGGCGGCGCTGCGGGAAAAACAAGTGATTGTTACCAGCGCCAAAGAAAACCGCGGCATAGATGAGGTGCGGCAGGCGTTGGCAGCGGCGCTGCCCAAAGGAGAGGAACGCGCTTTGACGGAGCATTTGGGACTTGCAGGAGGAGACCATGTGCTGCTGGTTGCACCGCAGGACATTGAAGCGCCAAAGGGACGGCTTATTTTGCCGCAGGTGCAAACCATTCGCGACCTGTTAGACCGCAGGGCGTGTGTCAGCATTGTGACGGAAGACCGGCTTGCACACGCACTTACGTTATATAAACAGCCGCCGGCGTGGATTATCACGGATTCACAGGTGTTTGACAAAGTGGAAGCGTTGTGCCCGCCGGAAACCAAACTGACCTCTTTTTCCATTTTGATGGCGCGGTTCAAAGGTGATTTGGCGGAATTTGTGCGTGGCGCAGCGGTGGTGGATACACTCAAGGAAACGGACAAAGTGCTGATTTTGGAAGCATGTACGCACAATGCAATGGACGGCGATATTGGGCGCGTAAAAATTCCAGGGATGCTGCGCAAAAAAGCGGGTGCGGGCATTGGAATAGAGGTGCGCAGCGGGAACGATATTCCGGCGGATTTGACGCCATACCGATTGGTGATTCATTGCGGCGGCTGCATGTTCAACCGTGCGCATATGATGGATCGTGTGCGCCGTTGTCAGGCGCAGGGCGTACCGATTACAAACTATGGCGTTTTTATTGCAAAAGCCAAAGGAATTTTGCCGCGTGTGTCGGATTTAGATATGCCTTAAATAGAGAAAAGCCGAATGCCGAAAAGGGTTCGGCTTTTGTTTGCCTATTCTTGTCAAGTGATGGTATGTTTGCAGGAAATAGAGCTTGCTTTTTGGGCGGGAAATGTGCTATACTAAAAACAGAAGAAAACGGAGGTGACGGCAATGAAGCATAGATGGAAAAAAGCAGTTTCGGGAATCGTGGCGGCAACACTTATGATACTCTGCATGTCTATGATACATATAACTGCACAGGAGGAGATTCGCGTTTTGGTGGCGGGAGAACAAGTTGAATTCGACCAGCCGCCGGTACTGCGAAACGACCGTGTGTTGGTGCCGCTGCGCGCAGTCGGGGAAGCGCTGGGCTGTGAGGTGCATTGGTATGAAAATACGCAGAGCATTGGAATCGGGAGAAATGGGAACGGCTTAGATGATGTTGTGCTCAAGGTGGGATATCCCCGCGTGCTGTCGCTAACGGATAATAACGTTGTGGAAAAAGTGACGGAGATAGATCAGCCGCCCATTGTGGAAAACGACCGCACTTTGGTACCGGTGCGTGCGCTGGCGGAAGCGGTAGGCGCGGAGGTGCGCTGGGAGGATACGACACAGACCGTCATTGTCACGCCGTGGGAAGTCAATCCGGAGTTAGCATTTCAAGATGGGATTGCGATTCTGAAACAGGGACGGTATTCCGGCGTACAAAAAGAGGACGGAACCATGCTGATTCCGGTGCAATATAACAGTATTGTGCGTTATGGAGATATGCTGGTGGCAGATGTTGTCAGCTACGTTGCGAAGTGGTGGAAGACAACTGTTTATGATTTGGACGGTAACGTGTTAATGGCGGAAAAAACAGACGCCAAGCTGCTGTATGTATTCGGCTATTTGTCGGTGAGCTGGACAGAGCGGACGGACAAAGCATGGTGGGAGGAAGGCAGCAGCGTCACGCGCCATACTGTGCTGGACAAAACAGGCAAGACTGTTTTAGAAAATGTAGATGACGATACCTACCAATCGTTTCGGCAGGAATATTTCCCGTTGAATGTTGTGGAAACGGATACGGCGGGCAGTTCACAAAACGGCTTGGTGCGGGCAACCGTTTCCAAAGAAAAAGGGGAAACACGGACGGTTTTTATGAATGAAGATTGTACAGAAGTGGCGATTCCGCACGAGTTTGAAAAGGTTTGGCCTTTTGAAAACGGTTATGCACCGTTTTGTGAAGGCGGGCGCTGGGGCTATATTGACACAAAAGGAAATGTCATTGTTCAGCCCAAATATGAAGAAGCAAGAGCGTTTTCCGAAACAGTGGCGCCGGTAAAATCCGGTGGCGTGTGGGGATTTGTGGGAAAGGACGGGCTTGAAAAAATTGCGCCGCAGTATGAAGAATTTTATATTACAAAAGACGGGACAGGAATGACGGTGAAAAAAGATGGGAAATGGGGATTGATTGACGCGCAGGGGATAACCAAAATCCCGTTTCAATTTGACACGCCGTTTTGGTTTCAGGAAGATATGGCAGTTATGACAGACGGAGAAAAGTACGGATATATTGGTCGAAGCGGTGAATGGGTTATTCCTGCCCGGTTTGACGGCTGCAGTCCGTTTTCAGGAGGCGTTGCAGTAGTGAGCCGGACGACGGATTCCGGTGATGAGAATATAACCGAACAATATGCTTTGATTGACAAAACGGGACAGCTCATTACGGAATTTGGAAAATACTATATATATGGCTTGCGCGGCGTTACCAATGGTTATATCAATGTTGGATTTTTAGAATATGACAGCAGCGGCATTTTAGGTGTGGACGGCGCGGAAATAGAGTGTCATCAATTGATTTGGCCTTGATAGGGCATACAAAAGAACCGGCATAGCTTAAAGCTATGCCGGTTCTTTTGTAATTTCATATTAAAGGTAAAAGTCATGGTTGGCAATGGTGCTATGATATTTCCGGTTGTTCACAATCCAGAAATTGGAGGCAATGCGGGGATTGAGAAAATAGAGGGATTCTCCGACCATATTATCCTCCGCGAGTGCACGCTTTGCAGCAATGATGCTATCGGAAGACGGCGTGTTATAAATGGTTCCGTTTAAAACAGGCTGGAACTGCACGCCATGCTCACTATCAAAAATAACGCCGTAAATGGTGTTCGGGAACTCGCGGCTGTCTACGCGGTTCATGATAACGTTGCCGACTGCAATTTTGCCGCGCAGCGGTTCTCCGCTGCTTTCCGCTTCAATGATGCGTGCCAGCCAGAAAATTTCGTCGGCCGTGTAGTCGTAAAAACGCAAGGCGGCGGGAACGGTAACGCCTGACTTCGTTACCTGAACAATGTAGTAGGTCTGGTTCCAAGAAACTTTGCCGCCCAGTTGTTCGCACAGAAAGCGGACAGGGGCATAGGTGCGACCGCCGATTTGCTGCGTCACTGCGCCGGTGTTTACACGTTTGCCATTTACTGTGGCATAGGAAGAGCCGACGGTGAAAGATAAGGTTTTGCCGTTTTCTACAATGGAAACGGTTTTGCTGGATTCGTTCCAAGAAAGTTTGTCTACGTTTAATGCGTCGCTGAGCATACGAATCGGAGCATACGTCGTGCCACCGGAGATATAGGCATGGGCGTCGCTGCGAATCAGTTGTCCGTTGACAGAAATATCAATGAGAATGTCATAATCCGTTGGTTTCGCCTCCGCCGGAAACTGGGGAAATACCAACATCATTGTGGCGAGAACCGCCAAAAATAGTCGTTTCATCATGATGGGACTCCTTTCATTTGGGAGCGGTAGGTTCAATCGGGTCTTGAGGGTAGGCAAACAAAAGTCGACTTTTGTTTGCCTACCCCCCTGCAAAAAACCCATGCGTCTATCATAACATAGGTTACAAAAGGATTACAATACTAAATTTCTGGAAATAGAGGAGACTGTAGTATAGCGGAAAGACAAAAAAAGAGACAGGCGAAATGAAGTTTTCGACCTGTCTCTTATGTGTCATTGTGAATGTATCAGCGTTTATCAAGCGGTACATAAGTAAAATGCGGACAAACGCTTTTATATGCCGGACGGATAATGCGTCCGCCGGAGATGACTTCTTCAATGCGGTGCGCGCTCCAGCCGACAATACGTGCCATGACAAACAACGGTGTATAGAGTTCCGGTGGTATATCCAGCATTTTATAGACAAAACCGGAATACATATCCACATTGGCGGAAATGACTTTGGAATCGCCTTTCACTGCAGCAAATACTTTGGGCGTCAATGTTTCTACTGCTTCATAAAGTGCATATTCTTTGGCAAACCCCTTTTGCGCCGCCAATTCTTTTGCCTTTTCTTTCAGCAAAATAGCGCGCGGGTCAGACAAGGTATAAACGGCGTGACCCATACCATAGACCAGACCGGATTTGTCGCCTACTTTTTTCTCAATGATTTGTTCCAGATAGAACTCCACCTCGTCTAAATCATCCCAGTTTTTAACGTTTTCTTTGATATCCTCCATCATTGCCATGACCTTGGCATTTGCGCCGCCATGTTTAGGTCCCTTGAGAGAACCGACCGCCGCCGCAATGGCGGAATAGGTATCCGTACCGCTGGAGGAAACCACACGGCAGGCAAACGCGGAGTTGTTTCCTCCGCCATGTTCTGCATGCAGCATGAGCATGAGATCCAGAATCTCCGCTTCTTCGCGTGTATATTTGTGAGTGGGGCGCAGCATATGTAAGAAGTTTTCTGCTGCCGACAGGTTTTCCATTGGCGAGTGGATAATCAGGCTTTGTCCTTCGTAGTAATGATTTTTTGCCTGATAGGCATACGCCGTCATGGTAGGCATACGTGCAATCAGTTCAATACACTGCCGCATCAGATTGGGCAAATTGATATCGTTTGGCGTCGGGTCAAAGGAATAGGACGCCAAAATACAACGCGCTAACTTGTTCATGATGTCGGGACTGGGCGATTTTAAAATAATGTCCTCAGTAAAATGGTCGGGCAGCGGACGCAGATTGGATAAAATAGTAGTAAACTGCTCCAGCATATCGCGGTCCGGCAGCACACCGAACAAAATCAGAAAAATGACCTCTTCAAAACCCAGCCGGCCTTCTGCGCGGCAGTGATGGACTAAATCGTTCACACGAATACCGCGGTAAAGCAAATCGCCGTCTACCGGTACTTTTTCGCCATCGTCAATGATATAGCCGCGCACTTCGCCAATAGAAGTGAGACCTGCTAAAACACCTGTCCCGTCGGGGTTGCGCAGTCCGCGTTTCACACTGTAACGGCTGTAGTTTTGGCGGTCTAATTTATATTTTTCAGCAGCGACCTTAATGAGCAACTGAATATTGTCAGCATAGTCAAACAATGGATTTTCCCTCCATTTCCATTAAATGATAAGAGACGCAGTGCTGCTTCGACAGGGGAAGCGAGCGCCAAGTTGGTTCGTTGCAGAACAATTGAAATGATGTATATGAGACAACTAAAATTATGTAGATACAGTATTTAGTATAACATAAATGATAGCAATAGTCAATAACATAAATGAAAATTTTGCATAAAAGGACAAGCTGAATTGCAAATCAGAAGATAGAAACAGATATCAGAAATACGAAAATAAATTATAAATTTTATATAAAATAAAAAAGAGAGACATGGGCACACATCTCTCTTTTTGCAAGATGGTATTTAAAAACTTGCAAAATTATAATTTTTCGGCAATCTGTTTCAAATAGGCGCCAAATTCGTCTTTCAAATCGTCGCGGCGCAGGGCAAATTCAACAGTAGCTTCCAGAAACCCCATTTTGTTTCCCACGTCATAACGCCGCCCAATGAAATCATAGGCATACATATCTTCCTGTTCGCTGAGCAGTTTCAGGGCATCGGTAAGTTGGATTTCACCGCCTGCGCCCGGTTTGGTGCGTTCCAAGCAATCAAAGATAGCGGGCGTGATGATGTACCGACCTAAAATCGCAACGTTGGAGGGGGCGGCTTCCGGCGCCGGTTTTTCTACCATATCGTTTACTTGGTAAATGCGGTCGCCCACTTGATTGCCGTCAATGATACCATATTTAGAAACGTTTTTGGGGTCTACTGTCTGCACGCCCAGCAGCGTTGTTTGATATTGGTCATAAACATCAATCATTTGCTTTAAACAAGGCGTTTGCGCCTCCACGATATCATCGCCCAGCAGAACGGCAAACGGCTCGTTGCCGATAAATGTCTTAGCGCAGTGAATCGCATGACCCAACCCCAGCGCTTCTTTCTGGCGGACATAGTAAATATTGGCAAGATTAGAGATATCCTGCACCAATTTTATCAGTTCATGTTTTTCGCTTTTCAGCAATTCATTTTCCAGTTCATATGCTTTGTCGAAATGGTCTTCAATGGCACGTTTACTGCGGCCGGTGATGATAATAATATCTTCAATGCCGCTTGCCACTGCTTCTTCAATAATATATTGAATCGTAGGCTTATCCACAATAGGGAGCATTTCTTTGGGCTGTGCTTTGGTTGCCGGCAAAAAACGTGTTCCGAGTCCCGCTGCCGGAATGATGGCTTTTCTTACTTTCATGTGTCTGTCCTCCTACTTTTTTTACAGAATTCTGATATGATGTTCCTCTGCTTGCTGCCGGATAGGCTCGGGAAGCGGTTGGTCGCAGACCAGCACGTCAATGTCCTTGAGACCGGCAAAAGTGAACATCATGCATTTATCCAGTTTTAAATGATCCATCAACATGACTTTCTTACGCGATTTACGAATGATGGCACGTTTGATATGACATTCGTCCGCACTGCCGTTGGTAAAGCCTGTGTCAAGGGAGAACCCGGCAGTGGTCATAAATGCAATATCCACATTGATATTTTTAATGAAGTCCATTGCGTTAGCGCCGGAGATTGCCATGTTTTGAGAGAGATATCCGCCAACGAGCAAGATTTCGATTTTGTCGTGCTTGCTCAGTTCCATAGCGATATTGGGCGCGTTGGTTAGCACAGACAATTTTTGGTTGGGAATCTGGCTGGCAAAATACATGCCGGTTGAACCGGCGTCAATATAGACGCTGCGCCCCTCTTCCAAAAGAGGAACCGCTTTTCCGGCAATGAACAGTTTCCCGTCGCGGTTTTCCCGTTCCCGTTTGGTATAAATATCCTCGCGCA
>Ga0137297_10307_pt1 | contig 37954 bp, 42 predicted proteins | sample RamsorincwithD2O_FD_97191 | JGI IMG/M metagenome (GOLD analysis project Ga0137297, IMG submission 97191) | Mouse cecal microbial communities from Vienna, Austria - Mucin amended with D2O | ecosystem: Host-associated > Mammals > Digestive system > Large intestine > Cecum | place: Austria: Vienna...
TTATTTGTATGTATTCAGATAATGATCCTTATGTTAGATATGAGTCTGAAAAAGAATTTGCGGATACTATAACTGAAAACCAAATTATATTTTCAGGTGGAGGACATTTAAACTCTGAGAGTGGATATACAGAATTTAAAGAGTTATTAAAATATATATAAATGTAGGAGAAAAAATGAAAATAACAGTTGAGATGGCTTGTTCAATTAATGGATTAATTGCAACAAAAGACGGTAATGAAGACTTTTTATCTAATAGAAATTATCAAATTATGTTAGGATTTTTAAAAGAATATGATTGCTTAGTTTGGGGAAATACAACTTTTAAAAATGTTATTTCATGGGGAGATAATTATATTGATGATTTAAAAGATGTTACTATAATTATATTTTCAAAAGAAAAGCAAGTTTCAAGTTACAAGAATGTTATATATTGCAATTCAATGGAAAACTTTTTAGAAATATATAAAGAAAAAAATATTGAAAATGTTTTTGTTTCTGGTGGTGCACATATTAATAATTTATTTTTAGAAAATAATATGGTTGATGAGATTATTATTAATTATAATCCATATGTTTTAACTAATGGTATTAATTTGTTTAATGGAAATGATGTTGAGAAAAGTTTAGTTTTAAACAAGGTAGTTCATGAGAAAGAAGATATTGTTCAAATTTGGTATAAAGTAAAAAAATAAAATTGGAGAAAAGTATGAAAATAATAACGGTATGTGGTAGTTTAAAGTTTAAAGATGAAATGATGAAAATAACAGAGAAGATGGAATTACAAGAAAATTGTATGATAAGTGTTATTTATCCAACTAATGAGAATAAAGACTATTATACAGATGAACAGGCTGATATACTTGACAAAATGCATAAAGAAAAAATAAAGATGTCAGATGCAATTTTAGTTGTAAATGTTGGTGGTTATATAGGAAGTAGTACACGTAGTGAGATTGAATTTGCTAAATCACTGAATAAAGAAATAATTTATTATACAGATTTAGTAAAAGAAAATTAATGAGGTGAATTGTATGAATGAAGTACATTATGAATCTTATCAAGAAAAAGATAAAATGTTGCTTAAAGTTTTAGATGAAAATGGGAATATAACTGACATAGAAGCTACTAAAAAAGAAGTTCATGAAAAACATTTATGGCATCAAGAGGTTGCAATATTTATTATTAATAATGAAGGAAAAATATTGTTACAAAAAAGAAGTGAGAATGTTCATTATAATAACAACAAATGGGGAATGGTAGCTAATCATGTTGGAGCTGATCAAACCTTGGTAGATGCATTGCTTCAAAAGGCAAAAGAAGAAATTGGATATAATATTAACCAAAATGATATTAGATATTTAACGATGCTTAAAAGAAATGAAGAAAGAGAGCAACGTTTTACTTATTTTTACTATATTAAAACAGATATAAAAGATAAAGATATTAATCTTAATACATATTTAGCTATAGAAAAAAAGTGGTTTGATTTTTATGATTTACAAGAATTGATGCTCATGAATAGTGATGAAGTTGTTTTTAAAAATACACCTGAATATATTAACATATTTGGTGAACTTTCAAAAATAATAAAAGGTACTAATACAGATAAAGAATATAGAAAAAAAGAATTTATAATTTTAAATACTACTGATGGATGTTTTTTTCCGGGATTAATTCAGCATGCTGATAAAGAAACAAAGTCTATTATTATTTTTATTCATGGAAGTGGTGGTAACTTTTTTAAAGCGAATTATTATGAAGATATGTTTGAAGATTTTAATTACTATGGTTATGATTTTATGATTTGTAATAATAGAGGATCTGAGCAATTTTATAGATTACATAGAAATATAGCTGGTGTAAATGAAACTATACAAGCTGGAAATATGTATGAAAACTTTGATGAATCAATTTATGATGTATCTGCTGCTGTTAATTATGCTAAGATGAATGGTTACGAGGATATAATACTAATTGGACAAAGTTTAGGAACCTTAAAAGTTCAATATTATTGTGAACAAATAGGAGATATTAGTAAAGTTATTTTATTAAGTCCTGTTGATATGGTTAATAGATTTCGTTCAAGAGTAGATAATCAATATGATGAATTAATAAGTAAAAGTAAAAAATTAGTTGAAGAAGGTAAACCTTATGAAATGCTAACAAAAGAATATTCTGCTATTAAGATTGCTTCAACAATGTCAATTGGAAGCAAGGCAGATTTGTTTATGTTAGAAGAAAATAGAGATATATCAAAACCTTTAAATTATAAAGGTTTTGTATCTATAATTGCTGGTAGTAATGAACATGTATATAAAGGATGGAGCATGGAATATGTTGAAAATAGATTAAGACAGAGATTTAAAAATGCTAAATTTCAATTTCACATTATTCCTAATTCTACTCATAATTATAATGAACATGAAAAACAAATATCTAAATTAATAGTTGATAGTATTAAGAATATGATATAAATGTATTGATAATATAGTTATATTCATAGTATAATCGAAATAATTATTAAAAAAGGGGTAGATAAAAATGGAAGAAACAAAAACTAAAAGAATAAAAATGTCTAATGTAATTTGTGTAATTGCAATATTAGTGATTATTGTATTAGTAATTAGTTTATTAGTAACAAAATCATCTTATAATAAAAAAATTGCAAACTTAGAAGAAAATAATAAAAAAATGCAGAGAACAATAGATGACTTAAATGAAAAAATAGTTGCAGATGAAGAAAAAGAAGAAGAACTAGAAAATATAATTGCAAATAATACTGTAGAAACTTCAAGTGATGATGAGACTACTGCGAATACTACAGAAGTTGACCAAATTGCTGAAGAATTATTTAATAAAGGAAGTCAAAAAATAAGAGAAATAATTTATTCATCTTATGACCAATATGCTTTAATAATTCCATCAGAAGAAAAGACTCTTGATAAAAAAATTTATGAAAAAAGAAATGCTTTATATTCGAATATAGAAATGGAGTTTACTAATATTTTTACAGATAAAGCATTAGAAGCGGCTTTAAAAGAAAGATTTATTGAAGCAGATGATGGCTTTTTATATGTTTCAATAGGTGGTCAAGATGAGTGGAATATTTCAAATGTAAGAATAGAAAGAGTTTCAGAAACAGAAGCAATTGATGAAATAGAATATAAAATAACATATAATGATGTAGAACTTGATAACAGTGTTTCGGAAGATATTACTTGTACTATGAAAATTAAATTAGTAGATGGAGAATATAGAATTTCTGAAACAAATTATTGTGAATTAATGTAAGAAATAAAATACTTATTGTAACTCAATAAGTATTTTGTTTTGTATTTATATAGATAGGAGAAAGTATATGGCAAATAGATTAAATATTTATGTAAGTCATTCAAAAAAAATGGATTATGAGAAAGAATTATATAAACCATTATTGGACTCTAAAATTGGTAAAGAGAATAATTTTATTTTACCACATAGTGAAGAATATAATGATGTGGACACAAAGCAAATATTGATAAATTCAGATTTATTAATAGCGGAGGTTTCAATAGGAGGTACAGGTATAGGTCTTGAACTTGGAAGAGCAGAATGCAATGATGTAAAAATAATATGCATTAAAAAAAAAGGAGTTAAGTGCAATTCATCAGTAAAACGTAATTTTAAAGTTTTAGAATATATAGATGAAAAAGATATGATTTCTCAATTAGAAAAGGAAATATGATAAATGTTCTATTTAAAAAATAAAAAGAACTTATTGTTTTACAATAAGTTCTTTTGGAGCAGGTAGTGGGAATCGAACCCACGTCATCAGCTTGGAAGGCTGAGGTTCTACCATTGAACTACACCTGCATATCCTTGACAAGTATAGATTATAAAACCTTATTTCGAATTTGTCAATAGTAAATTGTCAATAGTAGGAAATACTTTACTTTTATAGAATTTAATAGTACAATATAAATGTTTTAATATTAAGATTTGAGGAAAAAATGGAGAAACTAATTTCTAATTCAGAAAATGAAACTAAGTTAATAGGAAAAAAATTTGCTGAAAGATTGAAAAAGGGTGACGTTGTAGTTCTTACTGGTGATTTAGGTTCTGGAAAGACTAAGTTTACAGAAGGGGTATTACAATATTTTGAACTAAATAATGAGATCTCTAGTCCAACTTTTACAATTGTGAATGAATATGCAAATGAAAAAGAAACAATTTATCATTTTGATGTATATAGATTAGAAGATGAAGATGAATTTTATGCAATAGGTGGAGAAGAGTATTTTCAAAAAGGAATTTGTTTAATTGAATGGGGAGAGATGATTGAAAAAGCTTTACCTAATAAATATATTCATATATCTTTTTCAAGAAATTTAGATGAAGAAAATAGAAGAGAAATTAAAATAGAATTTATTAATATGTAAAAATTTAGCATATAAATTACAAGCGGAGCCCTTTTTAGAGGCTCCGCTTAGTTTTGTCAGATGTCCTCGTAGACTACCGTGAGGTCAGCCTGGACAGAGGACTTGATAAGAAATCTGAACTTGTCTGTTGTAAAATAGTATCCAAAGAAAAAGTCATCTTTAGCATCGGCGAGACTGAAATTTGCACGTATAAGGGTAAACTTATAAATAGTATTATTGTGCAAATTTAGTCTGGTTCTACCAAGAGTTGTCGGGACGACGCTTGCCTGATAGTTGGCTAATTTTTTGGCTAACATTTTTGGATCAGAACTTTCTGCGAAAAAGAAGATGGTGGTTGGTCCAACGGGAAGAAGGACGATTCCTTCGGGGACGTTAATTCCCCAAGCTGTCAAATGTTCTTTGGTATACATCTTCATAAAAGCAGTAAGGTCAAGACCAAAACGTTTTTGTAAAAAATCGCTGAAGACTAAGGTCGGTGACCGATAAATGGAATACTTACTGTGAGATTCTTTTTCAATTAAATCCTCAACAGTAGCAAGTTCTGTTAGTGACTCGTACTGACGTTCTTCACTTTTGAAGGGATCAAATATGTCACCTCCAAATAAAAACTCGACACCCATAGATTTAGCTCCTCCTGTATATTGTGAATTGAATGTGAGGTTTGATGTATAAAACATCGTAGTCTATTTAAGCTTAACATAAAACGGGTTTACAGTCAAATTATGATTTACAAATGGTTTAAAATGTTATAAAATTAAAAATCATGGAGGAAAGTATGAAGATTTTAGCTTGTGATACTTCAAGTAGTGTATGTGCTGTTGGGGTATTTGAAAATGATAAATTAATAAGTAAAAATGAATTAGATAATGGAAGAACACATTCAGAAAATTTTATGCCTTTAGTAGAAAAAACTCTAAAAGAATCTAACTTAAGTTTAGCTGATATAGATACTATATCAGTTGTTGTTGGACCTGGCTCTTTTACTGGAATCAGAATTGGTGTAGCTAGCTGTAAAGCAATGGCAGAAGTAGTTGATAAAAAAATGCTTGCATTGTATTCGCTAGAAGTATTAGCGGCAAATGAGTATGGAAAAGGAAAAAATATTTGTGCTTTAATTGATGCTAAAAATAATCAAGTTTATTGTGGCATGTTTGATGAAAACTTAAATAAAAAAGAAGAATTTATGGCGGATGATATATCTGCTTGTTTAGAAAAAATAAGTAAATATGATGATATTATTTTTGTTGGTGATGGAAGTATTATTCACAGAGAAACAATAGAAAATAATTTAAACAATAGAAATATTGAATTTTCTAAAAATAATAAACAAAGTGCTTATGGATTGGGGATTGCTTCTAATAAAAAAGCAGAAAATGTGGAATTTATTACTCCAGATGAAATTATTCCAGTTTATTTGAGAAAATCACAAGCAGAAAGAATGAAAGATAAGAAAGAATAGATTGCTATGAATATTGTTGAAATGAAAAAAGAACATTTAGATGTGTTAATTGCTGAATTAAAAGAATATGATGAATTTTGGAATGAAAAAATTTTAATAGATGAATTTCAAAATGAAAATTCAGAATATTTTGTTTTAATAGATGATGGAAAGATACTTGGATTTGCTGGGTTATGGTTTAATATAGATGAAGCACATATTATGAATATTGCTGTTAAAAAAGAGTATAGAAAAAATGGATTTGGAACTAAGTTACTAGAATTTTTAATAGTGAAAGCCAAAGAAAAAAACAAAATTTGTATTACTTTAGAAGTAAGTGATAATAATTTTTCTGCAATTTTGCTTTATGAAAAATTTAATTTTGAAAAAATTGGAACAAGAAAAAAATATTATAATGCGGAAAATGATGCACTTATTATGACAAAAACATTTTAAAAGAATAAAATTATACCTAATTTATGTAAGTTATGAGTTAGGTGTATTTTTTTGCCATTCCAATAAAAATAAAATTTTGTATAATGTGAATATACACTTGCATAAAAAAAATGTATGATATAAAATCAATATGTAAAATAGCGAGATAACTAAATATGAGTTTGGAGGAATAATATACAAATGAGAAAGATAAATGAATTGAGTTATAAAGATTTAAAAGATGTTTGTAATCCAAGTACGTTTAAGTTTGAAAAAGTTAACGAAGTAATTGATACAACGAATTTAGTTTATGGTCAGGATAGGGGGATTAAAGCTTTAGAATTTGGTGTTAATGTAGATATAAAAGGATATAATTTATATCTTGAGGGACCTGCTGGTGTAGGAAAAACAATGTATACTAAAAAATTCTTACAAGCTAGAGCTGCTAAAGAAAAAGTTCCTAATGATTGGTGTTATATTTATAATTTTGATGATCCAAATGAACCAATAGCTATTTCACTTCCTGCAGGACAAGGAAAAGCCTTTAAAGATGATATGGATTCATTTATTAAAAACATAAGAAAAGATATTAAGAAAACTTTTAATAATGATGAATATGAAAAAGAGAAAAAACTTATAAAGCAAGAATTTGAAACTAAAAAAGAGAATATTTTAGCAAAATTAAATGATAAAACTTTAAAGCAAGGTTTTCAAGTAAAGTCAGCTCAAAATGGTATTTATATGATGCCAGTTTATGAAGGGAAGCCTATTGAAGAAGAAGAATATGAGAAGTTACCTTTAGAAATTAAGAGTGAATTTGAATCAAAATCTCAGCAAGTTCAAGAGATGATTTTCGAAACATTATCAGAAATTAAATTAATTGAAAATAAAGCGGATAAAAAAATTGAAGAATGGCAATCTAATGTGGCTTTACTTACAGTAAATATTCATGTTAATAATGTTAAATCAAATTATAAAAGAAATAAGAAAATTAGCACATTCTTAGACAATGTAAAAAGAGATATTTTAAAAAATATAAATACATTTATGATGCCAGAAAATGATAATGATAAACAACAAGTATCACCTCAAATGAAGGCTATGCAAAACAACGAACCATGGCTTAATTATAGAGTTAATTTGTTTGTTGACAACAGCAATTTAGAAGGTGCTCCAGTTATTATGGATTCAAATTATACTTATCAAAATATTTTTGGTAAGTTAGAATATGAAAATCAATTTGGTATGATGAAAACTGATTTTACAATGTTAAAACCAGGTTTACTACAAAAAGCTAATGGTGGATATATTATTTTCCAAGCTAAAGATTTAATTTCTAGTCAACCTTGTTATGAAACTTTGAAAAAAGTTTTACAAGTTAAAGAAATTAGTATTGAAAATAATTTAGAACAACGTTCATCTATGATGCTTGTTTCATTAAAGCCAGAGGCGATACCATTAGATTTAAAAGTTGTTATTATTGGTAATTCTGAAATTTATCATACGTTATTATCTTTAGACGATGATTTCAGAAAATTATTTAAAATAAAAGTAGAATTTGAAGAAGATGCACCAAAGAATGAAGAAAATATTACTAAACTTATTAGATTTGTAAAAAGTTATTGTGAGCAAGAAGAATTATTAGATATAGATAAAGAAGCTATGGCTAGGGTTGTAGAATATGCTTCAAAATTATCTGGTGATAAAGAAAAACTTTCTACACAATTTAGTGAAATTGGACAAATTGTTGGTGAAGCTTCAACTTGGGCTAAGTTGGACAAATCTAAAATGATTACTAAAAAATATGTTCAAAAAGCCTTTGATGAAAGAATTGAAAGAATTAAGAAATATGATACTAAGTATTTGCAAATGATTAAAGAGGGTGCATTACTTATTGATACAGAAGGATATAAAATAGGTCAAATTAATGGATTAACTGTAATTACAATAGGAGATTATTCTTTTGGTAAGCCTTCTAAAATTACTGCTAATACTTATCTTGGTAAACAAGGTATTGTTAATATCGAAAGAGAAGTTCAAATGTCTGGCTCAAGTCACTCTAAAGGTGTTATGATTTTAACTGGATATTTAGGAGAAATGTTTGCACAGGATAAAGAATTATCTTTAAATGCTAGTATTTGTTTTGAACAATTATATGGTGGGGTAGATGGTGACAGTGCTTCTAGTACAGAAGCATATGCTATACTTTCTAGTTTATCAGGAGTACCAATTAATCAATCAATTGCAGTAACAGGTTCTGTTAATCAAAAAGGTGAAATTCAACCTATTGGTGGGGTAAATGAAAAAATTGAAGGATTTTTCCAAATATGTAAAATGCGAGGATTGAATGGTGAACAAGGTGTAATTATTCCAATCCAAAATGTTAGAAATTTACATCTAAATGATGATGTTATTGAAGCTGTTAAGAAAGAGAAATTTCATATATATGCTATTAATACTATTGAAGAGGGTATTGAAATTTTAACTGGCGTACCTGCTGGTAAAAGAGATAGATTTGGTAAATTTCCTGCTGGTACTATTAATTACTTGGCTAATGAGAGATTGGCTAAGTATGCAGATATAGTCGAAAAAAAGAATAAAATGTAATTCGATTTTTATTGATAATAAAGCACTATTGCTATAAAATGGCAATAGTGCTTTTCTTATATTATATAAGAATAAACACTTATTAGTAGTAGATAGAAAGGAGTTTTATGAATAAGGATAACGAAATTTTATCTAGACTTATGTCTATTGAATCTACTAATGAAGAGATTTATAAAGAGATAATAAGATTGCAAAAAGATTTAAAGATGAAGAGATTTGAAGAACTTCAGACTAAAATGCTAGTTGAAGATATTTATGATTATATTAAAGTTTCAGATTGTGAAAAAAAACTACTTGAAAAAGTGGAAAGTAAAGAAAAAATATGATATAGTGTGTGCTGAAATAGATGCTTTAGTTAGGAGGCGATATTTTGAAAATAACAGAAAATGATATTAATAACTTAAAAAAGATTTCTAATGAAATTAGAAAAAACATTATAGAAGAAGTTTATAATGCGCAGTCAGGACATCCAGGAGGTGCATTATCATCGGTAGAAATATTAACTGCTTTATACTTTAATCAAATGAATATTGATCCAGAGAGACCAAAAGATGAAAACAGAGATAGATTTGTATTATCAAAGGGACATGCTTCTGCTGGATTGTATGCGACTTTAGCAGAGAGAGGTTTTTTTGAAAAAGAAGAATTAAAAGATTTTAGAAAATTAGGGTCTATTCTTCAAGGTCATCCAGATATGAAACATATTCCTGGAGTTGACATGACATCTGGTTCGTTAGGGCAAGGATTATCTGCTGCTAATGGTATGGCAATGGCTTCTAAATTGGATCAAAAAGGATATAGAGTTTATTGTTTAGTTGGTGATGGCGAAATTGAAGAAGGACAAATATGGGAAGCTGCAATGACATCTAGTCATTATAAATTGGATAATTTATGTGTAATAGTAGATAACAATAATTTACAGATAGATGGAGAAATTTCAGAAGTAATGTCTGTATATCCAATAAAAGAAAAATTTCAAAGCTTTGGGTTTGAAGTTTTTGAAGTAAATGGAAATGATATAGATGAGTTAATAACTGTTTTTCAAAAGGCTAAAACTGTTAAAAATAAACCTACAGCTATTATTGCTAAGACAATAAAAGGTAAGGGAGTGAATTTTATGGAAAATCAAGTAAGCTGGCATGGTAAAGCTCCTAAAGAAGAGGAATATAAATTAGCAATAGAAGAACTTAAGTAAAATAGTAGGAGGTAGTTTATGAAAGAAGAAAAAAAAGCTACTAGACAAAGCTATGGAGAAGCTTTAAAAGAATTAGGAAAAGTTAATAAAAATATAGTAGTGTTTGATGCAGATTTAGCTGGAGCTACTAAAAGCGACATTTTTAAAAAAGAATTTCCAGAGAGATTTTTTGATATGGGAATATCGGAACAAGATATGATAACTACTGCTGCTGGAATGTCTACATGTGGTAAAATACCTTTTGCTAGTACATTTGCTGTGTTTGCTGCTGGAAGAGCATATGATCAAATTAGAAATAGTGTATGTTACCCAAATTTAAATGTTAAAATTTGTGGAAGTCATGCAGGAGTTACAGTAGGAGAAGATGGAGCAACTCATCAAATGTTAGAAGATATTAATTTAATGAAAGGTCTTCCTAATATGAGAGTTTTCTGTCCATCTGATGATGTACAAACTAAATGGATAGTAGAAGAAATGACTAAAATAGAAGGACCATGTTATATTAGAACAGCAAGACTTGCAACACCTATTATATATGATGAAAAAGAAAGATTTGATAATAAAAAATCAGTACAATTTGGAGAAGGAGAAGATGTGACGATTTTTGCTATAGGTGTTTGCGTTTCAGAAGCTCTAAAAGCAAAGGAAACTTTAGCAAAAGATGGAATTAATATTAGAGTTGTAGATATGTTTTCATTAAAACCAGTAGATGAAGAGATAATTATAAAAGCTGCTAAAGAGACTAAATTATTAATATCAGTAGAAGACCATAGTGTAATTGGAGGTTTAGGAAGCATAATAGCAGATGTTCTTACAGAAAAATATCCTTTTAAGCTTGTAAAAATGGGAGTTAAAGATAGATTTGGTGAATCTGGCAATGCAGTAGAACTTATGAAAAAACTTGAGATAGATAGTGAAGCGATTATAAATAAAGTAAAAGAGGAATTAAATAAATGATTGATTTAACTGAAGCAAAAAAAGTTTTTAAAGATTATACATCTAATTTTAGAGTAGCAGATCAGAAGGTTGATATTAAAATTATACATACAATGGGAGTTACAAAAGTTGCTGGATATATCGCTCGTGAAATGAAATTATCAGAAGAGGATATAGCTCTAGCCGAACTTATAGGTTTACTACATGATATAGGTAGATTTGAACAAGCTGTAAGATTTAATAATTATAATGATTATGAAACAATAGATCATGCAGAATTTGGTGCAGATTTATTGTTTAAAGAAAAACTTATTGAAAGATTTATTGATGATAGACAATATGATAGAATTATAGAAAAGGCGATTAGAAATCATAATAAATTTGCAGTAGAAGAAGGTCTTTCAGAAAGAGAATTATTGCATGCTAATATAATTAGGGATGCAGATAAAACAGATAATTTTGAAGTAAAACAGTATCAAGATTTTGTTTCTTTATTAGGGAAAACTGAAAGAGAAGCAGAAAAAGATTTAATTACAGATAGAGTATGGGAAGAATTTTTGAATAAATCAACTATTGTATCTTCTCATAGAACTACAAGTATGGATTGTTGGCTTTCATATATTGCTTGGGTTTTTGACTATAATTATGAACCTGGTCTTAAGTATTTAAAAGAAAATGATTGTGTAAATAAGGTGATTGATAGATTAAATTATCAAGAAAAAGATACTAAAGAAAAAATGGAATATGCAAGAAAAATGATAAATGAATATATAAATGATAGACTAGCTAAATAGCTAGTTCGGAGGATCTAATATGGGTGTAGAGGAAACTATAGAAACTGTAGAACAAATAAATAGAGCAAATGCATTAATTAGAAAAGAAAGATTTTTAGATGCGGAGAGAATAGTAGATAAGTTATTAAGAACAATAGAGCCAGTTGAAATTAATAAATCTGGAAGAGTGATGGACTTTAGTAATAATATGGAATACTACTTATATTCGCATATGAATAATAAGGTTGCTATTTCTTGGTCTAGAAATTTTTTATCTGATATATACTTATTGAAGGGAAATATTTTAGCAGAGTCTAGAAATTTCAAAGAGGCTATAGAGTATTTTGATAAAGCATTAAGGTGGAATCCTGTTAGTATACGAATTTATAGAGAAATATTAGTTACTTGCATAAATTTGCGTGATTATAATAAGTTTGATACATATTTTAGTAGAGCTGTAAAAATAGCAATGAGACCTATTGATATTGCTATGCTATATAAAAAATTAGGATATGTATGGATTGAGAGAGGCGAAGATGAATTTGCATATAATTTAATTCTTTATAGTAAATTATTCTTTCCTAAAAGAGAAGCTGATTTAAAAATTGATTTCTTACAACAACGAATTGGTACTAGATTAAAAAAATATCCAGATTTAGGTACAATAGAATATATTAAAGAAAAAAATTTATTATATCAAAGACCTGATTATATTGTACCAACATATAATGCTTTAATAAAAATGATGCAAGATGTTATGAAAAAAGAAGAAAAACAGACTAGAATGAATTATTTAACTCTTATTGATTATTATAATGGTTTATACTTCCATAAGCCGGGAGGACAAATACATTCTGCTTTGCTTTCATTGCAACGTGAATATTCAATAAAATTTCCTGATAATAAGGAGGAAAAATAATGGGTTTTTTTGTCGAAAGAGAGGACAGTACCAATGGAAAAGTAATAAAAACAGGTGATAATGTAAGAATAATTGAAACAGAGGAAAAGGGTTTTGTTATTGCTGTTATAGATGATGAATATATGGTAAGTGTTAATGGTGATGTAAGAAATTATTTAAAAGACGAAATTATATGGACTGATTAAGTATTAAATGGATGTTTAATGGAAGGATTAATATGAATAGTAGAGATGGAATAATAGGCTTAGCAATAGGTGATGCAATGGGAGTTCCATTAAAATTTATGGAACGTGAAAAATTATTAGAAAATCCAGTAACTGATATGACAGATGGTGGAATATTTGATAAAGAAAAGGGTGTATGGTCTGAGAGTACATCACTTACTTTAGCTACAATAGAATCTATAATTCATTGTTTTGGAATATCTATTACAGATATGGGAAACAAATTTGTAAGTTGGATGCAAAATTCAGAATATACAGCTACAGGTGCAAGATTTGATATTGGAAGAACTACTATGATAGCCTTATCTAGATTTCAAAAAGAGGGACAACCTTTTGATAGTGGTTCAGTAGCAGAAGATAGTAATGGAAATGATATTTTAGGTAGAATGCTTCCTATAGCTTATTATGCACATGCTTCAAACTTGCAACAAAGTGAAATATATAGTTTAGTAAAAAAAGTAGCTGGCGTTACTCATGCACATGAACTTAGTGTTTTAGGTGCATATATATATGTTATGTTTGCAATAAAATTGCTTGAGGGAAAATCTAAATTTGACAGTTATAAAGAAATTCAGAAAATGGGATATTCTCAATTTTCTAGAGGTTCTTTAGAAATGTATAATAGAATTTTAAAAAAAGGAATTAATACTTTTGATTTAGATGATATTAGAACAAGTGGATACATAGTGGATTCTTTAGAGGCAGTATTGTGGGTTATATTAAATACAGATTCATTTAATCAAGCAATAATAGGAGCTATAAATTTAGGAAATGAAACAGATAGAATAGGTGCTTGTACAGGTGGATTGGCTGGTTTGATTTATGGACTCAAAGAAATGAATGTAGAGTGGAGAATTGATTTAAGGAGATATACTTATATTAGAGCATTATGTGGTCAATTTGATAAATCTTTGAGTTCAAGCAGTAAAAAATTAGAAAAAGAAGAACTAGTTTATGGAAAAGAAGAGCAAAGAATAAAAATTATTCAAGGTGATATTACTAGATTAATAGTTGATGCATATGTGAATTCTGCTAATAATTCTTTACTAGGTGGTAGTGGAGTTGATGGTGCGATACATAAGGCTTCTGGACCAGAACTTATAGATAAGTGTAGAGAGCTTAGTGGTTGTGAGACCGGTGAGGCAAAGATTACAAGAGGATATGAGTCAAAGGCAAAATTTATTATTCATACAGTTGCTCCAAAGTGGTATGATGATTCTATAGATGACAGAGAGATTTTACTAAAAAAGTGCTATGAAAATTCGATTATTATGGCAAATGATTTTAATTGTAAAAGAATTGCTTTTCCTTGTTTAGGAATGGGAGTATATGGTTGCCCTTTAGATGTAGGTGGAAGAATAGCTATTGATTTTGCTTTAAAGGAAGTTAGAAAAAAACATCCTTTAGTAGATGTTATTTATTTAGTTTGCTATTCTAAAGAAGAGTATGAATTTTATACTAGTTATTTAAGAGAAAAAATAAATGAGAAAAAAGATGCAGAGGAAAATTAATAATTTTCTTTGCATTTTTTTTTATTAAAATATAGAGAATATTGTTGAATTTTGGTATTGCAATTAAATTTCATTATTGATATTATTATGTAGTAGAGAAGCAAATTTAGTCAGATTATAAGGAGAAAAAAATGATTGAATTTAAGAATGTAAGCAAAGTGTATGATACTGGTACAGAAGCAGTTCATAATGCAAATTTTAAGATAGATAAAGGCGAATTCGTTTTTTTAGTAGGTTCATCTGGTTCAGGTAAATCTACATTAATAAAATTAATATTAAAAGAGGAGGAACCAACTAGAGGTAATTTAATAATAAATGGTAAAGATACTACTTTTTTAAAGCCTAAAAGAGTTCCTTTTTTACGTAGAAGTATGGGAGTAGTTTTCCAAGATTTCAGACTTTTACCAGATAAAACAGTATATGAAAACGTAGCATTTGCAATGTATATTGTTAAAGCTACACCTAGACATGTTAGAAGGCAAGTACCTATGGTTTTGTCTTTAGTTGGATTGTCTGCAAAAGCTAAAATGTATCCAAATGAATTATCTGGTGGTGAACAACAAAGAGTGGCATTAGCTAGAGCTTTAGTTAATAATCCATCAATGATAATTGCAGATGAGCCTACAGGAAACTTGGACCCAGATACAGCTTGGGAAATAATGAATCTATTGAACGATATTAACTTAAGAGGAACAACTGTTGTTATGGCGACACATGCTAAAAATATAGTTGATCAAATGAATAAAAGAGTTATTCATATTGATAAAGGACATATTATTTCAGATCGTAAAGGTGGATACGAAGAAGTATAAATTTTGAAAAAGTAAGGTGAATTAAAAGTGAGATATAATATTTTAACTTATCACATTGGTGAAGGTATTAGAAATTTATTTAAAAATAAAAAATCAACAGTAGCTTCTCTTTGTATTATGATGGCGACAATGTTGATGTTTGGTATATTTTTTATAATTGGTGAAAACATCAATCATATTATGAAAACAATAGAAGAAGATCAAGGAATTCAAGTATTTATTATAGATAGTGCAGATAGCAAAGAAGTTCAAGAAATTAGAGATATGATTAGTACGATAGATGGAGTTGCTTCAGCTACAGTATATACTAAGCAAGATGCTCTTAATCAGATGAAAACTAAACTTAAAAATAATGAAGAACTTTTAGAAGGATATGAGGGAGATAACAATATTTTTCCAGATTCAGTCATAGTTAAATTAACAGATCTTGAAAAAAGTGCTGCTGTTCAAGAACAAATAAATGAAATAAGAATAAATGGTGAAAAATACGTTGATTCAATTCAAAGTAGTGATAAAACAATTAATGCATTAATAAATATAGCAAATGGAATAAAAATTGTTACAGGTGTTTTACTTATTTTATTAATAGCGATTTCAGTATTTATTATTTCTAATACAATTAAATTAACAGTTCATGCAAGAAGAAAAGAAATTTCTATTATGAAATATGTAGGTGCTACAAATTCATTTATACGTTGGCCTTTTATAGTTGAAGGTATTATTATTGGTATAATTTCAGCGCTAATTACAATATTAATAATATATGGTGGTTATACACTTATTATTTCAAAAATAGTTGGAGTATTTAGTACAATACAAGTGAATATTTCATTACTTACATTTAAAGACTTATATCAATTAATTTTAATTGTATATATGGCATTAGGTATTGGAATTGGTGTTGTAGGAAGTAGTATATCTATGAAAAAATACCTAGAAGTATAAATTAGGAGTTCTTAATGAAAAAAAGAATAATAAAAATTTTTGTTATTTTTGCTTTTGGAATTTTGTTTTTACTAGGGTTAACACAGAGTGTTTTTTCAGATTATGTTTCTAATCTAAGAGAACAACGTGCTAACTTACAAAGTCAGTTAGATGCTTCTAATGCACAGATTGAAATAATTCAATCTGATGTTTCTGAGCTAGTTAATCAGATAACTGAATTAAATGAACAAATAACATCTCAGGAAATTGAGATTGAATTATTACAGCAGCAGAAAGAGGATTTAGAAAAAACTATTGTAGAAACAGAAGAAAATCTTGAAATAGCTACAGAGGAATTCGAAAAACAAAAAAAACAACTAGAAGAAAGATTAGTAGCTTCATATAAAGCAGGAGAAACAACTTATTTAGATGTTTTATTACAATCTAGTTCTTTATCTGAGTTTATTTCTAACTACTATATGATTTCTGAGTTAGTCAGCGCAGATGAAAAGATGTTGGAAAGAATTTCAGAACAAAAAGAGCAACTAGAATTTGCTAAATTAGAACTTAAAAGACAGAAAAAAGAATTAAACACAACTGTAGAAGAAAGCGAAAATAAAGCAGTTTCTTTGGAAAATATGAGAGTTATTAGTAATAGTTATATAGCTCAATTATCAGCAGAAGAGGCTGAATATACAAATAGTATCGTTGAAATGCAGACAGAAATAAAAAAAGTTGAAGCTGAAATTTTAACTGCAGCAAGAATGAATATTGGATATGACTATGTAGGAGGAGAAATGGCTTGGCCAGTTCCAGGATATACATTAATAACTTCTCCATATGGTATGAGAACACATCCTATTACAGGAGTGTATAAATTGCATACAGGTACTGATATAAGTGCACCCATGGGAACAGATTTTATTGCAGCAAATGATGGTGTTGTAGCAAAGGCAGAATATAATTATGCATATGGAAATATGGTTATGATTAATCATGGTGGTGGAGTTTCAACATTATATGCACATGGTTCACAAATATTAGTTGAAGTTGGTCAATCAGTTACAAGAGGTGAGCCTGTATTAAAAGTAGGAAGTACAGGATATTCTACAGGACCACATGCACATTTTGAGGTTAGGATAAATGGTCAATATACGGATCCAATGCCGTATATTACTAAGTAATATATTTAGGAGGAAAATATATTGAAACACATAAGAAAGAAAAAAATTATTTTATTAGTTTCGATTTCTTTGATTTTAGTTTTAATGGGAAACATGATGAGTGTATTTGCAAAGTCATCTTATGAACTAGAGCAGGAACGAAAAAAGAATGAAAGTTCTTTACAAGATACTAAAGAGCAACAACAAAAGATAAGAAGCCAAATGTCTGCAATTCAAAGAGAGGTAGAAGAATTAAATGATCAAATTAATAATTATCAAGCAGAGATTGACAATTTAGCTGATAGAATATCTGAAACAGAAGCAAATATAGATCAAATGCAAAAAGAATTAGATAAAACGCAGAAAGAATTGGAAGAAAAAGAAGCATTACTGGAAAAAAGATTAGTAGCTTCATATAAGGCAGGAAATACGTCATATTTGGATGTTTTACTAAGTTCAGAAAGTTTAACAACATTTTTATCAAACTATTATTTAATTGAACAATTAGCAGAGTCAGATACAAGATTAATTAATACAATTAAAGAGACAAAGCAAACAATAGAAGAATCAAAACTTGCATTAGAAGAAAGTAAAGTGCAATTAGAAGAGGCTAAAAAAACACAAGAAAGTAAGCAAGCCGTTTTAGCAGTAGTTAAAAGAGAAAAAAATGAAAAAGTTGCAGCTTTATCTGTAGAAGATCAGGCTTTACAAGCAAGAATAGCAGAGAAACAGGCAGAAGATTCAAGAATTAGAGCCGCAATTAAGGCTGCAGAAGAGGAAGAGAGAAGACAAGCAGAACTAGGTGGAGGAAATAAAGTAAGTCCAGGCGGATATATTTATCCACTACCTGCAGCATATTGTACAATAACTACAGGATTATATTATTCAAATGGTTCTTATCATGGTGCTGTTGATTTTGGATCTGGAGGAATTTATGGACAACCAGTTTATGCGGTTAAAGCTGGTACAGTTATGATTGCAACAAATTTAACTAATAGTTATGGTACATATGTTATGCTAAATCATCATGATGGTACATATACTATATATGGGCATGGAATAAGAGGCTCAATATGTGTTTCACAAGGACAACAAGTTTCACAAGGACAAAAATTAATGAGTGTTGGAAGTACAGGAAATTCGACAGGACCGCATTTACATTTTGAGGTTAGAGTAAGTCCAGGTGGATGGAATAATAGAGTAAGTCCTTATAATTATTTACCTTAATAATAAAATAAATTTTGGGGGAGAAGGGCGTTTGGTATAACGCCCTGATTTTATTGAATGGAGGCTTTTTTATGACAAATAATGAAAATGACGAAAAAGAGATGCTTAAATATACTATGAAAGTGAGAATAATAATAACAGCTATGGTTACATTTATAATAACATTTTGTTTAGCTGTTTTTGCCTATGATAGATATTTAGCGTCACACCAAATGTTAGTTAGAGATTATGAATCATCAGGAAATATTGAACAAGATTTAAATCAATTAAGAACTGTAATAGAGGAAAATTACAAAGGTGAAATTGATGATGATAAATTATATCAAGCTGCTTTAAAAGGGTATGTAGAAGGATTAGGAGATGAATTTACAACTCTTTTAAGTGCAGAAGAATTAGAAAGTTTAAATACATCATTAACAGATTTTGTAGGAATAGGTGTATATTTGACAGAAGAGAAAAATACAGGTAGAACTATAATATTGGGTACAGTTGATAACGATACACCTGCTGCAAAAGCAGGATTAAAATCAGGTGATGTAATTTTAGAAGTAAATTTAGAAGATGTTTCTACTAAAGGTTCTGATTATGTCTCTTCAAAAGTTAAAGGAAAAGCCGGAACTAAAGTTAAGATAAAGGTACTTAGAGGAGAAGAGAAATTAGAATTTGATGTTGAAAGAGACAATATAAGAGTTTATAAAATTAAACATGAAATGCTTGATAATAATATAGGATATATAGATTTTGATTCTTTTACAGATACATGTGATGAAGAATTTGAAGAAGCATATAAAGATTTAAAAAATAATGGAGCTAAATCATTAATAGTAGATTTAAGAGATAATACTGGCGGATATGTTGATTCTGCATTAAATATTGCTGATTTATTTTTAGATAAAGGTGAAACTATATTAATTACTCAAGATAACAAAAATAGAGAAGAAATAGATGTAGCTAAAAGAGAAAAAATTATTGATATACCTGTAGTTTTATTAGTAAATGATTATTCAGCTAGTGCATCAGAAATATTAACAGGTTGTTTGAAAGATCATGGAATAGCTAAAGTTATAGGTATTACTACTTATGGAAAAGGAGTTATACAAACTTTACTTATGAATGACTTAGGACCTAAAATTGGTGGGGCATTAAAAGTAACCACGGCAGAATATTTTACACCAAATAGAAATAAGATTAATAAGATAGGAATAGAACCTGATGAAGTAGTAAAATTAGATGTTCCTATAACTGAGGCAGTTACAAAAGAAAATGATAACCAATTAAAAAAGGCAATTGAGATATTAGGCAATGAATAATATTGGGTTAAAAAAATAAAAAAATATTAAAAAAGTTATTGACAACATTCTTAAAATCTAGTATACTATGACTTGTCAGCAACGACTGACAAGAATGGTCGCTTAGCTCAGCTGGGAGAGCATCTGCCTTACAAGCAGGGGGTCATAGGTTCGAGCCCTATAGCGACCACCATTTTATGGCCCGGTAGTTCAGTTGGTTAGAACGCTAGCCTGTCACGCTAGAGGTCGACGGTTCGAGCCCGTTCCGGGTCGCCAGAAACTATCTAGTCCAAATCTAGATAGTTTTATTTTTAAGCCTCGATAGCTCAGTTGGTAGAGCAAGGGACTGAAAATCCCTGTGTCACTGGTTCGATTCCCGTTCGAGGCACCAGTAAATAAAAAAGAGTAGTAAAATTTTTAAAAGTTTTACTACTCTTTTTTTGCATATATTATTAGAATTACCAGTTGTTATAAATATATACCTCTTATTTCCTTAATATTTAAGTAAATGGTATTTTAGTATACAATCTATTTAACATTTTATACTATAGGCAATACTTGTAGCCGTAAAATGTAGTGTTATTGTGTGCATACAGTGTATAAGGAGAATAATAATGAAAAAAATAATCTCAGCTTTATGTTGTATCGCACTGATGTTAACATTGTCTGCTGTTCCGGTTTTTGCAGCTGACAATACCACGAGTACAAGCGTAGAAGAATCCGTTATTACGCGTGCCACATCAAGAGGATTATATTACAAGGAAAACATGTTCTTTCAGGGGATTCATTCCTGTACAGTGACCCCTGAGTCTGGAGCAAACCTGAATATATGGTTGAAAAACAATAATACTGTCAAAGTATATGTATACAAAACCAATATTTTGGGTATGTACAGCAAAATATATACTCAGACATTCACTGCAGGAGAGCGTGATGTAAGGGTGGAAACCAAGTGCAATGGGAAACCTTATTTGGTAAAACTTGAAAGTGCGGTAGATGGATCTATTGCGTCTTTCTTGATATACCAAAATTAATTTTCTAAACGGTAACTTATTAATTAGCATTTAATAATTATGCACACTTTAACACGGGGAGCCTATCTTTAGGCTCTTTTTATATTATTTTTGTAACATTTTCTTTTTTAAAGAGTCTTAATAAATAAAAGGAGTATAATTGTGCAAGATTTTGATGATATATATATAGAATACTTTAATACCGTATATAAGTTTTTATTGTATTTAAGTCACAATAATATTGAACTTTCGGAGGATTTAGCTCAAGAAACTTTTTACAAAGCAATTAAAACTATAGATAGTTTTTCTCAAAAATGTAAACTTTCAGTTTGGTTATGCCAAATTGCAAAAAATTTATATTATGATTATTTTTCAAAACATAAAAAAATGAAGCAGATAGAATATTCTATGTCAGATGATTATATAGTAAATGAATTGTTTGAAGATGATTTAATATCTAGTATGGAAAAAAATATTTTGTATGAAAGAATTCAAAAATTAGATGATACTGTAAAGCAGGTTATTCGTCTAAGAATATTTGGTAACTTTAGTTTTAAAGAAATAGGTACTATATTAAACAAAACTGAAGTATGGGCTAGAGTTACTTATTATAGAGAAAAAGAAAAATTAAAGGAGGATTTTAATAATGGAAAATAACAAAGCGTGTAAAATTGTACAAGATTTATTGCCAAGTTATATTGAAAATGTGACAAATGATGAATCTAATCAATTCATTGAAAAGCATTTGCTAAATTGTGAAAATTGTATGAAAAGTTTAAATTTAATGAAAGAGGATCGAGATACTATGGATATGAAAAAAGAAATTAATTTTTTTAAGAAATATAAAAACAAATTAAAGCTGTTAAAGATAGTAATATTAATAATTATATTATTTTTTTTATTAACAACTATAAGAAAAACTATTATAATATCTAATTTAAGTAACCTATCTCAGCAATATATAAATGCAACTAATTATCATAAAATAATGTATGCATATGAAAAAGATTCTTACATAAAAAATGAAGTATATTGTATGAAGGATAAGAAATTTATAGAAACTACTAAAATTATTGATGGAAATAAGCAAATAACTAAAATTTATACAGATGGGAAATCTGTGAATATATACACTGAAGATGAGAAAGGTAAAACAGCAAAATTAAATCAGAAAATGCAACTATCAGTTGATACACAAAATTATTTATATACAGATAATTTTGTGCATTTAGTATCTTATAGTATTCCTGCATCTATAAAATCAAAAGATTATTGTGGGAAAAGTTGTTATTATATCGCTAATTTTGATACACCTTATTCTATATCTAAAGATGGTGTATATATAGATAAAGAAACTGGTCTTGTTGTAAGAGCTATGACTAGCATTGAAGCAGCTAATGGAATTGCGCCAGCTGTAGATTACGTTTATGAATTTGGAAATGTAACTGAAGAAAATTTTATAGAACCAGATATAGAAGAATATACAGTTATAGAAGAATTGTAATTAGTGGATTACAAATATAGAGGAGAAACTAATATGGAAATAATAAATCTAAGCAATATAGAAGAAATAAAGAAAAAATTAAAAAATAATAAACATCCTTTTATTGAAGAAATAAGAAAATATGAGATAGAAGGATATCATTACATGAAATATTATAGAATGAATACTATATTTAGAAATGGAATATTACCTTTGAATAAAAAAGGAGTGAGAATAATAAAGGCTAATGTAAAATCAGACTATTCTAAAGAAAGTGATAAAATTGAAAGGAAGTTTAGAAAATATGAAAAAGAAGAATTAGATAGAGAAATAGAAGGTAGAAGTAGTTGCGTATCTTTTTCACCAAGTAATGATCAGTGCAATAACCGTATGCAAGAGATATTAGATTATTATGGAGGAGAAACTATAGGAAAATATTTTAAAGATATTTTTGATGATAATATGCGTGAAAAATTATTAAAAATGGGAAAACCAATTATAGTTAAATTTTATTTTAAATATGATCAATTATGTGATAGGTCAAGGGTTTTTGTAGAAGATTTTTTAAAAAAGCTAGAAAAAAATGATATGAAAAATATTGAAAAATTAAAGGAAAACATAGAAAACGAATTAAGAATACAAGGAGGAATACCTGCGAATAAAATACAAGGATATTATTATATAATTAAAGATAGTGATGGAAATTTTGAGCGATGGAAATTTCATAAAAGGTATTTTAGTAATAGAATGAATTAATAAGAATAATGCGTAGAGGCCACGCGAGTGCGTGACCTCTCTTTTTGCCAACCATTGCTTATTTCTTGATCTTGGTTGTTAATACCTGCTACGGCTACTTTCTAATTCTTCTCCCAGCTTAAAAGCATTTCTGATAGAAAGTACTAACCAGACGACAATTGCTATTGCTGGAAAGATGTGAATCTTTGAATCAATGATTGCCCACATAATTGTTGCTGCGGTGAACAGCAGCAACTGAATGATGGCGCAGATCGTATATACCCGATATGAAGTTTCCATCTCTATGTCTGCAAAAAACACGACGATAAAGATGACAAACGGGATTACTGCGACCAAGCAGAGAATGAGGGGCAAAGAGAGTTGCAGAACAAATTTGGTGCTAAGAAATTCGCTTACGTTTGACGACATGTTTGTCTACCTCCTAGAATTTTTACTAAACAAATTTCTACAGTTACAAAGTACTAATTAATATTTTAGCATTGTTTACATAAAAAGTTAATTAAGGAATTATATAGAATAAATTGGAAAATTATATATTTAAAATATAAAAAATGTATTGATATTATATTTTTTTATTGATACAATACTTAAAGAAAAAATACTAAGGAGGAAAATATGGAAGAGAATAAAGAACCAAAAAAGAGTGCTAATGGACTTATATTAGCAATATTATTAGTAGTAGCAATTATCATTGCTTTAATGTGGGTAATGGTATATAAGTTAAATGAGGATAAAGGAGAACTACAAAAACAAGTTAATTCTGCCCAAAAAGAGGCTTCTGAATTAAAAAGTCAAGTAGTAGTACTACAAAGCAAAATTGAAAAAGATGAAAATAAAACTAGCAATAAAGCAGATAATAAAACTAGCAACAAAGCAGATAATAAAACATCAAATAAAACTTCTAACAAAGTAACAAATGATACAGCTGAAGACGATGATGAAAATGTAGTAGATGATGAAGCTGAAGACGATGATGAAGATGACAATACAGTTGATAATACTACAGACGAAGATGAAGAATAATTTGTAGATTAAAAAGAGTAAGATATATCTTACTCTTTTTTGTTTTTTATATAAAAGAACTTGATAATAAATAGGATAATAGTTATAATTATTTCCGTAGGATATTGGAGGAGATATGAAAAAGAATATAATAATTGTTTTATTAATAGTATTAATAGGGATAGCATCTGTTTTAGGAATTCTATTATATAATAAAGAACATAAAATTATTGAAAATGAAAAACAACTTAAAGAACTTGTAAAGGAAAATGTTTCAATCGGTGAATTTAAGAAAAAATTAGAAGGCGCAGAAATTGAAATTGATGAAGAATTAGATAGTACAAGTTCAGAGATAATAGGAGCAAGTGAAGGAAAAGTATATAAAATAGGTGATTCAACAATTAGAGTATATAAATATGATTTAAACCAAACAGGAGAACTAACAGTTTCAAATTTAAAATTAGCACAAGAAAGTGGAAAAGTGAAAATTCCATCATTAGATGATTTAGAAATTGGTGTTATATATAATAAAGGATTAGTTTTAATTAATGATGAAGAATTTGAAAACAAAGATAAGATTATAGAAATTTTTAAAGGATTATAATTTTGATAGGAAAGCATAAAATTTGTGCTTTCCCATTTTATTAATATGGAAATATATGGTAAAATAATAATATTATTAATAAAGGAAGAAATAATATGAAAAAATTATTTATAGTATGTATATTAATATTGGCTTTTACATTTGGAGTGTTTGTAGGTTATTATAGGTTTAATACTACTTCTAATATAGTAGAGATAGCAAATATTAATAATGAAAATCAAAGTGAAGACATTGTAGAAAAAATTATACCAGAAGATATTACAATTAATATGACAGTTGCTGGAGATATTCTTTGTCATAATACTAATTTTTGGGACGCATATGTAGCTGAATTAGATGATTATGATTTTTCTTATAGTTTTGAAGATATAAAAAAATATTTTGATAATGCGGATGTTGCAATAGGTGTATTAGAAACTAATTTTGCAGGAAGAGATATAGGATATACCAATTATCCATTATTTAATTCTCCAGAGCATTTAGCTACTGATTTAAAAGAATTAGGGATTGATATTCTTGGAACAGCAAATAATCATTGCTTAGATAAAGGATTTTCTGGAATGGTTAGTACATTAGAAGAATTAGATAAAGCTGGAATCGATCATATGGGAACATATGCTACTGAAGAAGATAGTAAAGAATATTTAATTAAAGATGTAAAAGGAATAAAGATGGCATTTTTAACGTATACATATGGAACAAATGGTATACCAATTCCTACAGGAAAAGAATTTTCAGTAAATATAACAGATAAAGAAAAAATACTTGCTGATTTAGAAAATGTAAAAAAAGAAAATGTCGATGTTATTTGTGTAAATATGCATTGGGGAGATGAATATAGTTTAAAACCTAATAGTAATCAAAAAGATCTTGCTGATTTTTTATTTGAAAATGGAGTAGATTTAATTTTAGGAAGTCATACACATTGTTTAGAACCAATGGAAAAAAGGACTATTACTATGGAAGATGGTACAACAAAAGATGGTTTTATTATTTATTCTTTAGGTAATTTTATGTCAGGACAAAAACATGAAAATTCTAGACAATCAGTTATATTAGATATTCAATTAACTAAAAATGGTGAAACAAATAAAATAAGTGTAGATTCTGTTACTTATACACCAATATATATGTATAATTTTTATCAAAGAGGTGTTTTACAAAGATTTAAAATTATGGATATAGAAGCTGAAATAGAAAAATATGAATCAGGAGATACATCAATAGGTGCTTCTATGTATCAAACTTTAAAGAATGAACTTGTGAATGTTTATGAAGTAGTTGGAGAAGAAATTTTACCAGAGAAAATAAGCAAAGAAGAAGGAGAGGAATAATGAAAGAAGAATTTATAGAATTATTAAGAAGTACGAAAAGAGAAGGTATAGAAGAGGTTATTCAATTTATAGAAAAGACAGACTTTTATAAAGCGCCAGCGAGTACAAGATTTCATGGAAATTATGAAGGTGGACTTTTAGAACACAGTATGAAAGTATATGAAATATTAAAGCATAAAGTGGAAAAAGCAATAGTAGACTTAAATGTTAGTGACGATACTGTAATAATAATTGCATTATTACATGATATTTGCAAAGTTAATTATTATAAAGTAGATTATAGAAATGCAAAAAATGAAAGAGGCGAGTGGGAGAAAGTTCCTTATTATACAGTTGATGATACTATTCCATATGGACATGGAGAAAAATCTGTTATGATGCTTACTGAATATATGAAACTTACTTCAGAAGAGAAATATGCTATTCGTTGGCATATGGGATTTACAGAACCTAAAGAGGTATATAATACTTTGGGTCAGGCTTTTAAAAAATATCCAGTAGCACTTATGCTTCATGAAGCTGATTTAGAAGCGACATATTTATTTGATATATAAAATTAAAGAGGGTTCCTTTATAGGATACCCTCTTTATTATTGAAATATAGTTTTTTAAGTTTGTTGTTCTTCTTTTAAAAATAAGTTATTATAAACTTCTTTAACTTGACTTTTAGTTTCATTTGTTTTAGCAAAGTCAAATTCATATGTGTTAAATCCTATTTTTCTAACTATGTCTCCATCCTTTAAAAAAGGTGGTAACTTAGATGATTTAACTTCGTAAATCTTATGTGTTTGAGTTTCCTGAAGTATTGTGTATTTACCTTCTGTTCTATCTACAGCGAAGTATTTCATTTTATTTAACGCACCTCCTAAATTATTTTTTAATTTTAAATTGTTTTGGGATTTTTGAAAATGATTTTCTAAAAGTATATTCATATATATTAAAAATATTATATTAGAATAAAAGCATTTCTATTATAACATAAAAACATCAATAAATCAAGTGATTCAGGACTTGACATATAGGAACATATGTTTTATACTTGTGATATAAAGATATGGAGAAAATTATGGAGAGAAAAATTTTACATATTGATGTTAATAATGCTTTTTTGTCGTGGACAGCAATTGATAGACTTAAGCATGGAGAGACTTTAGATTTAAGAATGGTTCCATCTATTATAGGTGGAGATGAAGAAAAAAGAAGAGGTATAGTAGTTGCAAAAAGTAATGTTGCTAAAAAATTTGGAATTCAAACTGCAGAACCTATATATATGGCAAGAAAGAAATGTCCAAGCATTATAATTGTTCCTGGGGATCATGAAATTTATAAGATGTATTCCAATAAATTATATAAATTATTTTTAGAATATACAGAAAAGGTTGAAAGATTTTCTATTGATGAATGTTTTTTAGATTTGACAGAATATCTAAAACCAGGTGAAGATTTAATAAAAACTGGAATAGAAATTAAGGAACGAATAAAAAAAGAATTTGGATTTACAGTTAATGTTGGTGTTTCAGATGATAAAATTTTGGCTAAAATAGCTTCTGACTTTGAAAAGCCAGATAAAATTCATACATTATTTAAATCAGAAATAGAAGACAAATTATGGAAATTACCTATAAATGAAATGTTTTTGGTGGGAAAAAAATCAGTTCCAAAATTAAATAGAATGGGAATTAGAACAATAGGAGATTTAGCAAAAGCCGATAAAGCAATTATTATTAAAAATTTTGGTAAATATGGGTATACTATTTGGAAATATGCAAATCGGAGAAAGCAACGAAGATGTTAATTATGTACAAGAAAAACCAAAGGGAATAGGAAATAGTATTACTTTACCATATGATTATGGAAGTTTAGATGAACTGGAAGTTGTATTAGTTGAGTTAGCTCAAAAAGTTGCATATAGACTGAGAAAAGAAAAAATGTACGCTTCAGTAGTGAATGTCCATCTAAAAAATAATGAATTTAAAACAGTGTCACATCAAAAAAAATTAATGTATAAGACAGATACAACTAATGATATTTTAGATACTGCTAAAGAACTTTTAAAAGAATTATATACAGGAGATTTAATTAGATTAATCGGAGTTAGAGTTGATGGTTTAGTAGAAAAAGAAGAATTACAACTTTCGATTTTTGATCAAAAAGAGAATTCTAAAAATAGAAAATTAGATGAAACATTAGATAAGTTAAAAGAAAAATTTGGATATGAAGTAGTTACAAGAGCTACTGAATTAAGAGAAGAAAAGAATTAAAGATGAAGAGTGTTTTGAGTTTGTGATAGAAAATTGAATTTAAAATTACATTGTGATAGAATACAGTTATCTTTTTAAGGAAGGAAGGATTGTATGAAAAAAGATAAAATTGCTATAGTAATGGCTGCAGGTGAAAGCAAAGCTATGAATTCAAAAAAATCAAAATTAGTTCATAAATTATATGGAAAAGAACTTGTTTTAAGAGTAGTAGAAACTGCTGAAAAAATAGATTGTGATGAAGTTATTACTGTAGTAGGCGACAAAAAAGAGCAGATTATGGATGTACTAAAAGATAGAACAAAATATATTGTTCAAGAAAAAGCTTTAGGAACAGGTCATGCATTAATGCAAGTTATTCCTAATTTAGAATCAAAAGATGGGCAAGTTATAGTTTTATATGGAGATGTTCCAATTATAAGAAAAGAAACAATAGAAAAGCTAGTAGATAAAAATAGAAATGAAAGAGAAGTTATGACATTACTTACTGCTATTTCTGATAATCCTACAGGTTATGGTAGAATTGTTAGAAATGATGTTGGTGAAGTATTAGAAATTGTAGAAGAAAATCAAGCAAGTGGAGAAGTAAAGTTAATAAAAGAAATTAATTCTGGTATATATTGCTTTGATATAAAATCATTGGTAGAAACTATTAAAGATTTAAAACCAAAAGATAATGGAGAAATTCTATTAACTGATATAGTTAAGGCTATGAAAGATAAAAAATTAAAAATAGGTGCTTTAATTGTTGAAGATAATACTGAAATTTTAGGTGTTAATGATAGAGTTCAACTAGAACTTTTAAGCAGAGTTCTTAAGATGAGAATAAATACATATCATATGTTAAATGGTGTTACAATTGAAGATTCTGATACAACATACATATATGAAGATGTAAAAATAGGAAAAGATACGATTATTCATCCTAATACTACAATTAAACCTGATTGTGTAATAGGAGAAGATTGTGAAATTGGACCTAATGCATATATTAGAGAAAAATGTGTTTTAGCTGATAAGGTTAAAATAGGAAATTGTGTTGAAATAAAGAAAACTACAGTAGCATATGGAAGTAAAGTTCCTCATCTTTCTTATATGGGGGATTGTGAAATCGGAACAGGTGTAAATATTGGATGTGGAAGTATTACATGTAATTATGACGGTGTTAATAAGCATAAAACAATAATTGGAGATAATTGTTTTATAGGTTCTAACACAAATTTAGTTGCACCAGTAACTTTGGGTGACAATGTTTTAGTTGCAGCAGGTTCTACAATTACTGAAGATGTTGCGGATGATAGTTTAGCTATTGCAAGACAAAGACAAGTTGTTAAAGAAGGCTGGAACAGCAAAAAATAGTTTAAAAAAATAAAAGTAGAAGTTTGATGATTAATTTAAAAATCAGACTTCTACTTTTTTATATTCTATAAATAGAATATAAATTTTTTCGGCAAATTTTATACGCGAACTTTATAATTACATACCTTGTTCACCTGGTAAGATGTAGTCTATAACACCATAGATAAGTGCACCAATTATAGCAGACATCCATGATATACTATATCCAGCGACAAAAAATTGTGTTGCATACAGAATGACTACAGCTAGAACAAATCCTACAAAACCTTTTCCAAATGCCATAGCTTGTAGACCAGTAAATTTTACAATTAAATAGTCCATAACAGTTAAAACTATTGCTGCTAATGCTAGTGATCCAAAATTATTAATTGTAAAACCTGGTGTAAAGAAAGCAGTTATCCCTAATATAATAGCAGCAGCTACTAATCTACCAACTATTTGACCAACGACACCTAAAGTAGAGGAGCTTTGTATATTAGAATTATTATTGTCCATGTTAACCTCCTTCTTTATTTAATTAAAAGTATATACATTTAATTAAATAATTGAATAGCAATTTTTATGCCAAATGAAACTTAAACCGAAATGTTTTGTTTCATTTTTATTGTTAGCAAAATTTTTTTTTTTATGCATAATATTAATTTCTTCTGAGAAAAATATATTTGATAATATTTAAAAATAGAGGTTAATTTTATGCTTGTTAATTTAATTAGAACAATTGTATTATATTTACTTGTATTATTAGTAATGAGACTAATGGGAAAAAGGGAGATTGGACAATTACAACCTTTCGAATTAGTAATATCAATTATGATTGCAGATTTAGCATCAATTCCAATGTCTGATGTTGGTGTTCCGATATTTAATGGAATAATTCCAATATTAGGATTATTAGTAATGCATTTACTTATTTCGTTTTGCAATCTTAAAAGTATTAAATTTAGAGGAGTTATTTGTGGTAAACCTTCTATATTAATTTATCGTGGAAAAATTGATGAAAAAGTTATGAAAAAAGAGAGATATACAATAAATGAATTACAAGAAAGATTAAGAGGAAAAGATGTATTTAATATCGGAGATGTAGAATATGCGATACTGGAAACTAGTGGAGAAATTAATGTTATTTTAAAACCAGAAAAAAGAAATCCAACATTAAGTGATTTAAATATAAAAGCTCAATATGAAGGAATAGCATATGATTTGGTTTTAGATGGTGTTATTCAATATGAAAATTTGAAAAAATTAAATAAGGATTATTCATGGCTTAAAGGTCAAGTGAAAAAATTTGGTTTTAATCCTGAGCAGGCACTAGTTGTGACTATTGATGCTGATGGTCAAATTTATTGTCAGCAGAAAGAAGGTAAGAATGTATAAAGAATTAATTATTTCAGCTATTGTTATAATATTAGTTATTGTAGTTAATTTTGTGATGGGAAAATTAGTTGATGATAAATTGAATCGTGTAATTGATTTACTAGCAGAAACAAGAACTGCAATAGAGGATAAAGATTATGAAAAAGCAAACGAAAAAGTAGAAGAAATAGATAAACATTGGGAAAGTTCTGAGAGATTTCTTTCTTGTTATATAGAACATGATGAACTTGAGAAAGTTGAAACAGAGTTTACTTCTCTAAAAGCATGCTTAGAAATAGAGGAAGAGGATTGCTTAGAATATATTGATAGAATGTCATTTGTAGTTGAGCATATAGAGAAAAAAGATGACTTTGTATTAGAAAATATGTTTTAATAGTTAAAAGAAAAACAGGTAAGATAATCTTACCTGTTTTAGTGTATATTATTATTGATTCAAGTTTTCAACTATTTCTTTTGCTTCATCTTCGGCTGATTTTTTCTTTTTTCTTTTTTTGTCATCGCTCATAACATCTTTTATTGCTCCTAAACTTCCAAGAGCTGATGTTGCTTCGAATGGTATGAAAATTTTATTTGCATCACCTTTAGCAACTTCTTGAAGTGCTTCTAAAGATTTTAATTGTACTAAAGTATCATCTGGATTAGATTCTTTAATTGCATCATATACCATTTGAATTTCTTTTGCTTTGGCAGCAGCTACTTGTTTAATTGCATCAGCTTCACCAGTAGCTCTTCTAATTTTAGCTTCTCTATCAGCTTCAGCATCTAAAATAGCAGCTTCTTTTCTACCTTCAGCTAATGTAATTGCAGATTGTCTTTCACCTTCAGCTTGAAGTATTAATGCTCTTTTATTTCGTTCAGCGTTCATTTGTTTTTCCATTGCATCTTTAATATCTGGTGGAGGAGTGATGTCTTTTATTTCAACTCTATCTATTCTACACCCCCATTGAAAAGTAGCTTCATCAAGTATATTTTTTAATTTTTCATTTATAGAATCTCTAGAACTAAATGTTTCATCAAGTTCCATTTTACCAACGATATCACGGATAGTTGTAATTGATAAATATTCAATACCTTTTTTTAGTGATTGAATTTCGTATACCGCTTTGGCTGGGTCGATAACTTTGTAGAATACAACTGTATCTATTGTTATTGTTACATTATCAGAAGTGATAACTTCTTGTGGTTGAACATCCATTGTTTGTTGCTTTAAACTTACAACAGATCTTACAGTATCGATAAAAGGTATAATTATAGTTAAACCTGCATCAGCAGCCTTATGAAATTTACCTAAACGTTCAATTATATATACTTCAGATTGTCTAACAACTTTTATTGATTTTATTAGTAATATGATTAATACTACAAATATTAACAAGAAAAAAAGTTTCATATTTTCCTCCTTAAAATTTTATTTATATTAAATATGTAAATTTTTACCGTTACAATAAAATTATACCATAAAAACACTGAAAAATAAAGGGTTTTTAAAAAAATAATAAATTTAACATTTACTATTTAATAAATTTATCGTATATGATATAAATAAAATAGAGAGAAAATATTATAGATGTTTTATTTTATAGAAAGTGATTAAAGTAATATGAGTAGAAGTGCAAAAAAGAAAACAAAGTTGAAAATAAGGAAAAATAGCCTACTCTACAAGCTTATATTAGTTACATTTTTATTAATTATAATTTTAAATATATTAAGGTATGCAGCTTATTTCAAAAAAGAAGATAGTTCTATAAAAGTTATGATTCAAAATGAAGTTAATGTAGAGTTAGAGAATGAAATTTATATAGATGATAAACAAGTTGTTTATTTATCAGAAGCGGATATAAAAAAATATTTTGATAAAAATTTATATTATGAAATAAATGAAAATAATAAGAGAAAGTATTTTTCATTAGCTCAGAATAAATTGCTAGAAATTACAGAAGATGAAAATTGTATACATATTAACAGTCAACAAATTAATATTTCTGGAAAACTGATGAAAAAAGATGGAATATATTATTTCCCAATTTCAGAATTAGTAGATGTATATAATTTAGATGTTAATTATATTGCTGAAAATAGAGTAGTAAATATAGAGAAATTGTCAGAAGAAAAAATTGTAGCTGTAGTAAATAGAGATATAAAGTTAAAATATAAAATGACAGATATTTCTAGAACAGTAAAATTATTAGAACAAGGTGAAGTAGTAACAGTTATTGAAGAAATGAATTCAAAGTGGGTTAGAGTTAAGACATCAGATTATAAAGTAGGATATGTAAAAAAATCAAAGTTGCTAGAATATAAAAAAGAGAGAGCACATTTTGATGTATCAAATCAATATTTTAATGATTTTGATATGTCAAGGGATATTATTTTAGAACCAGACGAATCAGTATATGAAAATTTTAATGACAAGATTTCTACATATGAAGGAAGAAAAGAAATATGCATGCAGTTGTCATCAAAGATGAAAGATGTAATAACTAATAGTGATTTATCAAACAAATATATAGGAATAAAAATTAGAAAAATAGATATACAAAAAACAGAAGATTACTATAGATTTTTAGAAGAACTAAGAGTATATGCTAATTCTAATGGGTGTTTTTTAATTGTTGAAAAGCCAGATAAAATAGATGAATCAAGATTAAAAGAAATAACAGATCTTATTATATAAAGGAGGAAATATGCTAAAAAGAGAAAAAGGTGGAGTGGTAGTAAATATATTAATTATCATAGTTATATTGTTTATAGTTCTTGGTGGACTAGTTGTAATGTGGTATAACTCTAATATTGAACCGGTACAAACTTCAAGTGAAGCAGTTGTAGTTGAAATTGAATATGGTACAGGAATTAATAAAATTGCTAATTTATTAGAAGAAAAAGGTGTAATTAAAAATGCTACAGCATTTAAAATATATTGTAAATTAAATAAAAGAACTATGATAAAAGCCGGAAAATATGAATTTGACAAAAGCATGAGTTTAGATCAAATTTTATCAATGGTAGAAGAAGAGAAAATACTGAATGAAACAGTTACAATAACTTTTCCAGAAGGAAAAAATATAAAAGCTATAGCAAGTATTATTGAAGAAAACACAAATAATAAAGAAAAAGATATATATGATCTTCTAAAAAATGAAGAGTATCTTAATAAAATAATTGAAAAATATTGGTTTATAACAGACAGTATAAAAGCAAAAGAATTATATTATTCATTAGAAGGATATTTATATCCAGATACTTATATTTTTACAGATGAAAATGTAACAGTAGAAGAAATATTTGAAAAAATGTTAGATAAAATGGATGCTGTAATTACACCATATAAAGAAGAAATCGAATCAAGTAATTATTCTGTACATCAAATTTTATCTTTAGCTTCTGTAGTTGAATTAGAAGCTAAAGATAAAGATGATAGATATGGAGTTGCTTCAGTATTTGTTAATAGATTAAAACAAGGAATGGCATTACAAAGTGATGTTACAACATATTACGGTTTACAGCTAGCAATGGATGAGAGAAATTTAACAGTAAAAGAATTGCAAGAGAATAATGGATATAACACTAGATCGATGGAAATGGCAGGAAAAATTCCAGTAGGACCAATTTGTAGTGTAAGTGATTCTTCAATAAAAGCTGTTTTAAATCCAGACGAAACAAATAATTTATATTTTGTAGCTGATAAAAATGGAAAAGTATATTTTTCAGAAACAAATGAACAACATGAAAAAATACAACAACAGTTAAAAGATGACGGATTATGGTTTACATATGATAAATAAAAAAATGTATTATAATGGGTGAGGAAAAATAGGTGAATACTAACATACGAAAGAAAGTTGTAATTTTTTTAGCAACAATTTTATTAATATGTGGAATATGCATAAATACTTATGCAGTAGAAATAAGGGAGGCAGATTATTCTGAAGCATATTTAGATTGGTTAGAATTAGATGATAAACAAAAGCAAAATTCCATAATGCCAAGAAAATATAAAATTATAATTAATGAAGACACTCCAATTAATCCCATAAAATCTGCAAATTTAGTTGGAGCATCATTAGAAAGTAGATTTAATTTAAATTCATATATTAGTGAAAACATGGCTATTAGAGATCAAGGAAAATTTGGTGCTTGCTGGGCCTTTGCATCAACAGCTTCGTTAGAGTCTAATTTAGCTTTAAGAGATTATCAAAATAAAAGAGCTAAGAAAGTATACGATTTTTCAGAAATGTATATGATTTATTCTACATCAATATCTTTTTTAAATAATGAAAGACCTAGTATTAAATTTAATAGAAAAGCATCTACTGGAGGACATACAAGAATTGCAGAAGCTTATTTTACTAATGGTACAGGACCTGTTGAAGAAAAATATATGTCATATGATGATACAGCAGGTGATATAAATATAGAAGAAATAAAAAATAAAACGATATCAGCAGAAATAACTGATATATCAGATTTTCCTGCTACTGATTCAATTGGAAAAGAAAATTTAAAAACATTGATGAAGAATCATATAAAAAATAATGGTGGAATAATATGTTCTACTCATGAGAGTGGTGAGCCAGGAGGAAGTACTGCTAGCGGAGAGTGTCCTAATCCTAAAACTGGTGCTACATATTGCAGTGATAGTAGTACTCATATTGCTAATCATGCTGTAGTAATTGTTGGTTGGGATGATAATTATGCAATAGAAAATTTTAAAGAAGGTTATAGACCTTCAAATAAAGGAGCATGGATTGCCAAGGATTCGCATGGAGATGATGCAAGTAGGACTAAAACTTTTGATGAAGTGAAGAAGGATAATTTTGAACAATATAAAGATGAATATTTGCAGTCAGGAATAACTAGTTATACACAAATACCAGATGAAGCTGTTGTAGAAGCATATAAAGATGATGCAGGATACGTGCTTGATACTGATAGGAAAATACTTAGAATATTACATAATGACAATGGTTATGTATATATTTCTTATGATGATGCAAATGTATATAATAATTTAATGGGAATAGCTAATACTAATACAAGTGTAAGTTATGAGAATGTGTATCAACATAATCCGCAAGGAGTTATTAGTCAAATTACAGTAAATACAAATCAAGTATATATCTCTAATACATTTGATAAGAAAACAACTTCGAATGAATATATAACTAAAGTTGCATTAAATACTCCGGAGACTGTTTCATGTAAAGTGTATATTAATCCTAAAAATGCTAATAAAGATAAAAATAGTTTGCAATTAGTTCAATTAAAATCTGGAGAAATGCAAACTATTGATCCAGGATATCATACTTTAGAATTTGCAAGTCCTGTGCAAATAACAGGAGAGAAATTTGTTGTTACAATTGAAATTCAGGGAAAATCTAATAAGATAGCCTTGTCAGTATTACGTAATGAGTATGAACAATATATAAAGGATTATGGAAAGGAACCACCAGAAGGATTAGTAGCAGCTATGTACAAAGATGTTGAAATAAAAACAGGAAAGTGTTTTGCGGCTGTAGGTAGTGAGGATTTTAATAATAATCAATGGGCTGATTTAGGAATGCTAGAAGAAGCAGGAATATATAATTCAGCATCTTCAATTAAGGCTTTTACAGTTTCGAAGACTGAGAGCAAAACTTTGAATAATATTGCTATAACTACACCTCCAACGAAGACAAAATATACTGAAGGAGAGAATTTTGATAAAACTGGAATGGTTGTTACAGCATACTATAGTGATGGAACTAATAATGTGATAAACGATTATGAAATTAGTAATGGTTCAAAATTGAAAAAAGATCAGACTTTTGTAACAATAAAATATAAAGATAAAGAAGCCAATCAAAATATTACTGTAGAATCTAAAGCTACACCAACGCCTACACCAACTACTACGGTTACACCAACGCCAACTACAACAGTTACGCCATCACCAACACCATCTAATCCACCTATTGAAGATGAGAATCCAAAGAATACTAATTTCAGTAATGCAAATTGTGTACTTACAAGTATGAAATATTATAAATTTTCAGATGCAACAAAAGAAGAGTATATTATTATGCAAACAACTATTGATACTATAGATAGAGTGACTGGAAATGATGAAGTAGAATATTATTATTATTTATCTGAAAATCCAAATGAAAGTGATATAACAGACTGGATAAAAATAGATGAAAAGCAACAAGCTAATAACAAACTTTTATTTACAGTAAATACTAAAGATGTAAAAAATATTTTGAAATTAAAAGAAAAAGAAAAAATATATATTTATATTAGGGAAATTGCTAAAAAAGGAGGAAATCAATCTGTTACATATTCAAAAGGGTTAGATATGGTTTATGACGAAAATAAAGTTAATTTAGAAATATATTTAGACAATAAAAAAGTTGAAGAACCAGAGAAACCAACAGATCCAGATGTGCCAACCCAAGACCCTACAGTTTCTAAAGAAAAGTTGCCAAATACGGGAATTAAAAAAGTTATCTTGTTTATTATGATAGGTGTAATTATTTTGGGTATATATGAATATATTAGATATAGAATTTTAAAGAAATATATAAAATAAGAAAAACTAAAATTGTATAAAACTTGACAAATCTGGAAAAACTGTTTACAATAAATAGTGAATTTAAAATATGGAGTGCGATGATAACACAAAGTAATTGTGATAGAAAGTTTAAAAGAGAGAATTGTCACCGGCTGAAAGCAATTCAAACTGAAACAATTATGAAACACGTTGGAGCACATTTACAAGAGTGGAAAACATTTAAATGTTTTTAAGATTGGTGGTACCACGGAGCATATAGTATATTTAGCTTCGTCCTTTCAACAGGACGAAGCTTTTTTGATTTTAAAAGCACATTTTTTTAAAATATATTTTTAAAATCAAAAATAT
>Ga0137297_10312_pt1 | contig 37649 bp, 35 predicted proteins | sample RamsorincwithD2O_FD_97191 | JGI IMG/M metagenome (GOLD analysis project Ga0137297, IMG submission 97191) | Mouse cecal microbial communities from Vienna, Austria - Mucin amended with D2O | ecosystem: Host-associated > Mammals > Digestive system > Large intestine > Cecum | place: Austria: Vienna...
TAAAGAATTAATATATGACCTTTTATCTAAAGAATATGGTGTTACAGAAACAAATATTTCTAAAGCAATTCCATTTGATATACCATCATTATTAACAGGTCAAGACAAATTTGATGTAATTATACATGAATACCAAAAAGAATTTGGTTATGAAGCACTAGGAGAAATGATTAAAAAATATAATCTAGACACAATGAAATACATCCAAGGTGAATCAAAACCATGTTATGTTATAACTGATGATGAAATTGGACAAATATATGATAAAGAAAATTTTCAATTATCATTTAATGATAAACTAGAAATAGTAGTACAAAGAATTTACCAAAGATACAAAGGATATAGTAGTATTGATGAAGTAAGAGATATGAATATAGATGGTGTATCTGGTGGTGTATCTGGGTTACCAGAAAGCTTCTTAAGCCAAGTTGCACAAACAGATGCAGATTACTTAACACAAATAACAGATGCTAAAGTACCACGTGCTTGTGATAGTATTTGGATAATGTTTCATGGTAAATCTATACGTTTAGCATTTTTATCATTTGGAACAGAAGCAGAACTAAAAAGAGTATGTCAAAATATTTATAAATACAATAACCCAGGTCAGTTATCTGATACAAATGGTTATAAAATCAATGAAATGAAAGACGGTTCTCGTGTCGTTGTTGTTAGACCAAGTATGTCTGAAACATGGGCTTTCTTCGTAAGAAAGTTCGACGTTCAAAGGGCTACACTAGAACAAATCGTTAAATTTGACGGAAAAGAAGAAACAATAGAATTATTAAAATTCTTAGTAAAAGGAGCAAGAATTATTTCTCTAACAGGAGAGCAAGGTTGCCGGAAAAACAACAATGCTTATGGCTATGATAGAAAATATATACGAAACTATGAACCTTCGTATAACAGAAACTGCATTCGAGCTTCACTTAAGAAAAATATATCCAACAAGAAATATCTTATCAATGCGTGAAACTGAAACAATCGCAGGTCAAGAGTGTTTGGACGTTCAGAAGAAAACTGACGGTTCCGTTAATATCATCGGTGAGGTTGCTACTGACCCCGTTGCATCTTGGATGATTCAGTCAGCTCAGGTTGCATCTAAATTCACATTATTTACTCACCACGCTAAGACATTTCCTAACTTGATAACAGCCCTAAGAAACTCAATGTTAAGAGCTGGAACATTCACAGATGAAAAAGTTGCAGAAGACCAAGTTGTTCAAGTTTTAAACTTTGATATTCACTTAGTAAAAGACTTTAGAGGTAGACGTTATATAGAAAGAATAACAGAATGTATACCAGTAGAAGAAAGAAATGAATATACATATAACCATAGAAAAGAAAAATCTATGGAAGGAAAATTTGAAAAATTCTTTGACAATGCTACAGTATTTTTCTCAAAAACAACAAACAGAGAATTATATAAATACAGAAATGTACTAGAATTTTGCAATGATTCATACGTTCTAGTAAATCCAATTTCCGATGCTAATATTAGAGGTATGAGAGAAAATATGGATGATAATGATCAAATACTATTTGATCAATTCTTACAAAGAAATTGGGGAATAAGCCCACAAACAATAGGAGCAACAGCTACAGAAGCAGCATCTATGCAAAGACAACAAGAAAATGCAAATGCAGTACAACAAAATGCTGTGCCACAACCACAAGTAAATCAAACAATGCAGCAAAATATGACACAACCAACACAAGAACAACCATACATAAATCAGGTTCCACCACAAATGGGGCAAATGCCACCAATGGGACCAAATCCAAATTTAGGACCAGTAACACAATAAACCAAAAAACGAACGAATAGGAGGTGCAACTAAAAAATGTCTAATGAACAACTAGGTTTTTTTATTAAGATAGCATTAGGAGTTTTTGCCGTACTTTTAGTAGCATATTTAATAATAAATAAGTTCACAAACAAAAAGAATACAAAATTTGTTGCATCACTAGTTGATGGTACTAAAACAAAAAAATATTCAAAAGAAATTTTATATCAAAAAATATATATAGTAATAACTAGAATACCTTTCTTAAGAAGATATGTATTAAAGTTAAGACGTAGGCTAGAAATTATAAACTTAGAAGATGAATACTTAACAAGAATGCAAGTAGCACAAATGATGACCAGAGGAATTATAGTAGTAATTCCATTAACTTTAGTAATATGGATGGTAGCTAAAAATAACACTGTATTACTAGCAACATTATTACTATTTGAACTATTCTTTATAGAAACATTCTTAAGTGGTATGGTTGACAAAATAGATAATAAACTTTTAAAAGAACAGATAGATATGTTCTCGGAAATGAGACATGCTTATCACGAATTTAATCTAGTTGAAGAAGCAGTATATGAAGTAGCACAAAATGACGAACTAGATGTATCAAGACAAGCAGGAAAAATATATGAAATACTAATAGCAGATGATCCAGAAATGGAACTAGAAAAATATTATGATATTGCACCAAATAGTTTCTTAAAAGAGTTTGCTGGAATTTCATATCTAACAAAAGAGTTTGGTGATAGAACCGATAAAGATGGAGCATCACTATACTTAAAAAACTTAAACAATATAACTCAAGAAATGCAAATTGAAATATTAAAAAGAGAAAAATTAGATTATGTATTCCAATCATTATCAATGATTGCTGCACTTCCAATACTATTTTTAGAACCAATAAAAAATTGGGCATTAAGTATGTTCGCTTTTACTAAATCATTTTATGATGGTAAAACTGGATTTATAGTACAAATTCTTTTAATAGTTCTTACTTTTATATGCTACATATTAGTTAGAAAATTAAAAGATAATGGTAGTGTAGACACTGGACGTGATATGCAGAATCCTTGGGAAAACAAACTATATAAGAAAAAATACGTAAAATGGTTTGTAGATAAAATAGTACCAAAAGAGGGAACAAAAGAATATAGATTAAAAACTAGACTTATGAAAGATTCTGCGACTAAGTTAAAAATAGAATGGCTGTATATAGACAGATGTATGTATGCAGTAGTAGCTTTTTTAGTATCTATGTTTGTATTTTGGCAATTACATAATTTAACTATTCAATATATTTATGATGAACCAAAAGCAGAGTATGATTTATTAGGTAATATGAATGCTGATGAAGAAAAATCAGCAATGGCTGAGCTAGAAATTCATAATAAATATGTAAGAAAATATAAATCAGATAAAGGTGTTACTCAAGACGTTATTTTAAAAGATTTACAAAGAGACGAATTTTACAAAACTGCTACAGAAGAAGAACTAGCCGAAGCAGCGTCATGGATGTATGATGACCTGAAAACTCTTCAAAACGAATACATGAAAGCATTTGAAGTATTAATTTCATTTGGCGTTGGGGCAATAGCATATTATGGACCAGTTTGGTTATTAATGTTCCAAAAAATAATGAGACAAATGGAAATGGAAAATGAAGTAATGCAATTCCAAACAATTATCCTTATGCTTATGAAAATAGAGAGGGTAAATGTTGAAATGATATTAGAGTGGTTAGAAAGATATTCTAATATATATAGAGAACCAATTTCAAAATGTGTTAACAACTTTGAAAGTGGTCCATGGGAAGCGTTAGAAGAATTAAAAAACGATGTATCTTTTCCACAATTAATACGTATAGTAGAAAGTTTACAATCAGCTGTTGAAAAAATACCAATTAGAGAAGCTTTTGACGAGCTAGATACAGAAAGAGCTTACTATCAAGAAAAACGTAAAGATTCAAATGAAAGATTAATTTCTAGAAAATCAATGATAGGAAAAGTAGTTGGTTTTGCACCAATGGTAGCACTATTCTGCGGATACCTAATTGCACCATTATGCGTAATTGGTTTACTAAGTATGACAGAGGCTTTTGCTAATATGAGTTCACAAATGTAATAAGGAGTAAAATATGGAGAATGCAGCTAATGCCATTAAAATTGCAGGTGAATTATTAATAGGGTTATTATTAATAAGCTTATTTGTATTCGTGTTCAATCAAATGGAAAATGCAGAAACTGCTAGAGACAATGATGAGTTATTACAGCAAACAATAGAATTTAATAAGAAATTTGAAGCATTTAATAAAACATCTATGTATGGAACAGATTTGATTTCAGTATTAGCTTTAGCATATGCAACAAATCAGACAGCAAATGCATCAACAACTTATAAATCAAGTAGTATAAAATATGATGGATATTATGATCCAGATACTGACAATTCAATAAATATTAGATTTATACTAAATACTGATATTAATGCGAAAACAACTGAAACAGAATATTATACTGATCCAGAAACAAATACACAAATAAAGACACCAAAATTTGTAAGTAAATACTCTGGTGAGGCCAATCCTAAAACCATAAGTACTATACGAATATTTAGAGCAGGATATAAAGTTTCTGAAGGAGGATATAGTTTAAAAGCAGATCCAACAAAAGCAGATGAAATGCGTATAGTGGAAAATATAAAAAAAATCGTAATAGATGGAAACAAAACAGAAAAATCTTATGAAACGCACACAGGATATTATAGTGAAATTAAAGCAAATACGACATTTACAATAGAAAAAATTAAGGATACACAAGGATTCTCAGATCTGAAAAAAGCTATTTTCGAATGTTATAAAGTAGAGTATTCACAAACAGGAAGAATAAAGGAAATGTATTTTAGAGAAAAAGAAACTCATTAAGGAAAGGATAGAAAATGGAGAATGCATCAAAAGCGCTACTTTTAGCTACTGGAATTCTATTAGGAATATTAATAATATCAGTAGCAGCAAGAATGTTTTCGGCAGCATCAGGAGTATCAAAAAGTTATCATTCTCAGGAAAGTGCATCTGAAATTGCAGAATTTAATAGTCATTTTACCAAATATGTGGGAGCAACAAGAGGGGACGATGATATAGAAACACAATTTGCTACAATTCATGATATTGTTACTACTGCTAATTTTGCATGGAATTATAATAGAAAAAAAGCACTAAAAATGGATATAAATCCAATTCTTGAGCCAGAGGGAAATGAATTTATTCATATTCAAATATGCAAATTAGATTATGATTCAAATGCAGCAGGAGATGTAATTTGTACAAGATTTGAAAATTTAGCAGATGAAACTTACCAAGAATTTATAAAAAATGGATACTATGTATCACAAAGTCACCCAGATCAAGACAATATTATTACATATGAAATAGAAATAGCAGAATATGACCAAGTCGGAAAAGTTAAAACAGTAAAATTTTATCCTTCAAAATATAATAATAAATTGCAACAGGATGCAGTTACTAATAAAAAAAGCACTATAAATCATAGTAAAGAAACTATAAAGACGATAAACAATACACTATCAAATATAACACAAAATGAAAGAGAATGGAAAAAATAAAATTCTAATATATTGCAAAAAAATAACTTATATAATATAATGAAAGGGATATTAATGAAGAAAACATTTATATTAATTTGTATATCAACACTAGTTATAATTTCATGTGTATTTGCAAAATATGTAGAATATTCAAGAAAACAAAATGAAATACAAAAAATTAATAAAGAATTTTTATTATATCAAAATAGCGATATTAAAATTAATACAATTGTAAGTATAATGAATAAAGCAATACAGTTAAATAAAACAAATAAAATTCAACAAGACAATAAAAAAATATTTATAGAAAATGAAACGAATTCACTAAAGATATATTTAGAAACAAAATCATCAGAAGATGAAAATCTTAAAATTCCTATGGAAGAATTAATATTAAATGAAAAAGCTGGAATAGAAAAAGTAGAATATGCTTTTAGTGATTTGACTTTTACAATAACAAATATACAATATCATAAAAAAAGTGGACAAGTAAAATCAATTACGTTTACACAAAAATAGTTTTTAATATTACCTAACAAGGTATTTTAATAAAAAATAATCAAATGAAAAAAAGAGGAGGAATAAAAAGATGGAGAATGCATCAAAAGCTCTATTAATTGCAGGAGCAATTTTAATTTGTATATTACTTATAGCTATAGGTATGTATATTTACAACTCAGCTAATGCTACAATTAAATCAGCAGCATCACAAATGTCACAACAGGAAAAAGATATATATAATGCAAAAGTAAAACCTTATGTAGGAGATACCATAAAGGGATCAGAAGTTATTTCAATGATTGAAACAATAATAAGCATGAATCAAGAAAATGCTACACAAACAGGAAAGTTTATTAGCGTAAATGCTACATTGAAAAATGCAAAAGCAGTTCCAAGCACTTTAGCTTCAAATTGTGAAACTTGTAATTATTATACTGGAGATGGAGATAATAGCGAAGCAAATGTATCAGAAGCAACTCAAAGTATGACTAAATTAAAATCAAAGATTAATTCTTCAAAAAGATATGAAGTAACTACAACTGAATCAGAAGGTGTAATACATACAGTACAAATAACAGAGTCAGGAGCAACTGCAAGTCCAAGTCCAAGTACTACTCCATAGATTGATATGATATAACACCACTAAAAGGAGTAAGGTATGGAAAATGTTACAGATGCCTTAAAAATGGCAGCAGCAGCTTTAATATTTATAGTAGCTTTTTCTATAACAATGATACTTTTTTCACAAGCAAGGCAAACTACTGACAAAGTAATAAATAGTTTTAGCTTAAGTGATTACTTACCTAAAGTAGAACCGTTAGGATATAACGTAACTAGGAAGGTAGGTATTGAAACAGTAATACCTACCATCTATAGATACGGACAATCAGATGAAAACATTCAGGTAAGAATAGTAGATGGATCAAAAGATAGTAGTAATCCAAACTATGAACTACAAGTATTTGATATGTCGATAGAAAATCTGGCACCATTTCAATTAGAAAATTCAAATGATGAGAACAAAGCATATTATGATAAGCTAAATGCTAAATATAATAATCCAAATAGAGCGGCATATATGTATGGAGCACCATGGTCAAATCAAGGTTCAACATATATACTAGACAGAATAAATGCATACATATATGGAAAACCAATGAAGTATTTCGATGAAGTTAATTATGGAAGCAATAATTTAATGCAATATTCAAATCCATCAGAATATGAGTTCGAAGAAACATATCTAAAATATCGTACAGGCGGAAAAGTATCAATAGATGAATATGGAGAAGAAATAGTAACTACTCCAGCAACAACCAAAGTAATAATAACATACAAAGTAAAACATAAAAATTAAAATATAGGAGGAAAAAAATGAACGATACATTAGTAACCATTATAGCAATATTTATAGCAGCAATATTAATGTTTGTTTTTCCACTAATGACAATAGCTGACAGAAACGATGATGTTTGTCAACAAGCTCTTCAACAAGATACTGTTGATTTTGTTGATAAAGTTCGTAATGTTGGTTCAATAAAACAAGCTGATTTAACAGCATATAAACAAGAAATAGCAAGTTTGGGACATGCTTTTAATACTAGTATTGAAGTAAAAGTTCAAGATGAAAATGTTGGTAAAAAAACAAGTTGGACAACAAGCTCAGTAATAGGAGAGAATGTATATTATTCAGTATATACAGAGACTATAGAAGACAAAGTATATGGAGCCCAAGGAAAATATCCATTAAAAGAGGGAGATATTGTTTCTGTTACATCTGTGAATACAGATACAACAATAGCACAATCTCTAAGAAATGCATTTTATTCAATAACTGGAAAAGGAACATATCAAATTTCTGGTTCACATGCAGGAGTTGTTCAAAATAATGGTTCAAACTTAGATTAACAGAAAGGCTTGATCTATGAAATATCAAAATTTTGCAATAGTGTTTGTATTAATAGTACTACCACTATCTTTAGTATTGTCTTATTATATTCAAAGTAAGACAGATACTATGGTTTTACAAACTACATATCAAACTAAATTAAATGACTCTACATATGATGCAGTGGCAGCATACCAAATAAACTCATTAAACACACAAAAGGTTAGAGGAGAGTCAATTCAAAATTATGTAGAAGCATCAGTTAATACTTTTTTTACAACATTAACAACTAATATGGGAATGTCTAGTGCATCAAAACAAAAAATACAAAATTATATACCCGCAATATTGTTTACAACATATGACGGGTATTATATTTATAGTCCAACTAAAACGCCACAAGTTGCATACAATAAAAATGACGGTGTAACTGTATTATCAAAAGATAGAGATGTTGTATACACAAGAAAAGATTCACCAGAAGATACAGAAAGAGTAGAAAATACTCTATATAATGAATTAAGTAATACAGTTGGAAGCAATATTGATAACCCTTATACTATAGAATCGGATTTAAAAGATACAACAGATCCAGACGTACCTAAAACGGTTTATAACTATATGGTAAAACCATTCATCTACTATAGTGCACAATATAAAGAAAGCAATTTTGACTTTGTGGCAAGTTATACATTAGATAATTATTTAACAATATACGGAAAAAGTGTTAATGTAAAATCAGATAGTAGTATTGGAGATGAGAACTTTTCAAAATCGGGATATTTGATAGATCCAAGCCAGATTACAATATCAGGAGATTTATATTTAGAAGCTATTACTAAAAAAGATAATAATAATTCACCAAATGCTGTAAGTAATCCTGAACCAAATACTCAAAATGGAAAAACATTTTACGAAGCAGTTAATGATGTTAATAAGAATCTAAATGAAAATACACATAATAATGTTAGATACATAACTTTTGATGTAAATTCAGATGATGCATACAAATATATAAACTATTATGAATACAAAAAAGATCAACAATATGGGGATGGATATTACCCAAATTTAGTATCATCAAAAGATAGTTCAGGTACAACCAAAAGAGTATCTAGGAGAACAAAAACAGGAGACGAAATTATAAGTGATTCACTAAAAATAAATCAATTAAAAGATCAAGCACTTATAGAAGATACAAATATTACAGTAGATAAAACAGAAAAAACTAAGTTAGCAGTTTATTATAAAGGTATACCAATAGAAGATTATGAAGCAAAAGAATATTATATAAAAGCTTGGTTTTTTTCTAAATGGATACAAAATAACTTTAAAGATGTTGAAGCAAGTAGTGTTCAGCAACAGTATTTAAATATGGACTCAATGACTGAAGAAACTAAATTAGCATATGTTGAATTTAAAGAAGATAGCACAAAGCCTTTTGACATAAGTAATACGAATGATCCTGAATCAGAAAAATCTGATTATTCACTACATAAAAGAGGCGTAGTAAAAAATTCTATACAATACAATTTAAACGCTGCAATTTCTACTTTTAACGATACATATTTTGGAAGTCAAGATGATTTTGATCAAGGAATTGCATATAGATTACCAATACTAAAAGCAGAAGACTGGGAGAGTGTATTAAATAATATTTGTATGGTTTCATTCATGCAAGGAATTCCATGTGGTACCAAAAGATTTAATAGTTATTCTGTAGTAAAAAGTAATAATAATAATACAGCAGTAAATATTGAAAGTATGTATTTTGTAGACGATTCAAACAATGGTTATTACAGAAATGATTCAAATACAGATTACCATATGTACGATTGTCCAAAATTAAAAACAAGTGATACTAATGGTAAATATTATGCAGATCAAAGTTCTGAGTTTAAATATGATGCTAAAAAGATTGCTAGTAAAGTTGAATCAACAGATCCAACCGCAAAAATAGTATGCTTCTATGATGATTCCTCAACAACTTATTACAAAGTAGACAGAACATCAGAAGGAAAACTAACATTAGGAGAAGAAATACCAAGAGATCAAACTACATCTTATTCATATGATGTGCCAATAGAAAATAGCAATGATACATTTCCAATAAACAAGGACTTAACTAAATTACCTAATGGATCACAAGTAATATATATATATGATCATAAAAATCCAGGTTGCTATGACTGCATAGTATCGAAAAGCTATGAACCAATAGTACGTTGGTATGAAGGAGATATTAGAAGAATAGCTACAACTACAGATAATGAGTTAATAATAGAGATGAGTAGTGGAAATTGGATATATGAAAAAGATGGAAAAACAGCAACTGTGCCATCAAACATAGCATGTTCTACAGAAGAATTAATAAAACGAAAAACAGCTATATACACATACCTAGCTAAAATCAGAAACAATTTATACAAAAATAATGCATATGTAAATAGATAGTAAAACAAAAACAAACTTTATTTTAAAGTTTGTTTTTTTCTTTTTAAATTCAAATTTAAAAAATCAAATTAAAATTACCAGTATAAAATTAAGTTAAAAAACAAAAAATTATAAAGAGGTACAAAAATGAGAAAAAAATACTTTTTTATAATTTTAGTATTAACAATAATGCTTTTATATATAAGCAACATAAGTCAAATACCAAAAAAAATAGTATTACTTGAAGGCGAAGAAATAAAAATAAAGAAATTATATGGATTAAATTTATCATATACATCAGACTCAAAAGAAGTATGGAAAAATCAAGTAACAGAAAACAAAAAAGTAGATGTAAAACTATTAGGAAATATAAAAGTAAAAGAAGTTTCGGTAACAGTATATCCAAAAGTAAAAGTAATACCAACAGGTAATCTAATAGGATTAAAACTATATACAAATGGAGTACTAGTAATAGGAAGCACAGAAATAATAACAAACGATGGACAAGCCAAAAAGCCATATGAACACTTAGATATAAAAGAAGGGGACACAATATTAGAAATAGATAAAAAAGAAATAGATACAAGTAAAACTCTTCAAAAAATAATAAACGAATCTAAAGGAAGAACGTTAGAAATAAAATACGCAAGTAATGGAGAAATAAAAACAGGAAATATAACACCAATAAAAATATCAGAACATGAATATAAAATAGGACTATGGGTTAGAGATAGTGCAAGCGGAGTGGGAACAATGTCTTTTTATGATCCTACTAGCAAAAAGTTTGCAGCACTAGGTCATGGAATATCAGATTCAGATACAGGAGAGTTATTAAACATAGAAAAAGGGGAAATGGTAAACTCTAGAATAATAACAATAACTAAAGGACAAAAAGGTTTTCCAGGAGAAATAAAAGGAAGTATATCAAAAGAATCATCTATCGGACATGTAAACCAAAATACCAACTTTGGAATATTTGGAAGTTTAGTAGAAACACCAAAGACTTTAGAAAAATATAAAGATGGAATAGAAATTGCACTAAGAAGTGATATACAAGAAGGTAAAGCAACAATAATTTCTACACTAGAAAATAATAAATTAGAAGAATTTGAAATTGAAATAACAGACATATATCAAGAAAACAACTCTGATAACAAAAGTATGAAACTAAAAATAACAGACGAAAGACTACTAGATAAAACAGGAGGAATAATCTGTGGAATGAGTGGATCACCAATAATTCAAAATGATAAAATAATTGGAGTATTAACAAACGTATTAGTATCAGATCCGAGTGTAGGATATGGAGTATTCTCAGATATAATGATAAAAGAAATGATAAAATAAATATCATTATTGTAAAATAGCAACTATTCAAAATAATTAAACAACAAAAAAGTGTCAATTGAAAATATTGACACTTTTTAAACATTCATATTAATTTATACTTAAGGTTTAATAATTTCGGGGCCAACTTGAGTAATAGTACCAGCACCTAAAGTTAAAACCAAATCATTTGCTTTAGCATTAGTTCTAATATGTGAAACTATATTTTCAAATTTTTTAATATATAAAGCATCTTTTCCATATTCTTTAATCTTTTTAACTAAATCAACAGAAGAGATATTTTCATTATTCTGCTCACGAGCAGCATATATATCAGTAACAATAATGTTATCAAAACCTAAAAGAGAACGAGCAAATTCATCTAATAAATTTTTTGTTCTACTATAAGTATGAGGCTGGAATATAACCCAAGACTCTCTAAAATCCTTATCAGCAATAGCCTTGCAAACAGCTGTAATCTCAGTAGGGTGATGTCCATAATCATCATAAACAGAAACATTGTGATAAGAACCAATATATTCTAATCTACGGTTAGCACCAGTAAATTTTAAAAGTGCAGAATAAATTGTGTTTTTATCAATTTCATAATATGAGCAAAGAGCTATACAAGCTAAAGCATTAGCAACATTATGTTTTCCTGCAACAGAAAGTCTAACATGCATATAAAATTTGCTATCACAAAATACATCAAATTCTGAATAACCAAGAGCATTATGCTTAATGTTTTTAGCAACATAATCAGCAGAAGTATTTTCTATACCATAAGTAATAAATTTACCTGCAACATGATCTTTAAGTTCTAAACAAGCAGAATCATCAGCATTAGTAATTAAAGCACCATTTTGAGGTAAAAGTTCTGCATATTTAACGAAAGCTTTTTTGATATTATCAAAAGTTTTAAAATAATCTAAATGATCATTATCTATATTTAAAACAATTTCTGTTTTAGGTGAAAAACGTAAAAAGTTTTCCATATATTCGCAAGCTTCTAGTATAAAATAATCACTATCACCGACAGTACAATTACCATTAATTTGTTTTAAAGTAGCGCCAACTTGAATTGTAGGATCTAAGCGAGCTTCTAAAAAACATAATGAAATCATTGAAGTAGTAGTAGTTTTACCATGAGTACCAGAAACACAAATACTTTCTTCATAACGTCTAGTTAAATATCCAACAAACTCGCCACGAGTAACAGTAGGAATATTAAACTGTTTAGCAAGTACCATTTCGGGGTCAGTATCTTTAATAGCAGCAGAAAAAATAATTAAATCAGCAGCTTTTGAGTTAGAAAGGTCATGACCAATAGTTACTTTAATTCCAGCATCTACAAGTCTATCAGTATATGGACTTCTAGTAGCATCTGAACCAGTAACTCTATAGCCCCATTTATTTAAAGTTTCAGCAATAGCACTCATGCTAACACCGCCAATACCAATTAAATGGATATGATTAAAATTATCTAAACTATCTAACATCAATTTCATATAAACACTTCCCTTATAAATATATGTAGTAACTTTTTATCTAACACCTGAATTATACACTTTTTTTCAATAAATTTCAACCAAAAAAAAGGATTTTAGAAGAATAAGGAAAAAATAATTTAAAAAAGGTGTAAAAAATAGAAGGAAAAAAAGTTTTTTTGGCGAATATAATAAATGTACATATAGAAAAGTTATAAGACTTTATATGTATAATTTTTAAAACATTGGAAGGCGGTGCACAAATGCAAATAACAGATGTACGTTTAAGAAAAGTAAATTCAGAAAACAGAATGAAAGCTGTTGCTTCTGTAACATTCGATAATGAATTCGCAGTTCATGATATTAAAGTTATCGAATCACAAAATGGATTATTTATTGCTATGCCTAGCAGAAAAATCCCTAATAGTGGAGAGTTCAAAGATATAGCTCATCCAATTAATGCTGAAACTAGAGAGAAAATTCAAAAAGCTATTTTAGAAGCTTATGAAGCTCCAGAAACAGAGTCAGCAGAAGAATAATAAATATAAAGAGTACGTTCGTCGTGCTCTTTTATTAGTTTCTATCCAATAAAAACTCCAGTTCCCCTGGAGTTTTTTAAAATTATCTTGATAAAGACTAAAATATTGATATAATATTTATATAGAATAATTTTGAGGGAAGAAAAATGAAAGAAAATAATATACAAAAAGTAAAAAAACAATTAGAAGAATTAAAAGAAATTGAAGAAGAATTTTACGAAGAGCATGAAGAATTAGACTATATGATTAGTATAAAAGAAATAGAAGATGCTACGAAAAATGTAAAAATGCAAGATATAAATAAACAAATTGATGTAATATCTAAATACTACAAAAAAGGGAGTGATGCGGAATGAGAAAAAATATAAGAGAATCATATTCAGAAACATTAGAAATTCTGAAGTACATGGATACATCTATTACTAATAAAATACCAAGACAGCTAATTGAATATTTTGAAGAAAACGCATCAAAAGAATATGTTGAACACATAAATCCAAAGTACGCTCTTAGTAGTCAAAATTTAAATGAAAATACAAAAACATTATTAGCACTAATTAATATAAAATATTGGTCAGAAGATGAACATAAACAAAAACTAATAACAAAATATAATGTAAATAATTATAAAGATAATAAATAATAAAAATGGGGTACAAAAGATGGAAGATAAAACTCCAATGCCACAAAAAAATGGAATAAGAAAACGAATAAATGATGCAGTCGAATTTATAAAATCAAAAATAAATAGAAACTATACATTATCCGAAAAATCGCCGGATTTTTTAAAACAAAATAAAAAATTAATATTAAATACAATAAGAAAAAATTGTTATTACTTAGATGAAGTACCTGACTATATATTGTTAGAAGAATTATCAAATGAAAAAATACCTGAAAACGAAATAATAGATACAGCGTTGAAAAGAGGATATCAAATAAGTTCAAAAAGTAACAAAATTTTATTAGGAGAAGAAGCTAAAAAATTAGTATTAGAATATATAGGAAGAGAAAAAGATTTACAAGAAAATTATATAAATCAAGGAAGAGAGAATTATAAAGTAAGATCAGCTATAGAAGCTCTAGATGAAAGTATATTTGAAGATGTAGAATTGGCTAATCAAATAACACATTTAGCAATACAAAAAGGATATAAGTTATCAGATAATTCACCAAATCATTTAAAAAATATTCCTCAATTAGCAGAAAATTATTATCAAGATTTATTAAATAATTTTTCAAATGATATTAAAGAAACTTTAAGAACTAAAAATATATTAAGTGCAGAATTAATAAAAAATAAAGAATTTATAAGAAAATATATAAAATTATTAAAACAAAAAGAAATACCAAACGATAATATATTAGAAAGTATTATTGAATCAGAAGAGTGCATGAAAGTAATAAAAGAAAATCCAGAATTAATGCAAAACGTATTTGATAACATTGGACCAAATAATTTAGAAAAATTTTTTAACAAATTTTTTAGTAAAGAAGAGTTACAACAGTTTTTTAGTCAAAATGATAAATTACAAGGCAGTTTACTAAGAATTAGTAAGTTGTACAATAAAGATGATACTGTTTTAGAAACTTTAGATTTTAAAATGCTAGATGAAAAATATGAGACTATACCAGATTATAAAATGCAAATAATTGCAAAAAATGAACAAGTACAGAAACAAATTATAGAACTATCACCATATAAATTAAATCTATACAATAGAATGACACAAGTCGTAAATTCAAAAACAAACAGATGGAACAGATTTGAAGAAAATATTTTAAATAACTTATCTGACGGATATTATGATGAATTAATTGATGATTTATACGAACAAGCACAAGCTGGAAATAAAATAACTCAAGAAGATATAGAAACATTAACATTTTTATTTTCAAAGAGATGGTCTCATAAGAGATTTTTTCATGAACAACTATCTAGAATAGAAATGGATGAAAAAAAGAGGAAAGAATTAGAATTAAATAATTCGAATAATGTTTTTAATATAACAAGTAAAAAAGAGTTAGAACATTTTTCAGAAATAAAAGAGGTTGTATGCAATACAGTTTTATATAATCCGAAACTAGATGATGAACAAATGACAGAAGATGTTAGTAAATATCTATCAAAATTTAAGCAACTTTCTGAAATAGATAGAGTTAAATTAGCTTTATTAGAAAAATACTATAATATGGATTTAAACGAAGCAGAATGCATAGTTTCAGAGTTTGCTACAGATATTGAAAAAGTAACAGCTAAAGATAAAAATGAAGAAAGTATAATAGAACAAATTAAAGCAGTAAAAAATATATTTGAAAGTAATGATATAGAAACATTACAAAAGGTTGCAGAACTAGATTATATAGTTGAAACTGACTTATCAACAAGTACATTTTTAATAGAACAAAGTAAAGAAATGTATGAAAAAAGATATAAAGAAAAATTATATTCGCCAAGCCAAGAAGATAAAATAGGAAATACAGCATATAATGGCAATGAAATTGAAGTTTTTGATGCAAACACAGATTTTTCAATGATTGTAAAAAGAGTAGGAAGTAGTGAAGAAAATTCGCAAGATGTATGGAATAGCCTAACTAAAGCTGGAGACAGAAATAATAAAGTTTTAAGATATTATACTTGTGCATCATATATGACTGATGAAAATCTTTTAAAAAGAGAAAATGATACTGAAATTATATTAGGATTTGGACAAGGATGTGAAGATTATTCTTTTGATGCAATATATCAAAAAGATGCTCATACACCTTTTTATACAGGAGACAGCATAAATCAAAGTTTTAAAGGAAAGTATACTCTTCCAGAAACATTAGAAACAGAAACAGACAATAATTATAATGAAGTAGTAATAAATACTTTAAATCACGATGAAAATGGAAATATAACAAAAATGCAACCAGATTATATAGTATATGTAAAAGAAAGAAGCCATTTCGAATTAGAAGATATAGAAAATGATCCTGTTTGGATAAAAACCAAAAAAGCTGCGAGTGAATTTGGAGTACCAATAATAATAGTAGACAGAGAAAAAGTTAAAGAAAGTGAAAAAAATAAAATTAAAGAAATGTCAGACAAAATAAAAGGCGAAGAAAGCAGCGCAGAAGTATCAAGATTTGTAAAAAAAGTTGAACATTATAGTAGTAGATATGGAAACGAAAATATACAAGAACATGCACCAAAGGAAAAGATTGATTTTCTTAAAAGATATGCTGAAGAAAAAAGACGAGAAGAAGACAAAACAAGAGCAGTACCTCAAATTAATTCAATTACAAACTTAGAAAGTACTTATGGATTAAGAAGAGAAGATGTGATGGATAGACAAAGTAATCTAAAAGCAGCAAATGCTATTTCAGGAGGCGAACGATGAAAAAAATAAAAGACAACAAAATCATAGATTTAAAAAACAAAAATGAAGAAGAAAAAAACATAGAATTAGGAAGAATATCAAAACAAATTAATGAAATATTTGAAGCAAGGAATGAAAATTAAATTAAGTTGCTATAGTATTTAAAATTACATCTTGTCAGCTGGTATAAAAATATGCTATAATTATCTCTGTTTGTATAGAAAGGGGTGTCAAAAACAGAGTCCTAATTCATAATTACGAAAAGGAGAAAAGAAACATGTTAGACAAATCGAAACCACAAACAAGTCACAACAAACGGAGGTGCTGTTTAATACAGCTAATCAAAGCACTATGCAAAGGTTATTCAACTACTTTAGCTCCAAGAATAGAAAGAAAACCAACTTTGAAGAGCATTCATATTAGTGTCGTAATGATACTTGCCTTTTTTACGATGTTTGCTGTTCTAAGTAATTCCGTTAGAGCTTCAATGAAAGTAGAACGAAAACCCAATGCAACAACTGGTTCAGAAATATTCTTAGCACAAAATCTCATAGATTTACCAGACGTTCAAGAAATTATCACAATTCATGGAAATACAAAAATCCATAAATTTGACATTGATGGATTGAACAAGCTCCATGTAACCAGCGATTATGTACAAATCGATATATCCAAGCAAAAGCAAGAAATCACATGCAATCCAGAAAAAGATCTTGAAAGCGAATCTGAGCAAGTGCAAAATATCTTAGGTGTTCCATCTACGGTTTATTTACATATGGATTCTACATCAGATCTTTATTGGATTCCAAAGTTCAGCGAATATTTAATCTCTGATGGTGATGTAGCTGTAAATTTATCAGAAATTTTCAATTCAGAGTATGCTTATCAAACATCTGATGAACTTAGCATGGTTATTGCACGAATTGTTCATAGGGAGTCTGCAAATCAGCCTTTTATAGGTCAAGTTTTAGTTGCAGAAGATGTTCGAGATCGATTGGCTTCAGGTGTATATGGTAATGATATTGCGGCAATTCTTAACAAGGGCTATTGTACGGTAACTGATGGAAATGGTGGAATTCATGTTTATACTGCTCAGGGAACAGAAGTAATTACTCCAAATGAATCTGCCATTGAAGCAACAAAAATCGCCCTTCAAGGAAGCCAGGTATCGCACTTACTCTTACAGGCATCTACACAAATCTTTTTAGAAAATTATGATGTTGAACTTGATAATGTGGAGCAATATTCTAAGTATACTTTTTATCACTATGCTCCAAATGGTTTAGACGAACAGCAATTGTGGAATCGTCATATTGATCGTGTTCCTATTGCGATTGAGGTTTATGACCATGTTTTTTATGGTCATTGGCTTAGCAAGTCTCAGGCGCTATCCTTAGAAAAATAAAATCTCATATCATTTTGTATACACATGTTTCAGCCACCACAGGACTTCCTGTGGTGGCTGTCTTTTTTTGGTGGAGATGAGGAGAGTCGAACTCCTGTCCAGAATTTCTTCCATATAAACTTCTCCGAGTGCAGTTTGTTATTATTTTTCATTATAAAATCATTAACAAACAAACGATTTTATAATATATCTTTTAGAGTCCCTCTATTGCCAAAGAAAACAATAGATTCGTTTCCTACTAACCGGCGCCTTATCTTAAGCCGTAGGTTGCAAAAGTAAGACGTTGCTGCAATTAGGCAGCAAATGCTAATTCGTTATTATCAGCGTTTATTTTTAATTTGTACCTTTTTAAGTGGCCAGGTACTTCCACTACTCGCTTTTTATACTTCTGAAAAGCTGTCGAGACCATTACATCCCCATATACCTTTATATTATAACATTATTTTACTCAGTTATTCAATCAGTTATTAGTTTTTTACAAATATTTACTGAAAATATTTTGATATTTTTTCTAATCCTCCGAATTCATTTTGTTTGAATATTTCATATGTCACAATTGCTACTGAGTTTGATAAATTTAATGATCTAATTGTTTCTCTCATTGGTATTCTTATAGTTTTTTCTAAATATTTTTTTAACGTATCTTCAGGCAATCCTTTTGTTTCTTTTCCAAAAAGAACAAATACTTCAGCAAGTTTAGAATATTCTATTTCCGAATAGACATGTTGACCTTTAGTTGTTACAAAATACATATTATTTTCTTCTGGCTTATATTTTTCTAAAAAATCCTTAAAAGATGTATGTTCTTCAATATCTAATTTGTCCCAATAATCTAAACCAGCTCTTTTTACTTGTTTTTCGCTTATATTAAATCCAAGTGGATATACTAAGTGTAGCTTTGCACCTATTGCTGCACAGGTTCTAGCAATATTACCTGTGTTTTGTGGTATTTCTGGTTCTACTAATACAACATTTAATTTCATTTTGAGTTCTCCTTACTTATTTGGATTATTATACTCTTATTTGCTCACCTATTCAATATTGAAATTTTATTTTATAAAAGGTATTGACAAACAATATTTTCTAGTTGTATAATATCACTTGTCAGTGAGATATGCAGGTGTGGCGGAACTGGCAGACGCACAGGACTTAAAATCCTGCGGGACCTAAATCCCGTATCGGTTCGACTCCGATCACCTGCACCAAAAAGAGATGAATTTTAATTCATCTCTTTTTTGCTTTGATGGATAAAATAAATTTCTTTTATAAATCATCAAAAATAAAATTACAATATTTTTAAATTTTACAAATAGCTATTCAAAAAAAAAATCTTATATGTTATACTAATAATAATTTTAAGAGAGGTAAATAATAAGATAAAATCTCAAGACTATATAGTTTGAAAGGAATCATAAGCATGAATATGAATATGAACCAAAAAATGATAGTTACCATATTAGGTATTCTTATAGCACTAGTGCTTATCATATTGATAGCAATAATTGTATTAGAAAACACAAATTCGAAAAAAGTAATGAACTTTTCGAATGTAGCACAAGTGGAAAATAAAAATGAAGTAAATGAAGACCCTGAAGAAAATACAGTAGAAAATAAAATAGAAAATAAAGTTGAAAATACAACCGAAGATCCTGATAAAATAACAGGAGAAATTGAAGAAATAGAAACAGAAGATGGTGGAAAAATACCAGTTCCGCCTACTTTTGAATACATAGAAGGTTCATCAGCAGAAGGAGCAGTAATAGCTGATGAAGACGGAAACGAATTTGTATGGATTCCAGTAGGAAATATAAATAATTACCAAAGACAATTATTTTTACATAATGGTGAAGGAGGAAATTCAGAATCAACTTTAGAAGAAGAAAATATTAGAGATATAAATGCATATAATGAAGAATTTGATGATTCTATAAGAAATTATGGAGGATTTTATATAGCTAGATTTGAAGCAGGAAAAGGTGAAGAAGATAAACTAGTTTCTAAAAAAGATGAACTAGTTTGGACAGGTGTTACATGGGAAAAAGCTAGAGACTTATCATTAAATATGTATAAAGAAAATGATTTTTTCCAGACAGATTTAGTAAATAGCTATGCATGGGACACAATTTGCACATGGTTAAGAAATTGTGGAATAAATATAGACGATTCAACAGAAATAGGAAATTATCAAAATAATGTAGATAATCAAAAGAAAATAGTTGCAACAGGAAGCAATGAAAAATGGAAAACTAACAATATTTACGATATGGCAGGAAATGCATGGGAATACACTACAGAAGAATGTGGAGAACATGAAAAATATCATATGGGAAGAGGCGGAGGATTCTGGAATGAAGGACATGTATATCCAATATCATCTAGAGGTCAGTCAGAAGACAATGCAAATTTAGCGATTGGCTTTAGAGTAGTAATGTACTTAAAGTAATTATAATCAATAAGTTGACATGATAAACTTATTATAGATATAATAAAAATATGCAAAAGAAAAGAGAGGTATTTAGATGGAAGGAAAAAAAGGTAATGTCTTTAAAAAGGTTTCTGAAAGATTTAAAGTATTAGAAGATAGCCAAAAGAGACTAATAGTTGTAGTTTCAGTTATATTAATACTTTTAATAGCAATAACAATAATTACATCAATAACATTTGCTGGGTTAGTAGGAAGTGCAGGAAAAGTTGCAGGAAATCTTAACAATAAAGGATTTGCAGTAGCTAAAGGAAATAAAGTATATCTAAGTAATTCAGGAATAAAAGATGAAAAAGAAAGTAAAAGTGCATTATATGAAGTTACAGAAGATAATAAAACAAAAATAATTGAAGAAAGCGAATGGATAAAATCAATAAATTATTATAAAGGATATTTATATTTCCTATCTATGAATGTTAATGACAATGGCAGTGGAGAATATCAAAGAAGAATTGTAAAAATGAAGCCAAACGGAGAAAAAAGAGAAGTTTTAGTAGATAACATAGAAACTATATCTATCGAAAATGCTTCATTAAATGTAAGTGATGGATGGGTATATTACTTAAATTCAGATAAGAAATTAGAAAAAGTAAAAACAAATGGAGAAAAAAGACAACAAATATCTGAAGAAACAATTAAGAGATTCCAAATATCAGGAAAATATATCTACTATACATCTGAAGATGATGAATTTGGAAAAATGAAAAAAGATGGATCTAGTAAAGAAAAAATCGAATCAGGAATAGATATGTTCCAAGTGGTTGATAATGAGTTATATTATATAAGTGCTGCAAATAAACACTTAATGAAATTAGATTTAAGTACAAAAGATAACCATAAAGATGTAGAAGTAATATCAAAGGCAATATCTACTTTCAACATTTACGAAAAAACAATATATTATGCTGTAAATGAAGTTGATGAAAATGGAAATCAAACAGAACAAGCAATATATAAAATAAAAACAAATGGTAAGAAAAATGAGAAAATTGTAGATTTATCATCAAGTGTTAATACTTCTATTTGTATAGCAGGAGATTGGATTTACTATACTGACAAAGTAGAAGATTCGCCTTACTATTTTGCAACATATAGAGTAAAAACAAATGGCGAAAACCAAGCCAGAGTAAACATTTAAAAGTAAGCGGACTTTATAAAAATAAGTCCGCTTAAAATTTATTGAAAACAAAAGAGGAGTCAAAATGAATTTAGGAACAATTGCTTTTAATAAAAAAGTATTTAACTTAGACCACATGACATCAGAAGAATTAGAAGAACTAATAAAAAATATGGAAAGTGATACACTAAAAAAACAAAAAGAAATTAAGAAAATGTTGAAATGAGAGGACAATATACTAGTGGATAAGATAAAAAAAGATAAAGAGAAAAAGTTTATAAAGTTAAAAGACAACATAAAAAAAATACTACAAGATAAAACAAAAGTGTCATCTGCCATTCAGTACAACAAAAGTAGGGAAATAATTTTAAGAAAAATTAGCAATGAAAATGCTGCAATAACATATGGAATAAGCTTAATAAATAAAAAAGTGATTGAAAACTTAGAAAAATACTCTGAAGTTGAAAATGAATTAAAAGACTTAATGGAGAAATATGAAAAATACTTAATTGAATTAGCGGTATACCATGATAACCAAATCATATCTGAATATATAAAATTATATGAAGAAGAACTTAATCAATTAGAAGTACAATCAAAAATATATTATCTAATTCAAGAAGAAAAAAGAGCAAAAGAAAAAGCAGATAACAGTGATGATGAAATAAGAGAAAAAATATGTGACTTAGAAGATAAATTAGCAAAAATAGATGAAAAAATAAAAAGAATAAAACAGATAATAAAAAAGAAAATTAGTGATAAAGAAGATGAATTAAATAAAGCTATAGAATCAAAAGAAAATGGATTGCAAAAAGATACAATAAAAGGACCTAGAATATTTTCAAAAGCAACAAAATTCTTTTTAGGAAAAATAAAACCATTTAAATTAATAGAAAAAAATGTATTTACAAATTTAAAAAATAGATTAGAAGCATATGAAAATGAAGAAAGACAAACTAGAAAAATAAATGAACAATATTTAGAAGAAAATATTATAAAAACAATTGAAGAAGTGGTTATTGAAGATAATGGAGGTCTTGAATAATGTCAAAAAAAAATACAAATGAAAATAAAAAAGTAAAAGTAAATTTAAAAACTGTAATACTAATAACAATGGCATTGTTATTAGTATTTACAGCATTAATATATACATATTTTAAAAAAGTTAAAGAATTAACAAATGACGTATCTACTAATATACAAGAAGAACCAGTTAAAATAACTGAATTTAATGAAGAAGATGCAGTTAATCTTTTAACACAATATTTAAATGAAAGATCATTAGCATACTCAGATCCACAAGCACTTTTAGAAAAATATAGTTTCGCAACAAATCAAGAATTTAGCAAATTCGATAAAACAACAGATGAACAATTTATAAGAACTAACATAATATATGAAGATGTAAGAAAAGAAATGCAAAAGTACATCACAAAAGATTTTTTTGCAAATCAATTTAAAAACATCTATAAAACATCAAATGGAGTAACACATGTATCTGTAACTAAAACACCAAAAGAAACATATACAATAACAAGAGAAGAAAAATTAGAATCATCAACAAAACAAGTATTAAATGTATGGTATAAAACAACTAAAGAAGGGAAAACTTCTGAAGAAAAAAACATGCAAGTAGAATATTCAAAAATAAATGGAAATTGGATAATATCAAATATAAAATAGATAAAACTATTGCGAAAACTAATAAAAGATGTTAGAATAAATAATCATATAAAAAATCAACGAAAAAGCAAAGTAGATTTAGGCAAAATATAGAAAGAGAAAATAAGTGATTACGCTGCGAGCTTATTATATATTCTAAATCGAAAATTCACTTTGGAGATTCTATATTAAAAGTATAGACGTTTGCAACGTTATAGCTCATAGAGGTTAATATTTAATTAATAAAATTAGGTGGTACCACGTATACATAAGTATTTCGTCCTATTAGGACTGAAATACTTTTTTGATTTAATAAAGAAAAAAGATATATAAGGAGGAAAAAACTTTGAAAGAGCAAATAAGCAAAATTCAAAAAGAAGCATTAGAAAATGTAGAAAAAAGTAAAGACTTAAAAGAGTTAAATGACATTCGTGTGAAATACTTAGGAAAAAAAGGAGAACTTACACTTTTATTAAGACAAATGGGAAATCTTTCAGCAGAAGAAAGACCAATAATGGGAGCTGCTGTAAATACAGCGAAACAAGAAGTGGAAGATAAAATTCAAGAAAAAGAAGAAATTTTGAGAAAATTAGAATTAGCGCAAAAATTAGAAAACGAAGATATTGATATAACACTTCCTAGTCAAAAAATAAAAAGAGGAAGCAAACACCCATTAAATAGAATAATAGAAGAGGTAGAAGATTTATTCGTATCAATGGGATATGATGTAGTTTCAGGACCAGAATTAGAAACTGATGAATATTGTTTTGAAAGATTAAACTTACCAAAAGGACATCCAGCAAGAGATATGCAAGATAGTTTTTATATAACACCAGACTATTTATTAAGAACACAAACATCAGCAGTACAAGCTAGAACAATGATGGCAAATGAAGAAAAAACACCAATAAGAGTAATAGTTCCAGGTAAAACTTTTAGAAGAGAAGATGATGCAACACATTCACATCAATTTAATCAAGTTGAAGGGTTAGTAGTAGATAAAAACATTTCATTAGCTGATTTAAAAGGAACATTAGAAGTATTTATGAAAAAAATGTTAGGACAAAATACAGAACTACGTTTCAGACCAAGTTATTTCCCTTTCACTGAACCATCATATGAAGTAGATGTTACATGCTTTAAATGTGGAGGAAAAGGATGTAATCTATGTAAACAAACAGGATGGATAGAATTACTAGGATCAGGAATTGTTCATCCAAATGTTTTGAAAATGAATGGATATGATCCAGAAAAATATTCAGGATTTGCATTCGGTGTAGGTTTAGATAGATTGGCAATGTTTAAATATGGGATAACTGACATAAGACTTTTATACCAAAATGATGTAAGATTCTTAAAACAATTTGATAGAAAGGATGAAGAAAATGAAATTAAGTATTAATTTTTTAAAAGACTATGTCGATTTAGATAAAGATATAGACGTTGTAAAACTTGCTGAAGATATGACAAATGCAGGAAATGAATATGATGAAGCAGGAAAACTAATAAATGCAACAAAATTAGTAATAGCAGAAGTAGTTGAGTGTAAAGAGCATCCAGATTCAGATCATTTACATTGTTGCAAAGTAAATACAGGTAAAGAAATATTAAATATAGTATGTGGTGCTCCTAATGTAAGAAAAGGACTAAAAGTAATATTAGCTTTAGATGGCGCAGAATTACCAGGTGGAACAATAAAAAGAGGAGTAATCAGAGGTGAAGAATCTAATGGAATGATTTGTTCTATAGCAGAATTAGGTTTAGAATCAAAATTCTTAACTGAAGAAGATAAAGCAGGGATACACGAATTGCCACAAGATGCCCCAATAGGAAAAGATCCAATCGCATATATGAAGATGGACGATAGTGTAATAGATTTTGATTTAACAGCAAATAGAGGCGATTTATTAAGCATTTTAGGAATGGCATACGAAGTAGGCGCAATATATAATAAAAAAGTAAAAGATATTGATATATCACATAAAGAAAACAAAGAAGATATAAATGATAAATTCAAAGTAAAAGTAAATACTGATAACTGTTCAATATTCTTAAGCAAAAAAGTAAAAAATGTAGAAATAAAAGAAAGTCCAGCTTTCATAAAAAATAGACTTATAGCATCAGGAATAAGACCAATAAATAATGTAGTTGATATAAGTAACTATGTAATGCTAGAAACAGGACAACCATTGCATTTTTACGATGCAGATTGCCTTAAAGATTGTCTAGAAGTAAGAATGGCAAAAGAAGGAGAAAAATTAACAACATTAGATAGCATAGAAAGAACATTAAAATCAGAAGATATTGTTATTTCAGACGGAACAAAAGCTATAGGTTTAGCTGGGGTAATGGGTGGATTAGAAACAGAAATAACAGATAAAACAAAAAATATAATTATAGAAGCTGCTATATTTGATTCAGTAAAAATAAGAAGAACATCAAACGCAATATTAAGAAGTGAAGCAAGCAATAGATTCGAAAAAGGATTAGACTCTAACAGAACATATATGGCAATAGAAAGATCTTGTCATCTTTTAGAAAAATATGCTAATGCTGAAATAGTTGGTGAAATAGCAAAATATGATACAACAGAAAAAGATGACAAAGTCATAGATATAACAGCAAAAAATATTAATGAAATATTAGGAATGGAAATTCCTGAAAAAGATATTTTAGACGTATTTGAAAGACTAGGATTTAAAGCAACAGTTAGAAATGATGTAATAACAGTTTCAGTACCTAGAAGAAGAATTGATATAGCAATAAAAGAAGACTTAATAGAAGAAGTAGGACGTATTTATGGAGTAAATAATATAAAAGGAAAATTACCAGATATATTACCTAAAATGGGAAGCTATGACAAAGTACTAAGACAAGTTAGAAATAAAATGGTAGATCTAGGATTAAATGAAACATTATCATATATTTTAGTACCAGATACAGATGCCAAAATGTTTACTGCAGATGATTACGAAACAGTAAAATTATTAGATCCACTATCAAAAGATAAAAATACATTAAGACATAGTGTATCAATAGCTTTATACAAAATATATGAATATAATAAAGCTAGAAATAATAAAGATGTATCTATTTTTGAAATAGGAAAGTCATTCCAAAAACAAGGTGAAGAATATTCAGAAACTCAAAAACTAGCAGCATTAATGGCAGGAGAATACTATTTAGGAATAGAAAAAAGAAAAGTAGATTTTTATATTATCAAAGGTATAGCAGAAGAAATTCTAGACTATTTAGGATACAATGGAAGATATAGCTTTATAAAAGGTAAAGAAAAATTACCAAAAGATATGCATCCAGGACAATCAGCAATTATATCTGTAAATAATGACAATGTAGGAATTATAGGAAAAGTACATCCAGAAATAGAATTAGAAGATGTATATATATTAGAAATTGATTTAGATAAATTATTAGCTAAAAAAGTAAGTAAAATGAAATATAAAGAAATTTCAAAATTCCCATCAATAAAAAAAGATTTAGCTATAGTAGTAGATAAAAAATTATCTGCACAAGAGATAAGTGTAAAAATCAAAAAATATGCAGGATCATTATTAGATAGTCAAGAAGTATTTGACATATATACAGGAAAAGGAATAGATGACGATAAAAAGAGTATAGCTTTTTCATTAACATTTGCAAAACAAGACAGAACACTAACAGATGAAGAAATAAATGAAGTAATGAATAAAATAATAGCAGGGCTAGAAAAAGACATAAAAGCGGAATTAAGATAAATATAAGAAAAACTTAAATTACTAATTTAGTAGTTTAAGTTTTTCTTTTTACAAAAGACTTTAAAGGTTACATAAAATATGATATAATATACAAATTCCATGTTATAAGAAGCAACATGACTTGTGACGTGAGACTAAACAAGGAGGTGCAACTTATGCACAAAACACCAATTATTTTAATCAAAAAAGACCGAGAAACAATGTATGTAAGTAAATACATGATACGGAAAACAAATGGAGGACAACTGATACTCGATTTGATAAAGTACATGGGGACATTACATACTTTGCAGAAGCTAAAAACAGAAGAAGCATACTTTGCTCTACCACACAAAGATTATTATTCTTCAATAAAGGGAATAAAAGTAGAAAGCAGTGTAGGAGAACAGTTTGCAGCATTAGGTCAAGAAATAAGTGTTGTAGTCACATTAAACGATAGGGATAGAAATAGATATTTCCCATATAGAGTGACTATATTTGGCAATAATGTCGAGTTTTTAGCATCTGAAAAGGACAATTTTGATAGCATAGCTGAAAATGAAGCTGGAATATCCTATTATGTAAATGACATTGAAGAAAAACGTTTTAGATTTAGGATGCATAACAGATCAAAGCCAGTTAATTTAGAAGCGGTATATACAGAAAGAAATCCATATTACGCATGTGTGAAAAACATTGGATGGATAAATGATGAAATATATTACAAAGAAGATCAGGTAGTTGTATTCGATGAAGAATGGGCAAAAGATATGCTAGAAAAACTGAGAAAAATCGATCCTGATAAAAAAGTATATCCAACATTAAGCGGAGAATGGACAACGACAGAAAAATCCCAAGAGCAAAAGGTATTACCAAAATCAGAATATAATAGAAGAGTACCTAAGAAAGCATTTTGGGAAGAATATCTGAGTGACTTTACAGAAGTAAGAGCTGTATATTTGAAAAAGTTTTTTAAGGGTGGAAGAGTCGTAGAGTAGAATATTGGTGAAAAAAGTAAGCTGTGGGTGTGTATAATAACATACCCACTTTGCATTTTTAGGTTGATATTTGAAAAAAATATAGTATAATAACAACATACCAAAGTTGAAAAAGCTGTATGACATGAGACATTTTAAAGGGAGGTGCATATTATGCACAGAACATCAGTTATTCTAGTACGAACAGACCAAAGAGAACTGTATGCTGGCAAATATGACGTTCGGAGGACGTATGAGGGACAATTAGTCCTGACTTTAATCGAGCGTATTGGAAGCATACTAAACTTCGAAAAACTAAATACTGACAGAGCCTATCTTGCGCTAATGACCACGAATTTTCATGAAGGCAAGAAGCAGGTGACAACCAAGATCGGAGAAGCTTTTAGCGAAATTGTGCAGTTTCAAAATGTTGTAGCAACCTTATATGACAAGGATATTGAAAGATTTAAACCTTATCGTATAATGATATTCTGCAACTGTGTGCATTTTGAGGCTCTTAAAGCAACCGAGGCTTTGGAACCAATGGAAAACGAAATCATCATTGAATACAAAGGGAGGCGAAAACGAACGTTTTCATTCAGAAGAACCTATGATTCATTTGTGCCAGACCTACGAAAAACGTATACCGAAAGATCTGAGGTATATGCGTCGATCAAAAGCGTGGGATGGATTGATGAACACACCTACTATAGATTGGAGGATGCACATGTCTTTACTGAAGAATGGGCAAAACACATGCTTGAAAAACTGGAAACAGTAGAAGAAATCAGAGTATACCCAACGCTATCAATGGAGTGGGTCACTGAACAAGAAAACTTTGAAAAAAAGGTATTACCTAGGGAATTATACTGGGAGAAAATGAGAGGAACAACGGCAAATAAAGATTTTTGGAGATGGTATTTAAAAACCTTCAAAGAAGCAGAAGTTGTCTTTTCAAAAAAATTCCCACGAGGAAGAGTAATAAAGGGCTAACTGGAGCTGATGAGAGAAAAAAGAAACCGGGGCGCATATAATAATGCGCTCCGGTTTTACCATTATATTAAAATTCACAATTATTTGGAGTTCTAGGGAAAGGAATTACATCACGAATGTTTTGCATACCAGTAAGATACATTAAAAGTCTTTCAAAACCTAATCCAAAACCAGAGTGAGTAATACTACCATATTTACGTAAGTCTAAGTACCACCAGTACTCATCTTTAGGAAGACCAAGCTCTTTCATTCTAATCTCAAGCTTTTCTAAATCATCCTCACGTTGGCTACCACCAATTAATTCACCAATACCAGGAACAAGTAAATCAGTAGCAGCAACAGTTTTACCATCATCATTTTGCTTCATATAAAAAGCTTTAATATCTTTTGGATAATCAGTAACAAAAACAGGTCTACCAAAAACAACTTCACTTAAATATCTTTCATGTTCAGTTTGAATATCAGTACCCCAAGAAACAGGAAATTCAAATTTATCATTATTTTTTTCTAATTCTTTAATAGCATCAGTATAAGTAATTCTACCAAAATCAGAATTTAAAACATTATTTAATCTTTCTAATAAACCTGGACTAACAAACTTATCAAAAAATTCCATTTCCTCAGGAGCATTTTCTAAAACATCTTTAATAATGTATTTAAGCATGTCTTCAGCTAAATTAATATCATCATTTAAATCAGCAAAACAAATCTCCGGTTCAATCATCCAAAATTCAGCAGCATGTTTTACTGTATTAGAATTTTCAGCTCTAAATGTAGGCCCAAAAGTATAAACATTTCTAAAAGCAAAAGCATAAGTTTCAACATCTAGTTGACCGCTAACAGTTAAATGAGCAGGTCTAGCAAAAAAGTCTTTTGAAAAATCCATTCTATTTTTATCATCTTTTGGCAAATTATCTAAATCACAAGAAGTAACAGTAAACATTTCTCCAGCACCTTCAGCATCACTAGAAGTGATTATTGGAGTATGAACATATACAAATCCACGTTCTTGAAAAAATTTATGAATAGCAAAAGAAACAACAGAGCGAACTCTAAAAACAGCATTAAAAGTATTAGTTCTAGGACGTAAGTGAGCAATAGTTCTTAAATATTCAAAAGTATGTCTTTTCTTTTGAAGTGGATATTCAGAAGAAGCTAGATTAAATATCTCTATATTAGTAGCATGAATTTCAAAAGGTTGTTTAGCATTTTCAGTCTTAACTAACTTTCCTTCTACAATAATAGAAGAAGCAATAGTTAATTTTCTAATATCTTCAAAATTAGAAAGAGAGTCATTAAAAACTATTTGAACATTTTTAAAGAAGGAACCATCATTGATTTCTATAAAACCAAAAGTTTTAGAATCTCTAACAGTTTTTACCCAACCACTAATTTTAATATCTTTTTCTAAATAACTATCTGTATTTCTGTATAAATCTTTAATTAAAATATTATCTTTACTCATATAAAAAATCCTTTCAATCTATTAAAATAATACAATTATTATATAACATTTTTAGAAAAAAACAAGCAGTAAGGAAAAATAGAATTTGACAAAAAGATATTCAAATAGATATAATTTTTATATCAAATTAAAAAAGGAGAAGAAAATGAAAAAAACTAAAGTTATTATTATTGCTTTATTATTAATAATTATAGCAGTTGTAGGATGTGTACTAGGATATCAATATATGAATAAAGAAAAAGATACTGAAGATGTTGCAACAGAGAAAAAAGAAGAAAAACAAGAAGAGAAAAAAGAAACTAAAAAAATGTCTGAATATCAAATTGATGAAGGACTTTCAAATTTTGATTTAAGCTTTTTGAAAATGGAAAATCAAAAAGAAAATTTAGTATATAGTCCACTTTCAATTAAATATGCATTAGGAATGCTAGAAGAAGCAGCTGAAGGAGATGCAAAAGAAGAAATATCAAATATATTAAGCAGTTATAAAGTTAAAGACTATACTAATAGCAAAAACATGTCTTTTGGAAATGCATTATTTGTTAGAGACACATTTGATGTTAAAAAAGAATATAAATCTTTATTACAAGAAAAATATAATGCAGATGTAATAACAGACTCATTTGAAAGTGCAGATACTATTAATTCATGGATAAGTGATAAAACATTAAAATTAATAGAAAACTTAGTAACAGATGATGATGTTAAAAGTTTAAACTTTGCTCTAGTTAACGCACTTGGAATAGATATGGAATGGAGAACTAAATTCCTTAGCAACGATAGAGATTATGACAAAGATAAAAATTTAAAACTTGATTGTGATTACGAACATATAAATAATACTTGGTGGCAAACACCAGCAGAAGTAAGATCACATGAATTTGAAAATATAAATGATAAAGTATCAGGTATGGAAATATATGCAACACTAAACAATTATGACATAATGAACGAATTAGGAGAAGACAAGATAAGAGAAACAGTTACAGAAGAATTTATGAAATGGGCTAAAAATGAAGGAAAAGAATATACAGATACATTTAATGGAGATTACTCTGATGAAAATATAAAGAAAGTAGCTAAAGAATACTTAGAAGGTACTGATAATAATGATTCATGGTTAACACAAGATGGATATTTAAAAGAACTTGATTCAAATTATAAAGATGTTTCATATTCAACAGATTTTTCATTATACGTTGATGATGAAGTAAAAATGTTTGCTAAAGATTTAAAAGAATACGATGGAACTACTTTAGAGTATATTGCTATAATGCCAACAGAAGAAGAACTTGATAAATTTATTGAAGATACAAATGTAGAAGAAATAAAAGATTTAATAGGAAATTTAAAAGAATTAAAATCAGAAAACTTTAATGATGGAGTTATAACGGAAATTACAGGATATATTCCAAAATTTAAATTTGATTATGATCTTGATTTAATGGAAGATTTAAATAAAATGGGAATAGCAGCAGTTTTTGAACAAGGAAAAGCAGAACTTACAAATTTAACAGAAGATGAAGATACATATATTTCAGATGCAAAACATAAAGCAAATATAGAATTTACACAAGATGGAATAAAAGCATCAGCAGTAACAATGGCAGGAGGAATGGGAGCAGGAGAGTTCTTCGATTATGTATTTGAAGTACCAATTGAAAAAATAGACTTAACATTTGATAAACCATATATGTTTTTAATAAGAGATAAAGAAACAGGAGAAGTTTGGTTTGCAGGTAATGTATATGAACCACTTTTATGGGAAGATGATCAAACAGTTCCAGATTATCTAAGAGTAGAGTATTAAAAATAACAAAAAAGATAAGGAGTATAAGTTTTATAACTTATGCTCTCTTTTTTTATTTATAGAATAAGAAAAAAGTATTGCAAAAAAAATAATATATGATAAAATAAAGAAAATTTGTTTGGTAAGGAGAAAAATATGTACGCATATATAAAGGGAACTTTAGAAGAAAAAGCAAAAGATTCTATAGTAATAGAAACAGCAGGAATAGGATACAAAATATACATATCAGAAAAAACAATGATGACACTTGGAGAACTAGGAGAAAAAATAAAAATATATACACATTATCATGTAAGAGAAGATAATATAAGTTTATATGGATTTACAAGTAATGAAGAATTAAAAATGTTTGAACTATTATTACAAGTAAGTGGAATAGGAGCAAAAACAGCGATAACTATGTTATCTAATATAACACCATCACAATTTGCATTAGCAGTAATATCAAATGATATAAAAGAACTAGTAAAAATACCAGGAATAGGTACAAAATCAGCACAAAGAATGATATTAGAATTAAAAGATAAGTTAAAAGTAGAAAATGCAATAGAAGAAAAATCAGAAACAAAATCAGAAGAAATAAGCAATGTAGAAGCAATAAACGAAGCAACGCAAGCATTACAAATATTAGGATATAACAAAGCAGAAATTAAGAGAGTATTTGAAAAAATACAACTTAAAAATGTATCAACAGAAGAAATAATAAAAAGTGCATTAAAGAATTTAGCAAGATAAAATATTAAAGGTTGTCAATTGGGACGTTCTTTTTGACAACAGTTAAAGGAGAAAAAGCGATGAACGAAACACAACCATTAGCCTTTAGAATGAAACCAAAAACATTAGAAGAATTTGTTGGACAAGAACATATAGTAGGAAAAGACAAATTATTATATAGAACCATAAAAGCTGATAGACTATCAAGCATAATACTTTGGGGACCTCCAGGTTGTGGAAAAACTTCACTTGCAAAAGTAATAAGTAATACAACAAAATATCAATTTAAAAAATTAAATGCAGTAACTTCAGGCGTTGCAGATATGAAAAATGCAATACAAGAAGCTAGTAATCCATTTATGAATCCAACTGGAAAATGCATATTATTCATTGATGAGATACATAGATTTAATAAACTACAACAAGATGCATTATTGCCATTTGTAGAAGATGGAACAGTAATATTAATAGGAGCAACAACAGAAAATCCATATTTTGAAGTAAATAAAGCTTTAATATCAAGATCAATGGTAATAAAACTAGAGCCTTTAAAAAAAGCTGATATTATAAAAGTTATAAAAAATGCATTAGTTTCAAAAGAAGGATTAGCAGATTATAATGTTAAAATATCAGACGATATAATAGAAAAAATTGCAGAAATATCAGGAGGAGACGTAAGAACAGCATTAAATGGGCTAGAAATAGCAGTACTTACTACAAAAATGAATTTCAAAGGCGAAATAGAAATCACAGAAGAAATAGCAGCACAAAGCTTTAATAAGAAAAAAACAATGTTTGATAAAAACGGAGACAGTCACTATGATAATATAAGTGCAATGATAAAATCACTTAGAGGAAGTGACTCAGATGCTGCAATATTTTATTTAGCAAGAGCATTAGAAGCGGGAGAAGACCCAATGTTTTTAGCTAGAAGACTAGTAATATCAGCAGCAGAAGATGTAGGATTAGCAAATCCACAAGCATTAGTAATTGCAACATCCGCAATGCAAGCGGTGTCAATGGTAGGAATGCCTGAAGCTAGAATAATATTAGCAGAAGCAGCAGTATATATAGCTGAGTCTAAAAAATCTAATGCATCATATAATGCGATAAACCAAGCTATAGAAGATGTAGGAAGCAAAGACACAGGAACTATACCAATGCATATAAGAAACGCACCAGCTAGTGGAATGAAAGATTTTGGATATGGAGAAGGATATAAATATCCACACGATTATCCAGGACATTGGGTAGAACAACAATATCTACCCGATAAAATGCTAGGAACAAAATATTACATTCCTGATGAAAATATAAAAGATGAAAACTTTAATAAATAGAAAAGAGGGCTTCTATTTTTAGAAAGTCCTCTTTTAAAGTGGGATAATATACAAATTATTCTTCTAATAAATATTTATATTTTTCATAGTACTCAGAAGGTATTTCAATCTTTTCATCTAGCATTGCTTTTAAATCAAGCTTTATAAGCTCCAAATCATTACTTTGTATAGCTGAGTTTAAATCTTCTAACATAAACTTATCTTTAACTTCATCATAAGGTTTATATTCGTCGACATTAGGAAGAATTAAGTCATCATCAGTAACAACATCAAAGTCTATATAATGATAGACATCTACCTGAGATCCAGAAGAAACATTAGAAGATTTTATTGGCATACCAGTTGATTTATTGTAACAAGCAAAAAAATCATGATTAAACTTAGATGGTTCGGTAAACCTATAACAATCTATTTCATTAATCCTACAAGAATCATATTTAGACAAAAAACAAACTAACAATTCAGCAGGAGTAAAATTAATTTTATTAATAGAGTCCATAATATATGGTTTTAAAATAGAATTGTCATTTGGCGGAGTAACAGTAAAAAATTTTTTATCCACATCATAGCTATAAATATTTTGACCATCATAGTACTGATAATATTTAGCATTATTAAAAGAATTATCTTCTAAACTGCAAGATGAATAAGTATATAAATGTCTGCCATCTTTAACATACCATTCTTCAGAAAAAAGATGCCCCTTACTATAGACATACATCTGATAATGATAATTAGTTTTTGAAAAAATTGATTCATTACGTTTTTTAGCTATACTTAAATAAATAAAACAATTTCTAGCTGTATGAAAAATAATAATAAATAAAATCAATAAAACTATATACTTTAAAATCTTATATTTTTTACGAAATTTTTTAGAAAACTTAACAAATTTTTTAGAGTTAGTTTTTTCATTTTCATTTTCCCCAGATTTCATAGAATTAAGAATATCAGTGCATTCGCTACATTCTTTTAAATGATTTTCAATAAATAAATTAGTATCATTATTTGTTAAATTTTCAATATAATTAGGAAGTAAATCTCTAACTAAATTACAATCTTTATTTTTCATAAGAATCACCTTCTTTCAACTTATTCTTTCCTCTATAATAAGTAACTCTAGCCCAAGTTTCAGTTCTACCGGAGTACTTTTCCAATTTCTTTAAAAGTCAAATCATAATAAATATGAAGATAAATAACTTTTTTAGTCATATCATCTAAAGAATCTATTTTTTTATTTAATTCTGAATGTTCTTCATTTGAAATGAACTTATTTTCAATACTTTCATCAATATTTATATAATCAAAAATATCATCAGAAGTATCAGAAATTTTTTTCTTTTTACGAAGTTCATCAAAATAAAGATTTTTTGCTATTTGACATAACCAAGTAGAAATTTTTGATTGATTTTTAAAAGTATGAATATTCATGATTGCCCTAAAAAAAGTATCTTGAGTTAGCTCTTCTGCTAAATCACTACTTTGAGTTAAGCAATACAGATATTTATATACAAGATCAAAATATTCTACATATATATCTTCTATATTTTTCTTCATATGTTTGCTCCTTTGTAAATTAGACGTTTAAAAAAGAAAAACGTTACAAAATAATGGGAAAATTATATTTATATATGAGTAAAGTTAATATATAACACATAAAAGACGCGAGGCGGGAAAATATCCCCGCCACCGAATAGATTTGATAATTAGAAAATCTGGGATGCAAAATCGTTAATGCTTTTCAAGAATACGAATAGCAAAACGACCATCACTTTGATCTGTGGTTACAGTGAGCTTTCCATACTTTGTGAAAACATACTGGTTTGCTCGTTTTTTTATAACTAAGCTACCATACCGAGAATGCACATGAATATGTACATTTTCTCCCAAACTTTCACAATCAAAAGTACAGTCTCCATTCAAAGCAGTCACAGATAAATCAGATTTGTAGACATCGATGGAATGTTGTGTTTGATTTACGATTGTTAATCCATGTTCCATTTAACCTACCTCCTAATATGAACTAAAAATATTATACATTAAAAATGAGATAAATTCAAGAAAACAAAGACACATAATGATTAATAAGATAAAAATGAATAAAAAAATTTGTTAAGTAAAAAATAATATTATGAATAAAGAGAAAATACAAAATATACTGATAGGATTTATAGCAGGAATTATTAGTGGATTATTTGGAGCAGGAGGAGGATTAATACTTGTGCCATTTATGACTATTATTCAAAAAGAAGATGAAGTTATAGCTAGAGCTACAACAATAATGTGTATATTTTTTATGGTATTAACAAGTAGTTTTTTTTATTATAATCAAAATTTAATTGATTGGAATATATCGATTAAATGCGCAATTGGAGGAATAATAGGTGGAGTTATAGGATCTAAAGCATTAGTATCCTTAAACAAAAATATACTAAAAATTTTATTTGTAATATTTTTAGTATATGCATCTTTAAGAATGATTATTTAGGAGAAAATATGGTAGAAGTAGTTATTGGAACTATATCAGGAATGGTAGCAGCTTTAGGAATGGGTGGTGGAACAATACTTATTTTATTATTAGGTATATTTACAAAATTAAATCAACATGTAATACAAGCAACGAATTTAGTTTTTTTTATACCAACATCAATTGTAGCAATAATAATGAATATAAAAAATAAAAAAATAAATTATAAAAATGCAATTACAATTATAATCAGCGGAATAATTGGAGCAATAGTAGGATGTCAAATTTCTTTTAAATTCAATAATACAAAATTAAAAAAGTTATTTGGAATTTTTTTGTTGGCAATCGCAATTTTTGAAATATATGAAATTTATACATCGTATAGAAAAGATAGAAAAGCAAATACTAAAAACAAATAAAAAAAATAAAGGAGGTAGAAAATGAAATTTGTTAAAGGTGCATTAATAGGTTCAATGGCTACTGCAACAGCCATGATGCTATATAAGGATATGAGCAAAAGAGAAAAAAGTAAAATAATAAGAAAA
>Ga0137297_10315_pt1 | contig 37321 bp, 37 predicted proteins | sample RamsorincwithD2O_FD_97191 | JGI IMG/M metagenome (GOLD analysis project Ga0137297, IMG submission 97191) | Mouse cecal microbial communities from Vienna, Austria - Mucin amended with D2O | ecosystem: Host-associated > Mammals > Digestive system > Large intestine > Cecum | place: Austria: Vienna...
TTTGGGAATTTTTCTATTATATCTAAAGCTTCTTTTGCTTCGTATAATTTTCCTTTTTCAATAAGCTTTGCAGCTTCTTGATATCTTTTTCCTCTTTTCATTTTTACCTCCCTTGGTTTTAACGAAATCTTTTCGATTTCTCCCAATTTTTAATTTTTTATTTATGCTTGTTTATGGTTGAAGAAGGATTGTTATTTGGCTAGGCGTTCGAGAAAGAAATACCAGAAATGTACTGATGTACATTGAGGATTTTCTTTCGATGAACAACAACGCCAAATGGCAATTATTCTTCAACTACTACACCCATACTGCGCGCAGTTCCAGCCACCATACTCATTGCTGTTTCAAGTGATGCTGCATTTAAATCTTCCATTTTTTGTTCAGCAATTTGTTTTACCTGGTCTTTAGTTATTTTTGCTACTTTTTCTTTGTTAGGTTTACCAGAACCTTTTTCTATTTTTATAGCTTTTTTAATTAATACAGCTACTGGTGGAACTTTTGTTATAAATTCAAAAGATTTATCAGCATATACTGTAATAACTACTGGTATTATCATTCCTGGTTGGTTAGCTGTTCTATCATTGAATTCTTTAACGAATTGCATGATGTTAACTCCACTTGAACCAAGTGCTGGTCCTACTGGTGGAGCTGGTGTTGCTTTTCCAGCCTCTATTTGTAATTTAATTACTGTAGCTACTTCTTTTTGTGCCATTTCTTGCACCTCCCTTTCTCTATCCAAAAATCAATGAAAAACTTCGTACTACTGCGTCAAACTTCGCTCAAAACCTTTCGACAACCACAAGGTTAGTCTCAAGATTTTTCACTTGTTTTCCTTGTATTACTCGTTTTTGATTGATTTTACTTAAATTTCTATTTGAATTCTATTTTTAGATTTTTTGAACTTGTGCAAATTCTAGTTCTGCTGGTGTTTCTCTACCAAACATTGAAACTAAAACTTTTACTTTTCCTTTTTCTCTGTTTATTTCTTGTACTACTCCAATAAAGCCTTCTAATGGTCCGTTTATAACTTTCACAGACTCATTCACTTCATAGTCTATTTTTATTGGCATTTCCTCAAATCCCATATTTCTAATTTCTTCTTCTGTAAGTGGTATAGGATTAGTTCCAGAACCAACAAATCCTGTAACTCCTCTTGTGTTTCTAACAATGTACCAAGTTTCATCAGTTACTATCATTTTTATTAAAACATATCCAGGGAAAACTTTTTTTAAATTTGCTTTTCTTTTTCCATCTTTTATTTCTATTTGTTCTTCCATTGGAACTACAATGTCAAAGAAAAAATCTTCAAGTTCTCTATTTTTAACCATCTTCTCTAAATCTGTTTTTACTTTATTTTCATATCCAGAATAAGTATGTATAACATACCATCTTGCGACAGAATCTTCTTTTTGATGAGCCACGATACCTAAACCTCCTTACAAAATTATTCTGCTGTATTTGTTACATTTGAAGTATCATTTACATTTTCGCCTTCTGCATTGTTATTTTCTTGATTTCCGTCTGTATCTTCTTGGTTATTATCTTCTTCATTGTTCTCACTATTATTTTCCGCATCATTATCTTTGTTTTCTCCATCAGCGTTATCATCTTTGTTTTCAGTTACTACTGAATTTTGTACTGTTTCTTTTAGCTTGTTTATTCCGTAGGTATTTAAAGCTTCAAAAGCAAAATCTAATACGAATACAATAGCAGTTACTATCAATACAATTACTATTACAATTATTGTATTATTTATAACTTGACTTCTTGTTGGCCAAATAACTTTTTTTAATTCTGCCCTAAAATCTTTCCAAAAATGCTTTTGTTTTTTTTCATTTTTTTCTGTTTTTCCCATTTCTACTTATAGCACCTCCATTAAATAAAAGTTATTTTGTTTCTTTATGTGATGTACGCTTTTTGCAATATTTACAGTACTTTACTATTTCTAGTCTATCTGTATTATTTCTTTTGTTTTTAGATGTCATGTAATTTCTTCTTTTACATTCTGTACACTCTAAAGTAATATTTTCTCTTGGACCTTTTGCAGCCATTAAAATACACCTCCGTAATTCTTTTTATGTTTATTTGTCATTCATTAATTTTTAGGTTTAAATAACGATGTGAACACGTATCAACCTCAATACGTGTTCACTAATTTTATCATACTATTTTATGTTTGTCAACATATATATAGCTATTTCCGTAAGTTTTTTATGTTTTTTGAAATTTCTATTATCTTTCACCATGTCCTGTTGCTGCTCCGCTTGGCGTTGAATGTGCTACCGCTGGTGCAGAAGGTGCTGACTTTTCTGCTGATTGTGCACTTTGATTACTAGAATTGCCTCTTGCATTTTTAGATACATCTACTTTTATTGAATTCATAAGATTATCTCTTCTTGACATATATGTTATAGCATTACCAGTTTTTGCTCTTTGTGTCCAAGAATCTTTAGATTCTTGTTTATTTCCAAGGTCTGCAGTATCTTTTACATCTTTGCTTTCTTTTTGTTTAGACATGAATTTGCTCAAAATTTTTGAATTTTTAGCACGTTCTAGTAAAGCCATTGCCTTAAGTTTTAATCTCTGAAAAATTGAAGGTTTTTTAGAAGTACTGACTGTACTTTCTTCTTCATTAATTTCTTGTTCTTCTTCACTTAATTCTTCATGAACTTCTTCTGTCTCATCTTCCAACTTAAGCTCTGGTGCTACTGTTCCTCCGCTAAATCCAATGCCTCCACTGCCATATATATTATCTTTTCCTCTATTCTTGTTTTTCTTTTCTTCCTTCTTTTCCTCTTTATCTTCTACCTTTTTATCTTTATCTTTTGGTGTCTTATCCTTTGGCTTATCTTCTTTGCTTTTACTTGCATTTACTCCTATCATTGCACTTATATCTACCTCAGAAAGATCCGCTATCTCCTTCCAGTGACGACCTGAAACTAATTTATTCCAAGGATCTTCACATTTTAATAGCTTTTCTTGTGTTTTTTTATTATCTGTTTCTAACACTCCTATTTTTTGTCTTAAATTTATTACAGATGTTTTAGTTTTTATATAATCTTCTTGAGAGCAAAGTTTTGCTTTTTCTTCTTGCATAGCTTCTATCTGTCCTATGTATCCTTCTGCGTCTTCAGGACTAAGCCCTTCCATTTCTGCTTCCATTTTAGCTATATCTTCATCTATTTGTTTTGCTCTATCTCTCATCGCCTTTTGTTCTTTTTCTTGTTCTTCTAGTCTTGAAAGCATTTCCTTACTACTTACAACTTGTGCACTTTGCTTAGCATATTTTGCTTCTAAATCTGCTTTAATCCTAGCAATTGTATCCATAGTTGCTTTTACTTCTGGAAAAAGCTCAAGCAACTTTAACTCATTGTTAAGTTGTGTTTCAATCATAGAATTTGATTGTCTCTTATTTCCTTTACGCTGAACATCTTTTATAGCTCCACGTATCTCTTCTATTCTGAATTGCATTTGATCATCTGTCGATATACTTAAGCTTTTATATAAATCTTCTAGGCTCATCCCTCTTGTCCAAGTATCTTCTGCAACTTCTCTAAAATCTCTTTTTTCCTCTTCCATATAATTTTACCCTTCCTAAGATTTATTCTTAGTTAAAATCTCTCTTTTATATAATATTATTTGTATTCTACTGCAAATACTCACTTTTGTCAATATATCTATTAATTTCTTAAATATTATCTTTCACCATGTCCTGTTGCTGCTCCACTTGGTGCTGAAGGTGATGACTTTCCTTGTGTTTGTGATATTCCTGATTTTTCCTTTGAAGTAGATTGTGCAGGTTCTCTTGAGGCTCCTCTTAAACTTTTAGCAAAAGATCTATGTGCTTTTCTTGCAGATGTTGCATTTTCTTTTTGATCATTTGGCGTTTCATTTCCCTCTTGCTTATCAGCAGTTTCAACTGGTTTTGCCGCTTTTTGAGCTTCCTCTATTTCTGCTCTTACAGCTTTTTCATAAATTTCCTCTATATCAGCTCTACTTACAATTCCTGCATAGTCTGCTCTAACTCTGTTTATTTGCTCAGCTGTCATTGTTCTTAACACTGCTTTTGCTTGTTCTGCTTGTCTTTCATACTCTTCATCTTTTAATTCTTCTATTCTCTGTCCTACTTTAATTCTGCCTTCACTACTTCTCTCAATCAATCTTTTTGCAGCTTCTATCTCTTCTGGTGTTCTTTCCCTTGCTGCCTTTGTAGCTTCTATTATTTCTGCTGCTGTTTTTAGTTTATTTTTTTCTTTAAATATCTTTGGATGTTTTGCCTTAAATCTTTCCCACCAATTTGGTTTTCTTCCTTTTGTTAAACGGAATTCTTCTATAAATGCCTCCTTTGCTTCCTTTCTTGCTTCTCTATTAGCTTTCCATTCTTCTATTTTTTTTGTAAACCATCCCTTTTTCTCTTCATCTCCTGTTTCTTCCGCTTCTTCTGGTTCTTGCTCAGCTTCTGGTGCTGGAGGCGCTGGAGGTATTGGCCCTATTGGTCCACCGCCAAATCCACCTTGTCTTCCCCCTCTTCCTTCATCGCCTTTATCTTTGTCTTCATTTTCTCTTTCAACTTTAACTCCAATCATACTACTTAACTCTGCATCAGAAAGTTCTGCTATATCTTCCCATTCATATCCTTTAAGTATTCTATCCCATGCATTTCTACATAATTCTAGAACTTTTTCTGTTTTTGCTTTTTCTGCTTTTAGCTTTCCTACATCACTTCTTTTTGCTATTAATGCAGTCTTAATTTTAGAATACTCCTCTTTACTTATAAGTCCGTCTTTTTCTTCGCCTAATTCATCTATTTCTTCTTGAATTGCAGCCATAACTTTAGGTCTTTTACCATTTAGAGCTGCAATTTCTTTTTTCTTTTCTTTTATTTCTGCATCTATTTCTTTTGCTCTATCTAATTTAGCTTTTGCTTCTCTTTCTTGTTCTTCTATTGCTTCTAATTCTCTTTCCGCTTCTTCTATTTGTATACTTTGACTAGCAGATTTTGCCATCATATCATTTCCAACTGCATCAATTGCATCTATAACTGACTTTACTTTTGGAAAAAGTTCAAGCATATCTCTTTCATCTTCAAGTTGTATTTGCATATCTGTTAAATTATCTCTTTCTTGCTCACTTGCTTTTAATTCCTCTTTACTTGCTCCCGCCCTTTGGCTTCTTCTAGCCTTTCTTGCCATTTTTGAGATTTCCTTGTCAATTTCTTCTATTGCTTTTCCTATTTCACCTATTCTGATTTGTATCTCACCTGATACCATGGCATTCAATCTTACAAATAAATCTCTTGCATTAATTCCATTAGTCCAATCACTATTTACTATATCTATATACTTTTTCTTCCCTGCCATATATTTTAACCCTCCTAAAATTTATTTTTAGTTAAAATTTTCCTTTTTATATCATACATCTTAATTTTACTACAAATATCAACGTTTGTCAATATTTATTTTATGTTAAGTTTGTGCAACGCCCTATTTGCAAGCATTTCATACCTTGTCTTTTTGTCTTTTATTTTATCCCCTAAGCTTGGGAGTATTCCGAAGTTTGCGTTCATAGGCTGAAAATTGCTATTTTCTGTACTGATATAGTCACTTAGTGCTCCTATCATAGTCTCTTTTGGGAAACTTATTTTTTCTCCATTTTGTATCTTGGCTACTATATTTAAACCGAACTACCATACCTGACGCTATTGATTCTACATATCCTTCTACTCCTGTTATCTGTCCTGCAAAATATATATTGTTTTCCTTCTTTAGATTATATGTATTATCTAAAAGCATTGGCGAATTTATATATGTGTTTCTATGCATCACACCATATTTTATAAATTCTGCATTTTGAAGCCCTGGAATTTTGCTAAATACTCTCTTTTGTTCTCCAAATTTTAAATTTGTTTGGAACCCTACCATATTATATAAAGTCCCTTCTTCATTATCCTGCCTTAATTGAACTATTGCATAAGGTCTTTTATCTGTCCTTGGATCTGTAAATCCTACTGGCTTCAGTGGTCCAAATCTTAATGTATCTATTCCTCTTTTTGCCATTACTTCAACTGGCATACATCCCTCAAATATTTCTTTTTTCTCAAATTCATGGAGTTCTACTACTTCTGCTGACACGAGTTCTTTCCAAAAATCTTCGTATTCTTCTTTATTCATAGGAAGATTTATATAGCAAGCATCTCCTTTTCCATATCTGTCTCCTAGAAATCCTATGTTCATATCTATACTTTCTTTTTCTATAATAGGTGCTGCTGCATCATAAAAGTGAAGTTTGTCTTCTCCTGTAATGTCTAATATCTCTTTGCTTAACGCATCTGTTGTAAGTGGGCCTGTTGCAATAACTATTATCCCCTCTTGTGCAAGGTCTTTTAAATGAACGTCTACTCCGCACTTCCGCTTCTTCTATCTTAACATTTTTTAGCTTCTTTATTTTTTCTGTTACTAATTTTGCATACTTATCTCTATCTACTGCTAACGCTTGTCCTGCTGGTACTGCTGTTTCATCTGCACATTTTATTAAAAGGCTATCTAGCCTTCTAAGCTCTTCTTTTAATAGCCCACATGCATTTGTGAGAAGATTTGATTTAAAAGAATTACTACATACTATTTCTGCAAATTCTTTATTTGTATGAGCAGGTGTGAATTTTTTTGGCTTCATCTCATATAATGTAACTTCTATACCCGCTTTTGCTATTTGATATGTGGTCTCACATCCTGCAAGACCAGCTCCTATTACTATTACCATATTTGTTCCTTTCATATCTGGTCAAAAGGTGGTCAAAAAGCTCCGTCCCCTTTGACCACCCTTTTGACGGTTTCGTTTTTTTGTGTTATAATATATTTAGATTATGTCAAGCACATTTTTTTGAAAAAATTAGGAGGTACACATCATGCGTAAAAAGCGTAGAAAATCTAAAAAGGGTGATAAGCCTGTGAAGGGCATCAAGCACCACGGCATCCGGTCTACCATCTTTTTTGTCCTTATCGTCGCAGCTGTGTTATGGCTTATTAGCCATCCCGGCCAGGTTATCTTCGGCCTATTCTCAGCAATCGGCTGGATTCTCTCGATGTCTTTCGGCTCGATAGTTGTCCTTGCAATCATTGGATTTTTCGTCTACATCTTTATTGCTTTTAAATAGGCCTAAAGACGTCTGCCTTCTCGGCAGGCGTCTTTAGTTATGTTCTTATTCTAATACATATTTCTTAATTAAGTCTATTCCTAATGCAAATGTTAGTAATATAATTGCTGTTAGCCCTATATAAATCTTCGCACCACCTGTTTTTATTGCAAGAATGACTGGTGAGCTATCTATATCATCTTCTCCCTTTTCAAAGTTGTCTGGTGTTGAGTCTACATCTGGTGCATCATAATCATTTTTGTCTTTACTAATCTCTGCCCAATTTACTTTTTCGCCAACATTTTGTGCTCCATTAATCCATGTAAGTATTATTTGAACTTCTGCACTTTCTCCTGGTTCTAATAAAGTTCCTGCTAATTTATTTGTAACTACGCTTCCATCTTCTAATTGTCTCCAATCTGGGTTATCTTTTGGATCAAACTTCAATCCTTCTGGAACATAGTCTTTTACTTCTTCTGCATATCCTGCTAATTCTCCTTCGTTTGTAACCCTTATTGTAAATGCATATTTAACTTGTATTTTCTTAAGGTTTTCTTCTGCAACTTCATATTTTACAGCACTTTCTCTCTTTTCTTGTACAGCAGGTGTATCTATTGTGTATTTTGAACTTATTATTTCCTCTTTGTCTCCTAATTTAACTCTTGTTTCTGTAACCCATTTTAATAAGCTTAAGTCGAAATATTTTACTCTAATGTTATCATAATCAATATCGTCTTCATTGTTCTTTTCATCTTCATAATCATATTCTTCTTTTCTGCTTGGATCTGAATCTATATCATCTCCAGAATCACCTGATATTTGTGCTACGTTCTTTATTATCTTCTTAGAATCCTCAATAGTTTTTGCTACATAAGTTACTTTAAATGCAACTTCTACATCTCTGTAATCTGGATTTTTCTTGTCTGCATTATCGCTTATATCTGCATCTGGATCAAATGCTTTCAACAAGTTTTTATTGCCTTCATTTCTGTTTGTCTTGCTTGATAGATAGTCTGTTGTGATATATTTTGCTCTTGACACATCTCCGTCTGTTATTTCTTCCTCATTTTCATCTAACATTATCCATTTATATTTTTGGTTTATCTCATGGTCTGGTAAATATTCTATTCCTTCTGGTAGATTATCTGTTATCTCTTCTGCATAACCATCTGCTTGACCTTCGTTATATACTCTTATTGTGTATATAACTATATCTTTTGGGCAAACCTCAACTGGATCTTTTGGATGTTCATATTTAATCTCTCCGTTTTCATATATAGGCTTTGGATATCTATTGTTTATGTTTGTATTTTGTACTTTAGTTATGAATTTTCTAAGTGCTAAGTCAAAGTTCTTAACTATTACTTTTTCAAAGTCGTCATCGTCTTCTTGTCCTGGTTTATAGTTGTCTGTTAAGTCTTTATCTTCTCCACCTTCATAGTTTGGTCTATCTTTATCTGATGGGATATAAAATTCTCCATCTTTGTCTCCATTTGGTTTGGAATCTCTATCTTCTGGAACCTCTACTCTATCTTTGTCTGTCATTTTTGTTATTTGTGCTAAGTTTGTTAAAATACTGTTTCCTTCTGTATTTTCAGCAACCTGGCAAACTATTTTTACATCTATATAATCTAGAACTCCATCTTCATCGTATTTCGCAAGGATTTTTCCTTTTTCTCCATTTTTGCTTACTCTATCTTTGTATAATTCATTTCCTTCTATATTATCTTTTGCTGTAATTGTTGTTTTGATTTGTCTTGTGACTGGATCAGGTTCTCCCCAACCATATAGTTTGTTTATTGGATCATCTTTTAAGTATACTAGATAGTTTGGCAAGTAATCTGTTATTTCACTTACATAAGTATCGAAGTCTCCTTCGTTGTATACTCTTATTGTATATACTACTTTATTTCCTCTATTTACCTCTACTGGTTTTTTAGTGTGTTCATATTTTGCAGTAGTGTCTGAATGGTTATCTAATACTTCTGTGTTAACAACTGGAATTCTTGAGTTTTCGCCTGTTAGTTCTTTTCCATTTACTTCTGTTATGAATTTTCTAAGTGACAAGTCATAAGCTGGAACTTTAACTATTACTTTTTCAAAGTCATCATCATCTTGTTGTCCTGGTTTAAAGTTATCTGTTAAGTCTTTATCTAATCCACCTTCATATTTTGGTAAATCTTTTATATCTGGTAGTGTAACATTTCCTGGTTCTGAATCTCTATCTTGTCCTGGTACAACTTCTTTTCCATTTTGGTCTAACTCTTTTGTAATTTCAGCTATGTTTGTTAGTGTCATTGTTTCTTTTACTCTTGTACTTATTTTACAATATACTTCTACTTCTATATAGCTTGGTGTATGTGTTAAGTCTGCATTATAGTCAAACGCTGGAATTTGTATAGCATCTCCTAATGTTTTATCCCCTACATATATTTTTCCTGTTTCTGTAGGATCCATCGTTAATTTTCCGCCTGCACCTGTTATTTTACAATTTGCTTTTGAAATAAGCTTTGTATAACCTGTTTTATCTCCTTCATTTTCTGTCCAGAAATCTACATTTATTTTATTTCCATTTGCATCTTCTATTTCTTTTACATATTCTAAATAGTCTGGGATATGGTCTGTTATTTGTGTTACGCTTCCACTAGTTTCACCTTCGTTATATACTCTCATTTTGTATATTACTATATCCCCTACTTTTGCATCTAATGGCTCTTTATCATGGTTGTATATAGCTGTGTCTTGACGCGGTTTTTCTATCAATCCATCTGTATTGACTTGTGGAATTCTATTATAGTTTTTGCTTCCTATTTTAGCTATTGACTTTCTAAGTGCTAAGTCTACTGATGGCATTTTTACTACTACTTTGTCAAAATCATCATCGTCTTCTTGTCCTTCTATGTAATATCTATGGTCTGGATGTTTTTGTTCTTCTTGATCAATTGTAGTTTGTTTGTATTCTGATATTGGTCCTATTTCTGTAGATGCATGATTTCCTAAATGTAAGTCTGCTCTTCTATCTGCTTCTGTTCCTGAGTCTCTTTCTTCTGTAATTTCTACATTGTTTTCATCTGCCATTTTTGTAACTTCTGCAATGTTTGTGATTACCTTGCCATATTCTGCATTAGGTAATACTTCACAATATATTTCTATATCTACATAACTTAGTGTGTATCTGTCTTTTCCTGTTTCTCCTTCATTTTTATATGCCGCTGGAAGCTTAACTTCTCCAAGTGTCTTGCCTCCTACATATGTTTTCCCCGTTCTTCTTGCTTCGTCTTCATCTATTGTTAAAAGTCCTCCTGCATTTACTATCTTACAATTTGCTGTTGTCTCGTAAACATATCCATTATTTTCTACATCATTCCAATAAGATGCTGTGTCTGTTTTGCCATTTGGAATTGTTCTACTTAAATAGCTTGGTAAGTAATCTCTTACTTGTTTTACATATGCTGGTACATCACCTTCATTATATAATCTTATTGTATATGTCACTACGTTTCCTATTTCTACTGGCTGCGCATCTTTTCTGTGGAAATATTCTGCTGTTGTATTTAATCCTTGATTTAATTTACTTGTATCTACTTCTGGTTCTCTTGATATTGCTGATATTAAATCTTTTCCATCAATTGCTGATATGAATTTTCTAAGTGCGATATCTGGCTCTGCTTTTGGTTCTTCTACTTGTACTACTGGTTGTTCATATACTAATCCGTCTCCTTTACCTTCTACATTTCCATTATTGAAATATATTGTAATATCTCTTGTTGGTGTATATGTACCTCCATTTTCTCTTACTGCTTTTAACGCTGAATTTATAAGGTTTGTAAATAATATATTTGCATGTTTGGCTCTAAAATTTCCCCAAGCTCCATTATATGGTGCTGGCATTTCTTCTCCTGTTATTTCATCAAATAATGTTAGATTTACATTATATATAGTTCCAAATGGTTCATATTCATTTGGTATACCTTTTGTTCCTGTATTAAATACTTCATCTCCTGATACTGATAGCTTCATAGGTGTTAGTTCTAATTTGCTATTGTTATGATATTCAGGATCATCATAATTTGTAAGATACCAAATTGCTGCTTGTTGTACCGCTTCTATATCTGCTCTTGTTAAAACATTTCTTACCATTAATTTTCCATTTTCTATAACTGATGCTGCTCTATAACTATCCCCACTATCTATATTACTTGCACCATCTTCTGGATAAATATATCCTGCTCTATTTTCATCTAATAAATAAGCTTGCAATTCTGATGATGATGCACTTTCAAGTAGCATGTTATCTAATATCCAAAGTACTGCATAAAATTTTTCTTTGTTCTCTGGTTTAAATAGTATTTCATAATTTGGATTGTTATTTACAGTCTGTGAATATAGTCCTACTAAGGTATTAAAGCTTTGTTCTACATCTTTTTTGTTTATCTTTACACTTTGATTGTATGTAACTATTTTTGCTCCATCTTCTACTGTTGGAATTTGGCTTCCTGGTGTCCCTGTTGATGGATTATTTGTTTGTTCTGCTGTAAATCCTTGTCCTGCTCTTAAGCAATATAAATCTGCAAGATATTCTGGATCGCTCGAATCTGTAACTAATTTGTCTTTACTTGGTCCTGCTACTCCTGTATCTCTCGCTTTAACAATCTTCCAAATATTCTTGTTATCCCCTAGTTTATGCTTATATTTAACATTTATAGTTGTTCCATCGCTTGCTTTAACAGTTTTTACTGTTCTTTCTCTTGTTATTGCTAGGTCTCCCAAAGTCGCTGCATTTGATGTGTTTAAGAATATGCAACCAATAAGCATAGACATAAATATTAAAATTCCTACAATAAGTTTGTTTTTTCTCATCTTTAATCACCTTTATACTTTTTCTTATATTATATTCTACATTTTTTTTACGTAATGTCAATAGAAGATTTTGGTATATTTTTTGTCTCAAAAAAATTGCGCCAAATCCGTCTACGGAAAAGGTTTTTACATTTTTGCCTTTTATACATGACATTTGTATTACAATTATACAACATTTTCGTGACAAAATCAACTAATTATGTCAATATTTTTAAAAAAGTATGTGTGCGTATGTTTTGAAGTTTTTTTCATTTTTATGCATATTAAATTCTAATTTTGAATATATATTGAATATATAGAGATATTTAATTTCTCTTTGAATTATTGTCTACTATCTTTTTGCATATTTTGCTTGACAATTTGATATATTTTTGCTATTATAATAAAGCAGTATGCAGGTATAGTTTAGTGGTAAAACATAACCTTGCCAAGGTTAAGTTACGGGTCCGATTCCCGTTACCTGCTCCACGTCGTAACTGGCCATTATGGTCAGCTGATTTTTCAAAATCAGCAAGACCATTAGGCCGTTACTCCTTATTTCGCGAAAAAAACCGCTCATTTCATTCGCTAACAATTTTTCGCGAGTTCTTCTAAAAAATGGCGATATAGCCAAGTGGTAAGGCACGAGTCTGCAAAACTCTGATCCCCGGTTCAAATCCGGGTGTCGCCTCCAAAAAATTAGCATTTTAAGCCACTTGCACAGAATATCACAAAGTATCTTGTAAAGGCACAAAATGCAGAAATACTCTCTTTGTAAGGGAGTATTTTTTGTTTTATATAATAGATACCTATCATAAATTATCACCATTTGATATAAAATTTGCTGTACAATTGCTGTACTTTGATGTAAACAAATTTTTATAGTATAATAGTAATAAGTTATTGTGTATCTATATTATTGTTTAGTGTTTTATTGCTCTTTATTTAAAAATTTTAATAGCTTAATTCATAAATTAAATTTATTACTTTAGTTAGTTACAAAAATATGCAAAATTTTGTTTTGTTCGCTTGTATTTTTCCAATAAATGTTATATAGTTATTTATGAAAATGAGAATAAGCGGAGTGTGTTGCCACCTTTGACAACTTGTTTATACATAAACCTCTACGACTTTTAGTTGTAAGACTGATATATGGGGGTGGTGCTATGGTAGAATCAGCATTATTAGTAATAACTAGGCTACTTTTCTACGGATTAGTAGGTGTAACTATCATAAACATTGTTTTGTTAGGCATCATTTGTTGGCTACTACATAAACAATAAAAAATAACCATTCTGCTTTTGACGGAGAGAATGGTTAAACATTTCTTTTTGGCAACACATTTCTGTGTTTCTCATTTTCTATCTATATTATACACAGATTTTTAGGAAAAGTCAAATAGATTTTTAAAATGGGAGATTAAAATATAACGTTAGAAATAATAAGTAAATATAAAAAAGGAAAACAAATACAAATAGGAAAAAATAAAGCTGTAATAGTATCGGATTTAATTAAGTTCAAAGATTTCTTAGCGATATATGCAGATGTTATTGAAAATATTGACTTTAAACAACCATGTGGAACTTGTAAAATACATGATAGCGTAGCTTTGATAATAAGAGATAAAAGAAAATTATCAGAAATGCGGATTAACTACAGAAGAAAGAAAAGCTATATATTGTCATGAATTGGGACATTGTTTTAGCCATAATCAACAGGAAAGTAAAAACAATAGCAGAAATATTGATGATGAAGTTGATAGTGATACATTTGCAGTTGAAAAATGTGATATTTCTCCATATGTTCTAGAAAAAGCATTAGCTAAAAGTTATGAATATGAAATACAAAATATAGAAAAAAGAGTAGGATTAACTCAAGAAGCATTAAATAGATATGTAGAAGAAATGAAAACAAGAAAGAGAAATATTCAAAGATTAATACATATATTTGAAGAAAGAGAGGCTTCAAGAGAATAGTAAGAATTAAATTATATCTTTATAAAGTTTAAATTAGCTTTTCTGAACTATAATTTTTAAAATATGCTGTACAATAGCTGTACATTAAGGAATACAAAGTCTTGAATATAGCTATTTTACTGAACTTGTAGGTTCTTCTGATTTGGTTTACGCCTCCAAAAAATTAGCATTTTAAGCAAATGATACAGAGTATCACAAAGTATCATATATTAGCACAAAATGCAGAAATACTCTCTTTATAAGGGAGTATTTTTCGTTTTACATAATAGATACCTATCATAGATCATCACAGTTTAGTATAAAATTTGCTGTACAATTGGTGTACTTTGGTGTAAGCAAATTTTTATAGTATAAATTAAAACCACTAAGTAATAAGTTATTGTATATCTATATTATTATTTAATGTTCTATTGCTCTTTATTTAGATTTTTTAACAGCATAATTCATTCATCAATTTTGTTACTTTACTTAAGTTAAAAATATACAAAATTCTGTTTTGTTTGCTTGTATTATTATAAAATATGTAGTATAGTAATTAAAGATAGAGATGAGATAAGTAGTTTTGTGTTGCCACTTTACTAACATAGTTTCGACTATGAGAAAGTGAGGTGGTGTTTATGAGTTTTATATTATTCTTAATATTAGCCTTAATGGCATCAGTTACTCTAAACGTAGCCTTATTGACAGTTTGTTACATACAATATGTTAATAAAATTATAGATAAGGAATAAAAATAACAGCATATTCTACTTTTTGACCGAAGGGAATATGCTGTTATTACTTTTACAAGTGGTAACCATATTCAACTATGGTTTCTCATTTTCTATCTATATTATACACAGATTTTTAGGAAAAGTCAATCTCTTTGAAAAGAGTTGACTTTTTTGGTATTTCATGTATAATAATATTATCACTCTTCAAGGAGGCATTTTGAATGCGGCATTTTCAGTGTAAACATTGTGACTTATGGAACGAAGATCGTTCCAAAGATCATGGGAAACTCGTGATGAAAGACAATTCTACGTCCATGCTTCATGGGCATGGGCAGACAATTTTTCCGGTGTCTGTTTATACTGTTGAGTGTTCCAAATGCGGACGCTCTTGGATTTTTCGCAGAAAGCGCAAGAAATAATTTTAGCGATTTTAGGGGCTTCAAAACTGAAGCCCCTAGTCATTTATTAATAATGATATTGTTCTAAATCATTACCATGTTCATCACAGTAATAATGCTCATAGTTAAAACCATGCTTACTGCATGTTTTCACTTCATTGCCTAAGTCAGTTCCTTTACATTCTGTGCATATTGTATTTCCGTGTAGATGAACATGTCGAACAGCCTAAGCTCTTATTATACCCATTACAATTTATACATTTTCTAGTATGTTCTTTAATTTGTACAGAACTATTAGATGTTTTATAAGAATTGGCACATTCGTAAGAGCATGCATAATAATAATTCAACTGTGCATCACATTCAGAACATTTAGCATAGATAATATGATGTGTATAATGATATAACCCGCCAGAAGTAATATACTCATAGTTTATAGTATGTCCGGCAATCATATTTATGTGTTTCATCATATGACAAATAATCCGTAGCATAATAATTTATTGTCGTATATGCCCCTGACTTTTGACACTTAGTACGTCCGTGTATTATTACAAATTCCGGCAATCTTTAGTCGACAAACCATTGCAAGTTTTACATACTACTTTTTTTAAATTATTACACATAGCACAAATCCTTTGCTTGTTTCCTCCTTCATCGCAATACAAACCTTTGCAATATGTTTTTACACTATCCTCTATTGAAATCGCCTCATCTTCTCCATTGCTTACAGACACCTTACATTTATACGTAGTATAATTATTTAATCCAAGCTTTGTTAATATTACTGGGTTTCCTTGTTTTGCCCTAGCTACCACGTTCGTTTTTTCTAATTCACCTTCTTCGTTTTCCCACCATAATGTATATGTTAGCTCTGCATTCTCATTATCATCCACTGCCACTGCTGTTATCTCTATTGTATCATTTGTTTCTGGCTTTGGTCTGCCTAAAATTTTTGTAATAAATTTTAATTTGCCATTTTCACTAGAACCATAATCAATATTTTCTTTAATACTATAATCTTCTATTTTCTTTACTATATCTTGTATGTCTCTATGTAAATCTTCAAATGTCACTCTCTCTTTATTTTGTGCATTTGCATAATTTACCACACCATTTACTGCTGTATCTATTATTCCACTGTTAAACGCAGCATTTATTGTTACTGCTGCGAGTATTAATAGCACGATTATTGTTATTATTAATGCTATAAGTGTTATACCGTCCATTACTTTTTAAATTTTCTTTTGCTTTTTTCATTTAATTTTACCTCCCATTTTTATCATAACATTTATTTTTAAAAAGTGCAATACTTTTGTCTGGTATTTTTTAAAGTTCTTTTATGCCATAATAATGTTGGTTGTTTTATGAAAGGAATAATATTATGTTTGAAATAAGCAAATATAAAATAAGTAATGTAAAAATCACTATACGCTTACCTGAAAATATTGATAATACTCTAAGAAAAATCGCTAAGAAAGAACATATGAGTTTTAATAACGTTTTAGTTGGCTGTATTCAAAACTCACTTGAACAAATGGATTTAGATAAGTACAAAAATATAGACATTTAGTGTCATACTTTTGTGCGGTATTTATGTCTGCTTTCTTATGTAAAAATATATTTAACTTTTATAATGGAGGTTATATATGTTCGAGATAACTAAATATAAAAAAAGCAATGTAAAAATTACAATTCGTTTACCAGAGGACATTAACAATACTTTAAGAAGAATTGCAAAAAAAGAAGATATGAGTTTCAATAATGTTTTAGTCAGTTGTATTCAAAATTCTCTTGAACAAATGGATTTAGATAAATATAAAGACATAAACATTGATGTTTAAAAATTTTAAATTTTAATAATTAAAAATCTTGATAAAAAGCACCTATTTTCTTGATAAGTGCCTTTTATATATTAAAATATATCTTTTACATTTTTCATAAATATTACATCTTCGATAATATCTATTATTGAATATACTATCATCACCACTCCAATTGCTATAACTATTGAACCTGATTTAAATGTGATAAATATTCCACATGCAAGCATAAGTAGTGCTAATATTAAACTATACATCCATGCATCTATTTTCATTGTTTTTAATTTAAATGACGCACTCATTCTAATTAGCGAACTGTAAATTATCCATATTCCTATTATTATCCTAAAGATTGATTCTATTGTGTCTTTGAAAATTATTGTAACTATTCCTATCACAACCGCCATTAGTCCAAAGATTAAATCATAGTTGTAAAAATCATATTTACCCTTTGCTAGAAAATAGTTTACTAATTTGAATATTCCTATAACTATGAAAATTATTCCTAATATGCACGATATTACTTTTAGTGTAGTTCCAGGGTAAAATGCAAGTATTAATCCCAATATTGCAAAAACTACAGAAGTAAGTATTGAAGCCCATCCAGTTTTTTTAAAGATTTTCTCGATATTTTCCATGTTTTAAGGTACCTCCTTTGTATTATTTATTTTTCATCTATATTATACCACATTTTGGTAAATTATTAACATTTAGTTCTCTTTTTTATCATCTTTGTCTTGGTTTAATATTATTTCTTCTTTTTGCATATCTTTTATACTTATACCATCCATTAACATGATGAATTTTACACTTCCCTCTGTACTATCATTTAACATTGTAAATGTTTTATATTCATTTGCTAAATCTTTTAGTTTTTCTACTCTTTCTGTCATATCTTTTACATCGCCATTTATGTATGAACAAACTTTGTTTATTCCTTCTGTATTGAAACGATTTACTCCGTCTGCAAGCGTTTTTGCGCCATTTGATATTGTACCTGCACCATCTGTCAACTGGTCATTTGCATTTGAAAGCTCAGTTGCTCCATTATCTAATGTGCTTAGTCCATCTTTCATTTCTTTTGAACCTTCACTTAGTGCTTTTGCTCCGTCTGATAATGTTTCTGTTCCTTTATATAAATCTTTTGCACCATTTGATAACTCCATTGTTCCATTAGTAAGCTTTTCTGATCCTGGTAAAATTAATTTATCAAATGATGTGTCTAATGCTTTTGCTCCATCTGCCGCTTCTTTTAGCTTCTCTATTAATGCTGGAAGCTTTGCATCTATTGAACCAAGCGCAACTTTTATTTGCTCGGAAATCTGTGCTTGAATTGCATTTGCAGCACTGTCTAGTTGTGTGCCTAATGAATTATTTAAAGCACTAGCTGTTCCAGTATTTGTTGCAACCTGTGTTTTTATTGCTCCTATTTGTTTGTTAATCGCCACTACTTGGCTATCAATCGCTGTAATTTGTGCTGTAATTTCTTCTGTTTGAGGAGTTAGTCCTTGTAAAATCCTTTTCTGCTCATTCAACAATTTTATTTGTTCATTTAAAAGTTTTTCATCTGCTCCTAGAACTGTATTATTATCTACTACTAGTTTTCCTACATTGTCAATTATTGGTTTAGTCGCATCTTCTAATGCATCTTTTATTTCAGATGTACTATTTCCTGTCTTGGTACTCTTTGTACTAGCAGATGCACCTGTAAGTGAGTTATATGCTGCATTTAGTCCTGTGCTTAACTCTTTAACTCCAGCACCTGCTGTCTTTAATCCTGCATTCAAATTTTTTGCTCCATCTTTCAATTCTTTTGCTCCATCGTCAAGCTTTTTTGCTCCGTCTTTTAGTTCGTTTGTACCATCATTTAAAGTATTAATTCCGTCATCAAGCTCTGAATAGCTTTTATAAATTGTGTTTGCACCTTTTGAAACTTCTTTCATTGCACTATTAAATTCTTGTGATTTTTCATAAAATGTGTCTACTCCTGATTTTAAAGTATTTGCACCATTTTCTAACTCTTTACTAGAACTTTCTAATGTGTTCACCTTATTATACATCTCGTCTAAATCATCAAATGTAGATAACTCTTCTTCCTCTAATAATTTTGGTGTAATAAAGCTTGCAATGTTCCCTATTTCAAATTCGTTTGCTTCCATAGTCATTTCAACTGTATCTGGAAAATCCACTTTATCACTTGAAATATCTAAGCTCTCTTTAAGTCCTGGAAATGCCATACCTAGCACGAAAGTTTTATTTCCATCATTTACGATTTTTCCGTTTGAAACTTCTATATTTTTGTGATTTGTATTATCTAAAATAGTTCCACATACTACAACAAATGGTGTATATAGTTTTGTATCTCTTCCTTGGATATTTACTATATGCTCATCTTTATTTTTGTATTTTACAATTATTTTAACTTTTCCACTTTTTCCTACTAAATCTTTAGCAGAAATCTCTTCCCCATCTAATTCATATTTTACACTACAATCAATTGGAAGCTTTTTTTGGCTTTCTCCTTGATAATATATATCTGCACCGTCTGCATCCCAAATTAAGTTATCACCACTTTTAGTAAACTCTTCATCTCCATGTGTATTTTTTATATTAATCAAATCCGATAAATCATTAATTAAATTTTCGCTTCCATCATTTGTTAAATGCGTACTTACAATTGTATTATATTCTTTTCCGAGAATTATCTACTTTAGTATAAACTGTTTCCTCTTTTGTGTATGCGAATATTGGGCTAGTATATGTTAACATTGTACAAAGTAGCACACTAGAAGTTATTTTTGCTTTTAATTTTCTATTCATTATTAATCAATCCTTTCTTTTTCATCCCCATTGTGGTTTTATAAATTAACTTATCAAATGCCATTAGAAGTGACGGAAGTATTAACACTACGCAGAATACACTTACAATCGCTCCTCTTGACATTAATGTACATAGTGAACCAATCATTTCTATTTTTGAATAGGCACCAACCCCAAAGGTAGCTCCAAAGAAACAAAGTCCGCTAATTAAAATAGATCCTATTGATGTGCCAAGTGCTTCTGATACCGCAGCTTTCTTGTCTATTCCATCTTTCCTTGATGTAATATATTTATTTGTAATAAGTATTGCATAATCTATTGTTGCTCCAAGCTGTATTGTGCCAATTACAATTGATGCAATAAATGGTAATATTGTATTTGTATAATATGGAATTCCCATATTAATGAATATTGCAAATTCGATAACAATAATTAGAATTACTGGTAATGATATTGATTTTAGTACAACTATCATAATTATGAATATGATTACAATAGAAACTGAATTTACGCTATTGAAGTCATGGTCGCTTATTTCAACCAAGTCTTTCATAAGTGGTCCTTCTCCAGCAAGTATTGCGTTTTCATCATATTTTTTTATTATTTTGTTAACCTCTGTAACTTGTGCATTTAGCTCATTCGTTGCCATTTCGTAATTTGAATTAATTATTATCATTTGGTATTCGTCATTTTGGAATACATCTATCGCTTCTTCTGGAAGTATTTCTCTTGGAATTCCTAGACTAGATACTTTTGAAAATCCAAGTGCCCACTCTATCCCCTCTAATTCTTCTATTTCGTCAAGCATCTTATTGACCGTACTGTCTGGCAAATCCTTATCTACTAGCAAAAGTTCCATAGACACCATATTAAATTTTTCTTTGAGTTCTGTATTTGCAATTACGCTATCTAATGTTTTTGGAAGTGATTTATCTAGGTTGTAATAATTTTCTGTGTGTGAATATCCATAAAAAGCAATTGGCAAAAGTACAATAAATACTAAAATAATTGCTTTATAATGTTTAACTACAAAGTTTTTTACGCCTTCAAACTTTGGAAGTATTTCTTTATGTTTTGTTTTTTCAATAAGTCCATTAAGATTAAGTATCATAGCTGGAAGTACTGTAAGTACGCAAACTACTCCGCAGAAAACTCCTTTTGCCATAACTATTCCTATATCTCTTCCAAGTGTAAGGTTCATACTGCAAAGTGCCAAAAAGCCTGCTATTGTTGTAAGAGAACTTCCCACTACTGAAAGTAAAGTCTTATGTATTGCACTTGCCATTGCATCTTCGTTACTTTCAAAATTTTCTTTTTCTTGCATATAACTATGATATAAGAAAATCGCAAAGTCCATTGTAACACCAAGTTGTAAAACCGCACTAATTGCTTTTGTTATATATGATATCTCCCCTAGAAAAATATTTGTTCCCATATTATACAAAATAGCAATTCCAATATTTAGAAGTAAAAGTATTGGTGCAATATATGAGTCTAGCGCTATCTCTAGTACAATTAAACATAGTATTACTGCAATTACTACATATATTGCAATTTCAGAGTTTGATAAATTTCTTGTATCAAGTACTGTTGAAGTCATTCCACTTATTTTGCATCTTTCGTCTGTTATGTCTCTTAGGGTTTCTACCGCTTCCATTGTGCTATCTGCTGATATTTGGTCTTTAAATGTAACTAGCATAATTGTAGAATTATCTTTATAAATTTTATCTTTTAATTCATCTGGAAGCATTTCTGTTGGAATACTAGTCCCTATAACATCTGCTATACTAACAACTTTTTCAACATTTGGTACTTCTTTTATCTTATCCTCTAGTTTTAAAATGTCCTTTGTTTGCATATCTTCGAGAATTATTACCGAAAACGCTCCCATATTAAAGTCATTTGATAAAATGTTTTCGCCTTGAATTGTCTCTACATCACTTGGAAGATATACCAATATATCGTAATTTATTTTTGTTGCTTTCATTCCAATCAATGCTGGTATAAGAAGTAATAAGGCAATGGCTAAGATTATTTTTCTATATTTGCATATTGCTTTTCCGATTTTATGCATAGAAGCACTCCTTTCTATAATTTTCTTTTTTACTCGTTATATAAAAATGACCAATGGTCATTTTTATATATTATACGCTCGTAATTTTTATATGTCAATAGTTTTTAGAAAATTTTTAATTATTAATTCACAGCTAAGTATACTTAAAGTCCTCGCAGGGTAGTTCTATTAATAATTATCAAGAATACTCCTACACTTTAGAAAATGTTTGAGCGTAGTGAATTACATTTTCTTATAGTGGTGAGGTTTTCTTGAAATTATTAATAAATACCCGTTGCAGGACAAATGACACTTAAAATTGTGAATTAATAATTAAAAATTTTACAAAATAATTGACCAATCGTCATAAATATGAGATAATGTATATAAATGAAAAACTAGAAGGGAATATTATGAAAAAAGAAATTAAAGAAAAAGACAAAGAAGAAAGATTGTTAAAAACTGCTTTTGAATTATTTACTGAAAAAGGAATAAAAGATACATCTATACAAGAAATTGTAGATAGAGCTGAAGTTGCAAAAGGTACTTTTTATTTATATTTTAAGGATAAATATGAAATTAGGGATATTCTAATTGCAAAAAAATCTAAAAAATTATTTAAAGATGCTTTAGCAGAATTAAGGAAAAATTACATAGTCAATCTATCTGACCAAGTTATTTTTATTATAAATTATGTAATAAATGAGCTTTCAAAAGTACCTACTCTTTTAAAGTTTATATCTAAAAATTTGTCTTGGGGTATTTATAGTAAAACTGTACTTAAAATATATGAAGAAAGAGAAGATGAAGAAGACAGTGTATATAAACTATTTTTAAAAGGCATAAAAGAAAATCATATTGAACTAAAAAATCCAGAAGTCACTTTATATATGATAATTGAACTTGTTAGTTCAACATGCTTTAATTCTATTTTGTATCATGATCCGCTTCCAATAGAAGAGTTTAAACCATATTTGTATGATACAATAAGAAGAATGATAGAAGGAAAATAATAGTAATCTATTATAAATACGGTACTGTTTTATCTAAATAGCACCGTACTTATCAGTATATTTAAAAAGTAAGAACACTATATATACATCTAACTAAAAGTCTCTATTTCTTTTGGAAATGACAAAAACGATGATAGAAGCGAACCAAAGTAATCTCCGAAAGTCTTTTTTCTTATGCTGTTTTCAGATAAAATGTCTACTTCATAAAGTACCTGTTCTTCCAGTGTTATTGTGATTTTTCCGAAGTACATCTCCTTCCTTTACTGGTGCAACCAAGCTTGTATTTAGTTCCACTCCGCACTTTTACGTCCTTTACTCTTTCCTTTTCTACTGGATACACACTAATGTTGTTTTCTTCTAGTTTTAATTTTAAGTCATTATTTATCCCTTTATTTACACTAAATTGTGTATTTTCAACTATATTATCAAATTCATCATGTAGCATAAATTCTAGGTCCACCATTCTGTAACTTGCGAAAGCGTACTCTATTATCTTTATGCTATCTCTTGTTCTATCTTTTTTTGTGTCTGCCCCGAGGACGACTGAGATAATATCCATATTCTCTCTTTTTACAGATGTGACAAGACATCTATTGGCTCCATTTGTAAAGCCAGTTTTTACGCCATATACACCGGTTTAGGTTTCCTAAAAGTTCATTAGTATTGGTCAAATTTTTAGATGTTCCATTTATATTTACTGTACAATTTTTTGTCCCTACAATTTTTGCAAACTTCTTGTTTTTTAAAGCATAATCTGCAATTTTTGCAAGCTCATACGCTGTTGTATAATGCTCATCTTCATCTAATCCATGAGGTGTTACAAAGTGCGTATTTTCTAGTCCTAATTCCTTTGCTTTTTCGTTCATAAGCACAGCAAATCCTTCAACACTGCCTGCTAAATGTTCTGCAAGCGCAACTGCTGCATCATTTCCGTGAACATAGCATTAGTCCATGTAGCAAATCATTTACAGATATTTTATCATCTTTATGTAGTCCAAGCCTTGATCCTCCTGTTCCTCCAGCTTTTGCTGAAACAGTCGCAACTTCATTTAAGTTTTCTACTTTTTCTAATATCACTAGACTTGTCATGATTTTAGTTGTACTGGCCATTTTGCATCTTTCATTTTCTTTTTTACCATATAGTATTTTACCGTGTAGCCCTATCATAAATAATGGCATGTCTTGAGTTTATAGTTGGTACTTTCGGTGCTTCTGCTAAAGTTTCCTGTACAACTCCCCCAAACTCTTCTTCTTTAAGTTCTTCTTCTATATATTCTTCTGCAAAAACATTTATATTTCCAAGTAAAATCAAAATCGATATACATACTATTAATATCCTTTTTAGCATAACAAAAACACCTCTATTTACATTTATATGCGTATAGAGGTGCTTTTATTCATCAATTTTGATAGGCAAAACTGCCGAAGCACTTTGTTCCTATATTTTTAATGCGTGTTTTCCGCCTGATGCTTTCTTTAGCTTTACAAATGCTTTAGTGTTAAGTTCTACCACACTCTGTTTGTGTGTTCTTTCCTTATTCTGCTTTGGAGCTCCAAGTTCTAAGTTTTCTTTTTTCTTAGATATTACTGATGTAATTTCCATTTTCCATAATACTAAAAGCTCTTTTTTAGCATTTTTCATCTTCTCTTGTTCTTCTGATACAATTCTTCTGGAATTTTCTAATTTATTCTGTAAATTATATATTTGTTGTTCATACATTTGTACTTCTAAATTAGTTTGTCCTCCGTATTCTACCCGCTTCTAGCTTTTCTATTACAGAAGCATATTGTTTTTCTCTTGCATAAGCTATCTTTAGTTTTTCTAGCTGCTCTTCTAATTCGTCTAATGGATTTTCTCTAATTAGTTTTGTAGCTTGTAATATTGTATTTCTCAACTTTTCCATCCTATTGTATCTTGCTTGTTGTATATTAAAGTTTGCAATCCCTATTTTCTTTTCTTTTGTTTCTATTAGGGCCCTTACATCATTTGTACTTCTAAATATCTTTTTTCTTCTTCTAATTAGTGCATTTTTTACTGATTTGTATTCAGTTCTTGTAAGGATTTCTTTTACTGCATTTAGGTTTGTTAATGCGTCATCAATTATAACTAGTATTTCCCTAGGCTCTATGAGTTTTTTATAGTCTTCTTTCATGGATTCTAAGATTTTAATTCTCTTTTGTCTAATGGAATTAAACCTTTGCATTTTTGACTGAATATCTCTATCAGAGTTCTTTAGTATCTCATGCGGAATAGGTATAGAGCTAAATTCAATAACTTTATCTACTATATCTAAATCCTTTTCGATAAGTGTATTTCTTTCCTCTTCTGTTAATTCTAATTTATATTGTTCTTTTGATTGAGCAATTTTAGTCCCACTGGTGTTATACTCGCTGTAATCTATTCCATCTATCCCCTCAAATACTGAGAATTTTTCTACGCTATCAATTATTTTTTGTTGTATGTCATGATATTTTTTACCAAGTCTGGTTTGTGCCTTGTTTACTATTTTTTCAGCTTTTTTCAAATCTACTCTATATAGCATATATTCTGTAATTTCTAGCTCTTCCACATTTTTTGGTATTTCTTTACATTCATCTATTAGCCTTATTAATTCATCCTTACTCTCTAGTATTTTTGCATATTCTTTTTCTATGGCTTTTTCTATTTTTGCAACTTCTCTTTTTTTAGGTTTTGTATTATTTACACTACATTCTATTCTATATTGCTGTACTTCTTCTGTTATCTTGCTTTTTTTCTCACGTTCTAGGGAATAAAGGTATGTTCTTAGTTCAGACGCAGTTATAACATTATTTGTGTTTTTAGACATATCTTTTTATCCCTCCTTTTTTCTTTTGCAATTGAAGTTATTATATCACATTTTCATGTTTTTTCTATTACATTTCTGTTACTTTTATATTACAAAAATATTACAAAGTTTTAAAAGGTTACACTTGACGCTATTTCAAATGTAACCTTTTTGTAATTTTTTCTTATCTTTCTATATATTAAATGATAATTCAAAATTTGTTCCTTCATTAAGTAACATTATAAATGTTTTTGTAACTTCTCTTGTATCATTTCCTGTTTTATCTGTTATTTTTATTTCATATGTGTAGTATGTGTTTGCCTCGTCTCCAAATTCTTTATATTCGAAATTATTATTTTCAAAGAAATTTGTTTTTATATAATTTTCAAAATCTGTTTGCGTCTTGAAATTGTTTGCTTTGAAACCGTCTGCTAATAGACTATATGCGTATTTGTAGTCTTTATCATTTATACTTTGCATGAATTTGTTTAAGTTTAGTATTACCTTTTCTCTAGCATTTGATTTATCGTATTTTTCAGTAAATTCTGGAAGTTCAATTGTGTATGTGTCTAGTATTAATGTATATTTCATTGGTCCTGTTTCTTTGAATATATAGTAATCTCCATTTTTATCTATTACAACATATTCTTCATAACCCTCTTTTTCAGTTTTATTATAGCTTTCTGCAACTAATGTATTTGGACTTTTATATTTATTTTGTGCATATGTTTTAAATTCTTCTAGTGAAGAAAATTTTGCATTTTTGTAAGTTTCGTCTAACCTATTATATATTTGTTCTTGATTATACATAATTTCTTCTTTAAATTGATTAAACATATCTATTGCATATGTTTGTTCTGTAATCATTCTAAAAGTACATTTATTATTTCTATTTTCTTTTATTCTCTCCAAACTTTCTACATTAAATGCCTTTCCTATTTCTATTCTAGGATATTTTTCTTCTACATAGCTTTGTGGCATTATACTAAATGTATTATTAATATTATCTAGTTTCACCATTACTTTAAAATTTGATATTTTGCTTGATACTTTTTCTCTTAATGTGCCAATTGCTATATATATATCTACACCTTCGCTTTTTTCATCTACATACATAGATTTAACATCTACAACAGAATTTTTTACTTTTTCTGCTACATTTACAAGATTTTCTATTGTTATTCTTTTATTTTGTATGTATTCTTCATCTAGCAAATTATATAGTATTTTTGCATTATCATTTTTTATATCAATTATTTCTGTTTCTTCAAGTTCTCCATAAAATACTTCTGGTTCAGTTATTATTGAAACATAATTATAGTATTTATTTATGCAATCTTTTACCATATAATAATTATTTCTAATGCTTACTTCTTCTACTTTGTCAGTAATTCCAACTTCCTCAACTTCATCAATTACATTCTCACCGTTCTGTTTGCTTTCTCATTGTAAGCAAATATACTATAATTAAGCTTATTATTAGTATTACTATAATTATTGCTATTAATAATCTTTGTACTGTTTTATTCATACTATCTCCTTCTTAAATGGGCAAGCTTTAAATCGTCCATTTACTTATGGTTTAATGATTGCTAAAAATCTTAAATTTCCTCTTACTACTTTATTTGCATCTGCAACTGATTTATATAATCCATCATGTCCTCTTGCTGAGTCCATTATACGGAATTTATATCCTTGTGCTTTTTCTGCATCAGTTACTGGCATTATTGCTAAAATATGTCCGTCTTCTCCTCCGCATAACTGGATATCCTGCAGCTAGTGCTTCTAGTGCTTGACTTTGACTTGGCCCTGATATTGATGAAACTCCATAATATTTATTTAGGAAACTATTACTATATATTGTTCCCTTTGAACCTACATTTAGTACAAAGTAACTGTTCCAATTTGGCCAATTATCTTCTAGATTTCTCACCACTGATGGGGGATCTATTGATGGATCTCCTTTAAGTCCTGCAAGTATCATAGCTAAACTTGTTGGTCCACATCCAGCAGAATATATTGTAGAAGGTCCAAATTTATACAAATTCTTTGGATAACTTCTCTGTAAATAGTGTGGGAACATGAAATTTCCACCTTGTATTGTTTCTACTGTAAACTCTGGTCTTGTTTTGCCATGGTATTTATCATAATATTCTATTGCTTTACTAACTCTACGCGGTATTCCACCTCCATCTTTTGGTCTTTCAAATGAATAGCAAAATGCTGTAGCTGCTTCTGTTTCATTTTCTGCATTTTTCCATGAATCTCCGTCATATCCATGTCTTGATAATAACTGATATGTCGCTTTACTTGATGCTGCATTTGATATACCTAATTCTGCTAACAAGTATTCTATTTGCATATTTTCGTCACTAATGCTTACGCCTTTATCGTGTGCATAACTTAACAGTCCTTCTTTTCTATCACTTGTTGTCCATTGTGCCAACCCATATCCTCCTGAATCATTTACAAAATTTGTATAAGTGCCATTATCTACTGCTGTTGTGTATTCTTCATCACTCATACCTAAACTAGTTTCTGAAGTATCTTGTAAGTTATTGCATTTGAATCCACTTTCCCAATAGAAATTTCCCATTGCTCCTGCTGTAGCATATTCACTAAATCCTGCTTCTATCATTGCATACCATACTTTTTCTTCTGCTGAACTTCCATAAATCGATCCTCCTATGAGTGATGAAAACACCTTTTCATCAAATAAATCCAATATTGCATCTAAGTCTACATCGTATATGTCTTCACCCATCCATACATTCCAGTAATACATCATTAATTGTTCATGATGTTCTGTGTTATTATGAAGTCTTAAAAGCTCTAACAATTCATTTATATTTTGTCCATTCTCATCTGATATTTTTTCTGGTATATAGTATTTTGCAGTATCTTCGTCTGGAAGTGCATAGGCTACTTCTTTTCCGTTTTCGTCGTATTCTTCCCCTTTTATGTATTTTCCTTCTTTGTTCTTCCAAAGTCCTAAAAATTTCTTATAATTTATTTCTTTATATTTTGGCGATACTTCGAACCTATAATCCGCTACATCTTGCTTTTCAGATGTAGAATAAAGTAATGTTCTAGCAGATATATATGTTCTAGTTATTGTTGGTACACCCCCACTTGTCGATACTAAGATATATCCAAGTCCTCCAAAATCTCCACTTGAATAACTTTCAAGTGTTGTAACTTCATCCCCTGGGGTTATTGTTTCTACTTTTGTTGCTTCTTGTTCAAAATCTATGCACCATGTATGTGCTTCTTTTATATATACATTTGCTGTATTTGTGTATGTTGTAATTACTGTTGTTGTAACTACTGGTTCTCCTACTGGAAAGTCATATGATGTGTCTACACTTTCAAGTTCCCAATATGTGTGTGTTTCATTTCCATAGTGTTCTTCTATCTCTTTATAATGTTCTACTTCTGTCTTTTGAACATGGTATTCTTTTTCTACTTTAGTATATGTTACAACATTTAATTGGTCTTGTATCATAAGTACTACTTTGCTATTTTCTAGAAGTAAATCAATTACTGCCATAACCCAATCTGGATTTTTTGATTCTTGTAATAGTGTAAATAGGTAATTAAATGGCATGTTACACATATTGGTAATTGTTTCATATGATATTGGTGGGTTTTCTGTAATCTCATAAGTTCTATCTGTTTGTTCTCCATTTACTGTTGTAATTACTTCTCTATATGTAGCATAATATAACAACCCTTCGTCAATTGAATAATAGTTTAATGCTTTTTCATCATTTGCTGTAATTAACTCTCTTAACTTTTCAAGTGGAAGATAATCTAAGTTAATTGGTTCCTCAGAATTACCTGATTTATCCATTTTGCTTCTTTGTATTTCAACTATTCCTTGTGCTACATAGTTTCCGGTCTTTATCTAATTTGTTTCCAAGTTCTTTATTTCTAGCACTTTTTGTGTCATCTACACCTTTATAATCTCCAAGTCTTGGGTAAGTACTTGCGATTTCTGCTCTAATCATTTTTATGAAATATGGCTTATAGTCTTCTGTTTGAAACCACTCTGCGATTTCACTTTCTTCTATATATAAATTATCTTCATCAAAAACATAGTCATCCTCATCTTCGTCTATATCTGGATCTACATCTTCCCAGTATCCGTAAATGATATGCTCTGTTTAACTCCTCTAAATACTTTTTTTCAATATCTTTATTTATTTTAAAATAGTATCCTTCATTTCCTGCCTCTTCTATATCCACATTTTCTTTATCGTTAATTACTTTTACTGATGCAACTCCTGCTGTGCTATTATCTCCATCTAAATCCAAAATATGTATTAATGCACCAATTAGAATAGCTCCTATAATTATTGGAGCAAGTTTTATTAAAAGTGGTATTACAACAGTCGCAATAAATTTTGCAATTCTACTAGCAATCATTTTAAAACTACTTTTGTTTTTTCTTTTATCTCTGCCTATTTCGTTTATTTTATTTTGTATACCAGACTCTTCTTTTCTTTGCTTATCTTCATCCATATCCTGTTCTCCTTATGCTTTCTAAATACCTACATCTATTTCTATCTTTTTCTTTACCTCGTTATTTGATATGTAGTTTTCATAATTTAAAACTATATCTTTTAGCTTAAGTCCATCTAAATCTCTACTTTCTGGGTTATATATTTTATTGAATTTAATATCTATATTAACTCCCATATTTCTTCTAATTGTAAATTCTTCCACAGACTTTTCATTTAATGCAGCTGTGTATTTAACCCCATTTGTGTCATAAAGATACATAGTACCTGTTTTTTCTTTGGTATCTATGCATATAGCATTTTGTGTATTATTTCTTACTTTAAGTGTTAGTACTGTATAATCCATATAATAATGTATTTTACTAACTGTGACAGTTACTCCATCTACTGTACTTGACCTGTTTATATTGCTTGCACCTACATAACTACTTATATTTAACTCTTTTCTATCTCCTTGGTTTACTACTGTTATATAGTCTCCTTGGTTACTCTCTGCACTTATATTACCACTTGATAAAACATCTTCCGTATATCTTATATAATATGTTGTAAAATTCCTTGTAGAGTACCAATTCTCTAATTTGTACATCCTTTTATCTGTAAATATTCTGTCAAAATACACTTTTTTAAAATACTCTAACGAAGGGTAGATACGTGTTTTGCAATCTGCTGTTAGCATGTTGTATGCTTTTTCTATCTCCCCATCGTTACAATATTTTACAAACTCCTTTATTACTTCTGTGTCTTGTCCAATATTTTGTACTTTTTCTCCTGTAAGTACACTTGTACTATTTTGATGTATTGCTGTACTGTCTGTTGGAACAGGTGTTACACTTAAAATATTTTGTCTTCTTGCTTCTCTATCTTGTGCAACTAAGTTATTTAAAATTTGTAATATCACAATAATGAGGGCAATAGTGCATACTATCGCGATAACTAGTCCTCTGTTTTGGTTGTATATTCTTAATAGTTTGTGCATCTATTTGCCCTCCTTATTTATTTTATGCTGAATAAATATCTTCCATTTCATCAAGCACTTCTTCTACTCTCTTAGTTGCAGCTGATGGCGATACACCACTTGCTACCAACTGCCTTGTAATTGTATTTTTCCAAGCAAGCTGCTCTCTTGAATTTGGATTAAATACTCCTGGATTTATATCCCTTGCCCAGTTTGCTAAACCAATTACTCTTTCTAGAGATTGTTGTTCAGCTATTTTTTGTGCATCTGCCTCTGATGCCCCACGTGCCATAGCTTGAGCTTTCGCTGCTTCTAAATAATTACCTCTCTTACTTAATGCTTTTCCTATCTTAGCTGCGTCTGTATGATTCTTGCTTAAAAGTGCTTGTACAGATCCATCATTTATTGCTGCTATTGCTGCATCTCTTGAACCTAATGATTTTGTAAGTGCATCTATTGTTTCAGGTGCAGCCATAAACTCTTTATCAAATTTAGATTGTTGTATTTTTTTATAGTCAGAACCCCAAAAGGCCTGTGCTCCACCTTTTACTATATCTCCACCAGCACCTGCAAGTTTATCTCCATAGAAGTTTCCAAAGTTTGAACCTGCAGAGAAAGCTGTTGCTGTTAATGCCATTGCTTTTTCTGGTGACATTGTTGCTCCTACTCCAAGTGCAGCAAGTGCTGCAGCCCCTCCAGTAAACGCTCCTATTCCTGCACGTCTTGCTGTTCTAAATGCTTTTCCAGGTAGTTTCTTTACTCCTTTTATTGTTTTATAACTTGCGTTATATGCCATAGAACGAGCTGAATCGCCTACTCTTCTACCAAGTCCTTGTCTTGCTAAAGCTAATTTTCCCATGAAACCACCTGGTATTACTGGATCTGTAAGTCCTGGTACTACTGGTCCAAATTCATTTCCGAGAATCGAACCTCCGTCCGGCCACCAACACCACCGCCGGCCTCCAAATCCGCCGTCCGGCCTCCAAGACCTCCAGCACCTCCGCCGGCCTCCAAATCCGCCGTCCGGCCTCCGGCGCCACCTCCTGAGGCATCTGGTAACTGTGTACCAAATATTGCCTCATCGTTTCTTATGCCAGCACCTCCTGAGGATTTTCTCATATTCTTTGGTTTTTCTTCATTGTCCTTATCTTGTGGCTTTGGTTTATTTATTCTACTAATCATTGCAGAGAATAGTGCACCACCTGCGAAGCTTCCTGCTGCACTTAATGTTCCTGCATTATCAAATCCGAAGAACTTACGTAGTAGTTTTTCTGCTGGTATTACAAAGTATATTGCAACTACTGCATATATTAAGCTCTCTGTTGCAAGATTTATAGCTGTACCTACAAGTATTGTATATAGTAATAAGTGGAAAGGTTGTATTATAAGGTTAAATATATATTCTTTAAACCACATATTCCAAGCTTGTGCTTTTCCGATCTTTTATCTTATCTATTGGGTATGTAAGCGCTACCATTGGAGCCATAAGTGTTAACCATGCTATGTATATTACCCTTTTTATATATCTTAGTGCAAATACTACTGTAAACGAAACTAACGCTATATATATTATTAAATAAGCTGTTGCCATTGGTAGATATTCATCATTATCTGCAACATTTAAGTATAATCTTGCATAATTTGTAAAATATAATACTTTTGAGCCATCAGCTGATACTCTAATTCCGTCTGGACTTGCTACTGAAGTTGAACTATTGTTAACTGTTTGGTCATTATCCCAATCAAATGCGTTATCAAGTTCCTTATTAAAGAAATTTACATAGTCTGAAAGTCCTAATCCACTTTGACTAGCCTGTATAAATGTTGCATTTGCTCCTGTTCCATTTTCAATCTTTGTGGAAATTCTTTTTACACACCAGTTTTCATTACCTATTGATAAAGATTTTATAATATCAAATGTAACAGTTAGTTTTGAGCCTCCAGTTTTACTTATAAAATCAATAGAGTATTGTTTTTTTAGTTCATCCTCTCCTGTTATACCAAAATTGTCATTTGGTCTTTGGTCTACTATATCACCGTCTTGCATCGCTTTATATAATGTTTTTGCTGTTCCTCCAACATTTACACATGCAATATCAAATTCTATTTTATCTAACACGGTTGTGTAAATTACATTGTTTGTTCTATAGCTATCATCTGGTAAGTTTGTAGTCAATCCAAAATTTCCAATTACAATTCCCTCATCTGATGGAGTTAAATCAATTTGAGACTTTGGCTTGTATGTTACATTTCCATATTCAGGAATTAATGATAATCCATCTGTTACTCCTGTCGTTTGATTTAGCATCTCGTTTACTTTGTCAACTACTGTAACTGTCGCTGCCATTATATAGTGCATAAAGAACAGTAAACAAAATGCTACAACCCAGTCCATAAGTCTTTCTTTATACTTTGCTTTATCTCCTGCTGTGCTTGATATCATTATTCTAATACCAATATATATTAATACTGATAATAATCCTACTACTGCAATAGTTCTAAGTGTAACATACCAACCTGCAATAACTTTTCTTAATGTTTCTAATGGTCCTTTATCCTCTAATTCTAAAGTGTAGCTCTCTTTACTTGATGGCGTGATAAAGTTTGCATCTAGTAATTCTACTTCATTTGCAAATATAAGTTCTGGACTTATCTGTAAAATTGGATATTGAAATTTCGATTCTTTTATCCAATATTTATCTGGTTTATCAACTATTGCTGTACCCGCTCCATCTACTGCATATTGCCACTTTCCTGTCATACCAAGTTGTACAACTGATGCCCCAACATCTGCAATAGCTGTTACAAAGCTTCTCATAAGCCCCATGATTTTTCCACCAAAGCTTGATTTAGCAGATACTTGTGGAGTTATACAAAAGCTGAGCAGTATTACACAAACTATTGATATTATGAATTTCTGCTTAAAATTCTTACTCGTAAAAATCTTCATTTTTCTGTTATCCTTCCTAATAATCTATACATTAATTTCTTCTTCTTTTTACTAGTTTATTTAAGTTTGTTTCTACAAACTCGAATTCTTTTGCAGTTGGAGTTATTTGTAAGATAGCAGTATCTGCTCCTACCTTCAATAGCCCTTCTCCTTTTGTACATGTAATCAAGAAATCTGCTTCACCGTCAGAAAGCTTGAATACTTCTTTCAAATATTTTATTTCTGATTTATCCTGTGCTAAGAATAGTTTTGTATCTGAAGATGTAAGAACAGCTTGTGCTTCTGGTTTTTCATAAAAGTCTTGAAATCTTTGAGATATAATTGCAAGTGATACGTTTCTTTTTCTAGCACGTCTTGCCATTGTATTTAAAAAGTCTACAGCTTCTGGGTATGGAAGAAGCATCCACGCCTCGTCTACGATAACTCTTTTTCTACCTGCTTTTGTTCTATCTTCACTATTTTTCTTAACATATTTTTCCCATATCCATGAAAGCAATATTTGTTGTGCAAGTGGTCTTGCAAATCTTTCTTCTAGTTGTGATATGTCCAAATTTATGAATGGAGCTCCGTCTAGTAACTCAAAAGTAGATTGTCCATCAAAATATGCCATTTGTCCGTCATACTCTCTTATGTATTGCTTCATAACCTTTAAAAGGTAACTATATTGGAATTGATAATCTGCTATATCATTTTCTTTTGCCTTTTTTTGTAATCTTTTATACCAACTACCTATTGTAGGCATTTCCTTTTTGTCTTTTGCTAGCATATTTCTTTTATCCATGCTTGTCTCATAAAGACTTGATGGATCATTTGTAATTCCTTTTGCTGCGTATTCTTCTGCAACAGTTTCTGCTATTATCTGTTTTGTAAGCTCTGTTACATCATCACTTCTTGTACTTCCTCTTGCCATTGTAACTAAAGCTTGTGTTACGTCTTCTACTTTGTTTTCTACGTTAAGTACTATTCTATCTTTTCCTGTAATTTCATCTTTTACTGTTTCAAGCTCTATATCAAAGATATTTATTACTGTTTTAGAGTTTGGACTAAGTACTACATTTATTCCTCCAAGACTTTCTGCAACTATTGAATATTCTCCTTCTGCATCTAGTGCTAAACTTTCTATTCCCATAAGTACTGATGACCTAGAAATTAGAGTTTTCATTGTAACTGATTTTCCGTGCACCAGATTTAGCAAATATTACCATGTTATAGTTTGTAAGTGATGAGTGAAAATTATCAAATAGTATTGGTACTCCAGTTTGTTTGTTAAATCCTAGTGGTATTCCTGTTGGATGTCCTACTTCTGATGTTGTAAATGGGAATACTGTACCCATTGAACGTCTATCAAATGTATGTGATTTTTTTATTTTATTTTCCATTAGTGGAAGGTTTGATTGAAACCCTTCTTCTTGCATTGCCCATGCTGATTTTATTCCAACTAATGTTTTTGACATTTCTGTTGACAATAGTTTTGTAAATTTGTCTAATTCTTCTAAACTATATGCAAATAATGTTGATACTACTGTTGCTTCAAATAATTTATTATATCCTGCTGCTATTTCATCTCTTAATTGTTCTGCTTCTACTCTTTTTTGTGAAAGTACACTCTCTCTGTTGATATTTCCTCTGTCTTGTGCAACTATTCTTTCTGTTTCTAGTTCGTTTATTACTCTGTTTAATTCATTCTGTGATCTTGCTTCTGGTATTGGATTTATATATATTGATGTGTTTATATCTCCAAATAAATACATATCTCTAAAAATATCTGGGAAAGAGCACATTCTAGGTAATGTTGATACAAAAAAACTTCTAGCATATCTTTTCGCATTTGAGATTATTTCCATATGGTCTATATTTGATGCATCTATTCCAGATGGTGCAATTAGGTCTTTTACTGTTTTTCTTTGTAAAATCTCTACACTATCTTCATTAAGCGGTTTTTGTAGTTCTTCTTGGTTTCTTAGTTTCTTTTGCTTCTCTTGCTTTTTTGACATTTCTCTTTTCCTCCTTCTCTTTTGTTTTCTCTTCTTCATCATTTCTCTTTTTTCTTGATGCTGTAATTTCTTTCACCGCATCTTGTGTAACTTCTTTCCCTAAGTATGGTTCATTTTCTTGTATTATCATTTTTGCCATTTCATCTATGATGTCTTCCATTTTCATTTTTCTTTCTTCTAGTTTTCTTTCTCTTTGTGTCCTAACTTTTTCTACAGTATCTTCTGCCCTTGTAATTGCTTTTTGCTCTATTTCTTTATCTAATGCTGCAATCTTCTTTTCTAATACTTCTGGTGCTGTTGAATATAATTCATCATATCCTGCTGCTATCGCTTTTTCTAATCCAAATACTTCTGCTTCATCTCTGTTATATGCCATGTATAGAAGTTCTACTAGTGCATTTGAATCTAGTATTTTTCCAGTTACACCTGATGCAAATAGTGAACCTATTATTGCTTGGCATCTTGTATAAAGCTCTGAAAATGCTATGTTTTTTATTTCTTCTTTATCAAAGTTTGTACTTCCAAGGTCTGAAGGATAGTATGATGTAATTATATAGTATTGTTTGTTTAATACGTTTTTATTTAAGCTCATTTGCTGTGTATTGTAGATAATATCTCTACCATATTCATATAGATTTTTGATTTTTGTTAATTCATAAAATTGTGCCTTCATCTCTTCTATATCAAATAATCCTGATTGTTTATTTGATTCGTATTCTGCCTCTTTTCTTCTTAAAATGCCTTCGATCTCATCTACTCTTCTTTTGTAATTTTCTATACTATTCTCTAAGTTTACTGTTCTTGTTTGTACATATATTTGGATAGGATATCTTAAAGAGTTTAGGAATTGCAAAAATCCTTCTTCTACTGCTGTTTGTTCCATTGATGACATTAAGTCATAGTTTACACCTTGGCATTCTACTACCATTAAGTATCTATTTCCATTTTTTTGGACTATCATGTTATCTTCTATTTTATCAAATTCCATAAATTTTGTTATTGATTGTTTATTATATCCTCTTGTTGCAATATTTGACAAGCTTTGTCCGTTGCCGATTAGTTTCACCTGTTTTTATTGCTTCCTCTTTTTTTCTTTTGCTATCTTTCATTTTTACATAAATAAAAACTGCAAGTAGTATAAGAAGCATACATATCATAAATATTAATAAGTATGTAAGTATTTGTGTTATTTGATTATCTGTCATCTTTTGTTCCTCCTTCAGTATATACATATATTTTTTTCTTAGATTGGAATTTGAATTTTAGCCATCTAAGTATTACATCATCTATATTTTCTCCCGCTGTTTTTCTAGTTACTTCAA